>JACKQG010000957.1_pt2 | contig 10836 bp, 7 predicted proteins | sample 8237621 | NCBI WGS metagenome assembly JACKQG01 (sample SAMN15677084, study PRJNA649215) | marine metagenome | biome: marine; feature: Black Sea; material: saline water; isolation source: suspended particulate matter (SPM) from the Black Sea western gyre | collected 2013-06-09/2013-06-10 | depth... | reverse complement strand
CCGTGCTGAGGCTTTTCTCGACAAACTGAGTAAAGCGAGCGTCTGCCTGGGAGCGATGCGGTAGCGGCGATAAGGCTTTCGGAGCGCATCCTTCAAGCAACAGTCCCGCGGCAAGCCAAACGGTAATTAACCCAAAACGTAGATTCGTCATATTTACCTTTGATATATCGACGCCTTTTATGCCGTCTCCGGCACAGTTCCTGCATTATTGACATCCTGAAAACTCCGCAGTATGAGGACTATAACATTTGAGGTAGAGGAATATCATGCTCACAACAATCGTATCAATAGGTATATATGTTTTTATATTCCTGACCGGTGCCGCCGGTCTGGTTTACGAAGTGACCTGGCAGAAATATTTGAGCCGGCTGCTGGGCAGCGACAGTGCGGCCACGGCAATCATCCTGGCCGTCTTTTTGGGAGGGTTATCCTTAGGGTATTATTTATGCGGTAAATTAACCACGAGGGTGCAGCGCCATTTTACTGCCTATGCGATCCTGGAAGGTGTTATCGGCGTTTGGTGTTTATTCTTTCCGTATATATTCAAGGTAATAGATTATTTCACCAAATACTGGAGTTTTTCTCCTCCCGTTACGATCATCTGGCAGGGGATTCTGTGCTCGGTCTTTCTCATGGGTGTGCCTACTGTTTGTATGGGCGGCACAGTACCTGTTTTGACCCGCGGCATATCCAGGACCCTTGTCGAATCTACCAGGGTGCATGCAACCGTGTACGGGATTAATACTGCCGGAGCCTTTGTGGGCACGCTTCTGGCCGGTTTTTACCTCATCCCCAGCCACGGGCTGCCGATGACCATGGTCAACACGTCCTTTTTAAACCTGGGGGCGTTTGTGTTTTTTTTGTTGATGCCGAAATTATCGAGGCCGACCGAGCATGCCAAAGAACCAATCAAGACCATCGACGAAGCCGGGCCAGCCGTTTCTCCGGATCTATCCAGGTTCCCGGCATTGCTTTTGTATGCGATCGCTTTTTTGAGCGGATTCTATGTCATGAGCCTGGAAAATGTTTTGATTCGAGTCGCCAATCTTTCTCTGGGCAGTTCCTCTTATTCCTTTTCTATCATTGTGGCTGTTTTTATCCTAGCCATCGCCGCCGGGAGCTTGGTAGTCGGGCGGCTCAGCCAAATTTCAAGATGGCTGTTATACGCCAATCAAATCTTGATAACGATATTTCTGCTGGTGATTTTTATCTCATTGGACAAGTGGCCGTACTGGGCCCATTTGATCCGGATATCATTCCAGTCCAATGCCGTTGGGTTCCTCGGGTATTATATTCTTCTATTTATATGCCTGACTTTTATTTTAATTCTGCCCGTCGGCCTGATGGGCACCACCGTTCCGATCATCTTCCATGAATTAAAACGGGATTTAGCCAAAGTCGGCCAGCATTCGGGCATGATCCTTTCATACAATACCGCCGGAAATCTCACCGGCAGTCTCATCGGCGGGATCGTTCTTTATTACCTTTTAAACAACAACGGCGTATTTTTGACTGCCGCTTCACTGGCGGGTTTGTCGGCCTGCCTCGCCGGCTGGCATCTTTCCAAAAAATACGTTTTCCCGACCGCCGCACTGATGGTCATCATTGCTGTTATGGGATTCTTTTCTCCTTGGTACAACCATGATCATTTTGTGGCCGGTACGTTCCGCATCCGGACGCCTCTGGATTATTCCTTTGACGGGTCAAACACGTTTTTTAAAAAATTCAATGATGGCTTTGACATAAAATATTACAATGACGGTCCCATGGCTACGGTGGCGGTCACGCAGGACAAAAAGAAATTTCCTTTGTTTGATAAAAAATCGATGGCTTTGCTTGTCAACGGCAAGTCGGACTCTTCCACCATCGGCGATATTTATACCATAAAGCTCCTGGCTCACCTTCCGGCCCTATTGGCGGATAAAAGAAACAACGTCATGGTCGTCGGCCTGGGTACGGGCGTAACCGCCGGGGAACTGACACTTTATCCGGACATCGAACATATCGATGTGGCCGAAATTTCACCCTCGGTTGTCGAAGCGCTCCCTTTATTCGGTGAATTCACTTACGGTGTTCATAAAGACCCCAGAGTCAAGATCCATATCGGCGATGCCTTTCGCATTATCGGTCGGAGCGAGAAAAAATGGGATATTGTCATATCAGAGCCCAGCAATCCCTGGGTAACCGGGGTCGATTCCCTTTTCACGCAAGAGTTTTACCGCCTGGTTAAAGCTCACCTGCATGAAAACGGCGTGCTGATGCAGTGGGCTCACACCATCGTTGCCAGCCCCGGTATGATTGAGATGATCCTCAACACGGTACAACAGGAATTCAAGCATTCGCATGTATTTCTGGGGGGATCGGATCTGTTGATACTGGCTTCCAACCGACCGGTCTCCTGTAGCAATTTAATGGCAGCCGAGGCCACACTTAAATCCAATCAAAAGGTGCAAAAATCTCTTGAAGAAATCAACGTTTCATCACTGGCCGCTCTACTTGTCAAAGAGCGCTGGACGCCTTCATATCTATCCGATTATTTCAGCGATGCCGGCATTCAATCTCTGGATTTTCCCAGACTTCATTACCTGGCCGGTAAAGACTTCTTTTTAGGAAAAAATCTGCCGTTAGAACACTTTTTGAATTCGGAAACCACCGCCTACACTGACGAGTATCTCTTTTATAAACAGTGCCCAAACTGGACGATTTCTGCGGATACCAAAGAAGCGTTCTTTGCTTTGGTTGAATCCACAAGATCCAGGATTAATTATGAAAGCGTGTTCCCCATCACTAGGGCACTGTTATTCAGATCCTATTTGAGCAATCCCCAAGAGTATCCCCTGTCAAAGGAACTATTGAGTGAACTCAGAGACGATTACATTACCTTCATTGCCAGATACCCGCAGAGCGAAAAGGAATGGTCTGTATTGGGACTTTCTAATACGTCGTATCGCCAAAAAGCCGAACTGTTGCTGGTCCATATCGCCAATTTCAGGAACTGGATGGTTCCCTTTCCTCTGGATGGAATTGTCACGCTGCTGCAAAAAGGAATGGTTCAAGGACAGGACGCCTATGAAAAGAATTGGTGCGCCCTGCAACTGGCGGTGCTGCTTAAAAAAGAAAGATTCGACCGGAGTATTATCAATGAAATCCTTGAAAAGACCATCAAAGGGAGTGATGGGAAAATCATCTTAAAAGAAGAAGACAAATACTTATTGAAACGCATGAAGATGAACGGAAGTTAAAGGATCCAGACCCCAAGGACGTGACCAGGCTTATAAAAAAAAATATTGGATATCAGCGTGAACCCATCTGTTGAAAAAGTTGAAGCGGCACTGCGCGCAACCAAAGGAATCCTGGATGTAAAGTGGATTGACCAGGAAATCCGCAAAAGAGTCTTTGACCTGGAAGAAGAAGTCCGTCAAGAAGGGCTTTCCGGAACAGGAAGCTATTATAACGAAGGTGTCGCCAACGTGCTTTCCAGAGAATTCGTGTGCGTTGTCCTGAACAACAATGAGTTCAGGCATGCCACCGCGCCCTCCCTGTTCTGGGTCGCCGGGGGCGTGGTTATCGGCGAGGAAGTGACCGATGCCGCTCGCCTGCAAGAACTTGCCGCGGACGAGAACGTCAAGGTGCTTCGAAAAAATTTTGTCCTGTATCTTGACAGGATCAAAGCAACTCGCGGCCAAGCTCCGGTCTTTGTCATCGGCGGCCTGCCTTTCCCTGAGATCGAGGGTGTTGCAGGAATCCGGGCAGTGCTTTCGGCTTCTCCCATTGGGTCGGCGGATGTGTACTTTAAGGAACGTTTTGGCTGGGATCTCAAAGCACACGACCTGGGGACGATTCTGATCGGCTTCAACCTTGCTTGAAAACCGTCTAACAAAGTTAAAAGTGCCTAAAGTGATCTAAAGTGCCTAAAGTTAAGGTGTCGCTTTGCTCCATTCATGTAAAATTGACAGAATACCATAACTTTAGCTCACTTCAAACTTTAGTCACTTTGATAATCATTGGCCCCTTTGAATGTGATAGACTGCTATAAAATACCTCATTAAATTTACGAAATAGAGTATTTAGGTTCTACTTTTGGAAAAGAATTTCCGGCGGCAGGATCGATTCCAGATGGGGAAAAGAATCTTTTTTATGAGGGATATGCAGGGCTTCAATGAATTCTGCTTTAAAATCCTTCAACGAAGCCAGGTCGACATATTCGACCATGCGGGCCACCCAGTCGGATTCGGCTCTTTTTCCCCGGTTCAATAACGTGGCAAGGGCACCGGTACCGGCGGCGTTGCCGATGGGGACGATCCGGGCGGGGTCACAGTCCGGTATCATTCCCATGATCAGCGTCTTGACAGGATCAATGTGAAGCCCGAAACCGCCGGCAATCTTGATGATATCCACCCGGTCCGTACCCCACAGGCGCATCAGCAATTTACAACCGGTGTAAATGGCGGCCTTGGCAAGCTGGATCTGGCGGATATCCTTCTGCGTTACGGTGATGTCCCGGCCGGTGGCCGTCTCCGCGGCCCAGGCAATCACAAATTCCTGCTGGCGGGTCTCAGGATTGATCCGATAGCGGGGTGATTTTACATTCTTTCGGAAAGCTCCGCTTTTATTGATAATTCCGGTCCGGTAAAGCTCGGCCAGGATATCCATGATGCCCGACCCGCAGATCCCGCGCGTTTTCAGTTCCCCGGTTTTGGCGTAGTTTGACCAGGTGTCGTTGGCGACCACCTTGTAAATCACTTCATGGGTTTCAGGATCGATGGCGATCCGCTCGATGGCCCCGGCTGCGGCGCGCATTCCACAGGTGATTTCGGCGCCTTCGAAAGCCGGGCCGGTAGCGCAGGAAGTGGACAGCAGCCGTTCTTTGTTTCCCAGGACCAGTTCGCCGTTGGTACCGATATCGATAATCAATTGAATCTGGTCACTTTTATAAGGTGCTTCCGCAGTGAGGACGGCGACATTATCGGCCCCCACAAAGCCGGCTTCGTTGGGCAGGATGTGAACGTAGGCCGAAGGGCATATGTTGATTCCCAGATTTCTGGCCTTGATATTCAGGCTTTTTTGAACAACGGGCGGAAAGGGCGAGAGGGCCACATGTCTGGGATCGAGTTGCAGAAAGATGTGATGCATGATGGTATTGCCGACAATGGTGACATCCTCGATATCCTCGGGAATCAGACATAAGTGTTTTTCTTCCGTTTTTAAACGCTGCTTTTGAGTTTCACTGAAATCAAAATTTCCGTTTGTTGCGGGCCAATCCGTATCCTGAGGCCATGTGGACCTGAGCAGCGCCGTGATCATGCGGTTGAGCGCCGCGACGATGTCCGTATTCATCTGCTGGAGACCATCTTTATTTTGAGCATGGTAGTTGACGCGGGAAATCACGTCTTCGCCGTACTTGACCTGGGGATTCATGATATATTGTGTATCCAGGATCCGCATGGAATTCAATTGCACTAAAGAAGCCACAACGGTTGTCGTCCCGATGTCGACGGCAATGCCGTAACTGTTCGGCCACCTTCCGGCCTGGATGCGAATAATTTCGCGGTCCATCCAGATACTGACGGTTACCTGCCAATTCTGCCGGCGAAGCTGAATGGGAAGGCTCCTTAACACATCGATATCGCAGGAATGCAGCATGTCGATATCGCACCCGAGATTTTCCAGGCCGTATTGCACCTTTAGTGCACTCAAGATACGCTCCAGATCCCCGCGGGAATCGCTCTGGGAGGGTGGATTCACGATTAAAAAATATTTTTTGACAACCGGATCATAATCGACGGGGAGCAGACGGGGGCGCTTGGAGACAATTTGCTTGGAAGCCCTGGACTCTTCCGGCACAAAGACCAGGATATCATCCTGAATGGCGGCACTGCAGGCCAGACGATATCCTTCTTTTTTCATTTTAGGGGTAATAAAACGTGCTTCCGATTCCTGCCAGCCGGAGAGGTGGTTGCGGCTGGATTCGACGCCGTACTTGGGGTATTGACCCTCGGCAATCAGCACCCGGCACTTTCCGCAGGCCCCTTTACCGCCGCACAGAGACTCGATATTTTCACCAAGCTCGCGGGCGGCCTCCAGAATAGTTTTTCCTTTGGATATCTTCCCTCTATGGCCCGAGGGCTGGAAAATTACGATGGCCGTTTCCATACAGCCTCATTTTCTGGTGTTACGAATTTTCAAGCACTTTGGCGGGCCCGGAAACCCTTGATCCATTTCATGCCATAGCGATCCCTGGCCAAAACTAGGTCGGCGGCCTTCAGGGCAATAACTTCCTGTGTTTTGAGCGGATTGCATATCGGGCAGGTCAATCCGGCCATGGCCGCCATGGTCATGAAAAAGGAAGTGAGATTTTCCCTGTCCGGCAAACCAAACGAAATGTTGCTGGCTCCCATGGTAATATTGACGCCGTATTTGTCAACGATCATGGCAATGGCGTCCAGGGCGATCTTGCCGGCCTCCCATTTGGCGCCCAGCGTCAAGACCAGACAATCAATCACGATGTCTTCGGCCGGGATACCCAACTTGGCCGCTTCCTCGATGATTTTATCAGCGTTTTTTAAGCGGTCCTCGGCGGTTTCCGGGATGCCCTTATCGCCGCTGCACAGCCCGATGACGGCCGCCCCATACTGTTTGATCAGGGGAAGTATGTTTTTAAGGCTTTCGGTCTCGGCCGTGACCGAGTTCACCAGGGGCTTGGCACCGTCCTTACAGTAATAACTCAGCCCAGCTTCCAGCGCTTTGAGGTTGGGGGTGTCGATACAGATCGGAGGGTCGTCGGCCGCCGCCCGGACTTCTTTGATCATCTGCACCAGCAGTGCAGGTTCATCGATTCTGGGCAGTCCGGAATTAATGTCCAGGATGGCCGCCCCGGCTCGAAGCTGGGCCACGGCATCCCGGCGCACCATGTCGAATTTCCCGGCCTTGAGCTCGGCCTGAAGGGCATTCCGGCCGGTGGGGTTGATCCGCTCGCCGATGATGACGATTCCCTTATCCCTTGAAATGCTGACTTCGTTCTTTGAGGATTTGATAACCGTTGTTAGATTTTTAGCCATATTTTTTTCCTTCCTTTACATCGATTTTTTTCTTTTGCAGCGTCGATTGTATACTGTTAATGACGGCATAAATCATTGCAAATCATAGAATTCGTTTAAGACAGCATCGACATGATATTCAGGATTTACTCATCACGTTCACAGTTTTTTAAAGAAACCGTGAACCCCCCCCTCGATTAGGGTTATACAATTTACGTGCCAAAAAAAGAAAACCCGTGGTGAACCCTCCCACGAAAGGAATGATCGGTTCAACCACGGGGATTTCTTTAGTCAGGGTGCGCTGGTTCCCTAATTTATTGCCACCGCACCATTCATTATTGTCGCCTTTTCCTTTACGGTTGCGGAGAATACGGCAATCTTTTGGGATATTTCTCCTTGTCGAAGTATGGATCCGGTTTCTGGAAAGTTCCCGGAACCAGGCTAAACTGGCCGTGGCGGTTGATGATCGGATATCCTAATTCCAGCCAGCCCCTGAACCCGTCGGTGAGGTTAAAGATATCGCCGCTATAGCCCATGATCCTCATACGCCGGGCCACCAGGGCGCCGCGGATGCCGCCGTCCTCCGGGGTGCCGCTTTTGCATTGCAAATAATACGTGGCATCACCAGGATACTTCAAAGCGGGAAGATGCCACATATCCAAACCGGTATCGACGCGAATGGCGCCCGGGATATGGCCCTGGAGAAATTCGGATTCCATGCGAATATCCAACAAAAGGTGCTTGGGATCTTTCCATTTGCCTTCATCGATCCAGATTTTCTTGAAGGTTTTCATGTTCATGCCGCAGCCGTACTGGAGCATGAGCGGCATCCAGTAGGTCCGGCCGTTTTCATACAGTTGTGTCGGCGTCAGGACCTCACCCTTTTTGGCCTTGACTTTATGGAGCATAAATTTGTGTTTATCAAGAATGTATCCCAGTTCGGGCGGGCCCAGCAATAGTTCCTTTTCTTGTGCTGTCCAGGGACGCTTAACAAACTCCTCGACCTGTGCCCGCGTCCAGTCCTTGGCGTAATTGGACCCTAGGTCATCGGTAAACCAGTCCTTATCGCCGCCTCCAAAGGCCATGTAATTCGGGAAGTCCCAATCGTAGGCCATTGAAGTGCTTGCAAACGCCAACGCCATAAGCAATGTAAGCATCAATATCGTGAATCGTTTCATGCTTTTTCCCCCTTTGTAAAGTGATTTAAAATGTTTGAAGCTTATGGTTCAAAACATCCACATCCAGACAGTCTTTGCACCATCACCCCCTTTCCAGGAATTTATAAGGTTGATAAACCCGGCACCATCCGCAAACCCAAATAAAGCGCCCGTAGCGGATTACCGTAATCATCTGCACCAAGCTACTTGCACGGGTCAAACTACCATAACATAAATTACTTTCAAAAAGTATGCCAAAATTCGATTTCTGAACCCAACCGATAGAAAACATATCAAAAACACATCCCGGCGCAAGGTTGAGTGGCCTTGACTCCAAATCCGGGTTGACTTTTATTCCATTTTGGAATATTATGTTCCAAAATGGAATTTAGTTTGATTCCTTCAAATTATTTCACGAATGCTGAAATTGGTGTAAAACACAGCCGGAGAACCCAAGATGAAACCATCAGACCTTTCAATTATCGACGTGCTGGATTTCCAACCGGACCGCGGCCTGGTCGAACTGGAAAACCGGCGCGTTTTGATATTCGACGGCAACATACTAATGGAACTGCGCCGCATGATTGTCGAGAATTTGGGCTGGGAAGAGTGCCAGCCCGTCATCTTTCATTACGGCTATCAAGTAGGTCTCATGGATGCCAAAAGCCTGGGGAAGATGTACCAGTGGGACAGCAAGGAAGAATGGTTCCAGGCCGGCACGATCATGCAGACCCAGCGGGGTTATTGCAAAACGGTTTTGAATTATCTTGCGTTTAACCCGGATCAGGAACATTTGCTTTTCCGCGGCCGCTGGTTCAATTCCTATGAAGTCGATTCCCATAAACATCTGAAACTAACCGACACCGGGCCGGTATGCTATGTCCTGTGCGGCTATCTCAGCGGGTATGCTTCGATCTGTTTTGAGCGCGACGTCCTGGTTCAGGAGCAAGAATGCTTTCACAGGCAGCACTGTTCGTTTGAAGGCAGGTTCGTAGAGCAATGGGGCGAACAGGGCCTAAGATTCATGGAAGCCAATAAGAATTATGACTTGCGGCAAAAGTACGCCCAGCTCGATAAACAACTGGTAGCCGGCCGCAGCAAGAAGGTCCCCAAAACAAAAGGTGCGCGCCCAAACGATCCTGCCGCGCCTAAAAATCCCGAATGGCTGCCCTTCCGCAGCAAAAGCATGACCAGGGTTATGGAGATGGCTCAGCAAGTGGCCAACACGTTTGCCAATGTGCTGATTACGGGAGAAACCGGCGTGGGCAAGGAGGTTGTCGCCAATTTCATCCACTCTTTGTCTCCGAGAGCCGGTTCCAAATTTTTGGCCATCAACTGCACGGCCCTGCCGCTGGCATTGCTGGAATCCGAGCTGTTCGGCCATTGCAAAGGCGCTTTTACCGGTGCTGATCGTGACAAAAAAGGATTGCTGATTGAAGCCGGTTCCGGCACCATTTTTTTAGATGAAATCGGTGATGTGCCGCTTTCGATTCAGGTAAAGCTCCTGCGGGCCCTGCAGGAAAAAAAAGTTCGCCCCGTCGGCGGCAATACGGAACTCCCGATTAAGGCTCGGGTGATTGCAAGTACCAATCGGGATCTTGAGCAGCTGATGAAAGAGGGAAAATTCAGGGCAGACCTTTACTACCGGCTCAATGTCTTTCCGATTCACATACCGGCCCTGCGGGAACGCCGGGATGATATTCTGCCGATAGCCCGTTTCTTTCTGTCAAAAAATGCGCCAAGCTCTTTGGGCTTTTCACCGCAGGTAGCCCATGTACTCGAAAACTACGATTGGCCCGGTAATGTAAGGGAACTTGCCAATGCCATCGAACGGGCCAGTATCTTGGCGGGTAATCAAAAAATTCGACTTGAGCACCTCCCGCCGGCGCTCACGGCAGCCAATGATGCCAGCGCACTCCAGCACGTGAAAGAGGGATGGCCCTCCATGGCCGAGTTGGAAAAAAAATATATTTTAAGCGTGCTGGACTTCTGCGAGGGCAAGAAGGCGCAAGCGGCCAAAATTCTCGGTATCGGTGCCAACACCCTGTGGCGCAAACTCAAACAATATCCGTAACGACCAGGGATAGCCGCCTTTTAACCGCATCCGCGCGGGACCTTTGAATCGGCGGCACCGTCGCGCAGGTATTGCAGGATATCGATCAGATCCTGTTCGGAGAGCTTTTCCCATTCAGCTTTACACTTGTATTCCTTGTATTTGTCTTTGGCAAAAACAGCCTCCCACTCCTTGGTCTTTTTCTGGAAAGGGCCCAGTTCTTGAGCCTTATTGCCGTCATGACATTCCCGGCAGCTTTTGCGGAAAAGAAACTTCCCTTTGCGGCTGTTCCCTTTTTTTTCGGCCGCGATGCTCAGGCCAAGAAAACCAACGGTGAATAGAATCGTAAAAAAAATGAGGATACCTTTTCTCTCCATGCCACATACCTTTCTTTATGTGTTGCTTATGAATTTATGATCGGTTGCTGTCATATCAGCGTTATATTGACCTAAGTTGAGCGAAAGATATTTGATCCCCTTTTAAAATTTCAAACGCTCAGCTTAGGATTAAAAAACAACGTATCGATCGCACTCGCTGATCATTTCTGCGTTTCTGGCCTGGGTGGCAAAGTCTTTAAACCCGACACCGG
>JACKQG010007594.1_pt1 | contig 10837 bp, 9 predicted proteins | sample 8237621 | NCBI WGS metagenome assembly JACKQG01 (sample SAMN15677084, study PRJNA649215) | marine metagenome | biome: marine; feature: Black Sea; material: saline water; isolation source: suspended particulate matter (SPM) from the Black Sea western gyre | collected 2013-06-09/2013-06-10 | depth... | reverse complement strand
GGCGCGGGGGGCCGGCGCGGCAGGCGATCCCCAGGCCGTCGTCGGACTCGAGCGCGGTTCCGGGGGCAGCGGCGGTCCCGGGCCCGGCCCCGACCGCTTCGTGGACCCGCAGCTCCGGGCCGTCCGGCGCCGCCGCGAAGGCGACCGGCCACCCGGCCATGGCGCGGACCTGCCGGTCGAGCTGTTCGGCGGTCGCCGCCCACTCGATCCGCGCGTGCTCGCGCTTCAGCTTGCGGCAGACGGTCACTCTGGACTCGTCCTGCTCGGCGCCCGCCGGCAGCGGTCCCTCGCCGACCTGGTCGAGGAAGGCTGTCAGCAGCTCCGCACCGAGCCGCGACAGCCGCGGCGCCAGCTCGGCGGCCGTGGCCCGGGGGCCGAGCGGCACTCGCCGCTCGGCCAGCACCGCCCCGGCGTCGAGCGCCAGCACGACCTTCTGCAGGCACACGCCGGTGGCCTGGTCGCCCGCCAGCAGCGCGGCCTGGATCGGGCTGGCTCCCCGCCAGCGCGGCAGCAGCGACCCGTGCAGGTTGACGCAGCCGAAGCGTGGGATGTCGAGGAAGTCCTGGACCAGGAGCTGGCCGAAGCTCACCACCACCCCGAGGTCGGGCTCGAGCGCCGCGAACGCTTGCAGGAACTCGGGGTCGCGGGCGGACTCCGGCCGCAGCACCGGAACCCCCGCTTCTTCGGCGAGGAGCACCAGCGGACTCTCGGCCTGCCGGCGGCCGCGACCGGCACGCCGCGGCGGCGCGGTCACCAGGGCGACCGGCGCCTCGCTCCGGGCGCAGAGCGCTTCGAAGGAGGCGGTGGCGAACGGCGGCGATCCGAGGAAAACCAGGCGCATGGCAGCGATCGGGCCGCCGGAACCCGCCTAGACGTGGGCTTCGACCAGGGCCTTGAGCTGATCGTAGTTCATGCCGCCGGTGTGGCGGCCGACCTCTTCCCCGCCCTTGAAGACGATGAAGGTCGGGATGGCCATGACGCCGTACTGGGCCGGGACGCCGGGGCTGTCCTCGGTGTTCAGCTTGACGATCTTGGCCTGGTCGCCGAGCTCCGCGGCGAGCTTGTCGACGGCCGGAGCCATGGCGCGGCAGGGCCCGCACCAAGGGGCCCAGAAATCGACCAGGACGGGCTTGGCGGAGGACAGGACCTCCTCCTGGAAAGTGGCATCAGCGACTTCTGCGGCGTTCGACATGGGGTTCTCCTGGGATTCCAGCGCTCAATGTAGGTGAATTCCGCGGAGCCTTCCAGGGCTTCGCTAGAGCGCGTCTTCTTCCAGCAGGTCGCCGACTTCCGGCTCCATCTCGTCGGCGTGTCGGTCGAAGCCCTCATCGAGCTCTTCGAGGTGGATTTCGACCTGCTGGGAGCTCCGTGACACCAGAATGTCGCCGAAGGTGTCGGTCTGCTCCAGGTCGATCGCCTGCTGCTTCGCCAGCTCGAGCAGCGCCACGAGGTAGTAGGCGGCGTCCTCGCGGAAGGTCTGCTCCTGGGTGAAGACCTCGCGCAGGCTGAGCTTGCCGCCGCCCTCGATGCGGCTCCAGACCTCCTCGACGTACCAGGACAGCGGCCGGCCCTGCTCCCGCACCCGGTGCGGACGCATGAAGCCGGTCTCTTTCTCCAAACGGCGGAAGACCTTGAGGAGGTCCCACGCCGAGACCTCGCCGGGCTCCCACTCCTCTTCCTCCTCGTCCTCGTCGAGGTCGTACTTGCCGAGCCACTTGCCGCCGGCCGGCAGCAGCTTGGCCCGCCGGCGCCAGGATGCCCCCAGCGAGTCGGCGGCCTGGCGCAACTCCTTGTAGACCAGGAGCTGCTGCACCAGCTCCTCGCCGGGGTCGAAGGGGTCCTCGTCCTCGTCGAGCTCCTCGTGGGGCAGCAGCGAGCGGCTCTTGATCGCGAGCAGGGTGGCGGCGACCACCAGGAAGTCCGCCGCCTCGTCGACGTCGATCCGCTCCATCGAGCGGACGTACTGGCAGTAGGCGTCGCAGACCTCGGCCAGCGAAACGACGTGGATCTCGAGCTCCTTGTCGCGCACCAGCTGCAGCAGCAGGTCAAGCGGCCCCTGGAACACCCGCTCGAGGTGGACGGTGAAGTCCATGGCCTCGTCGGCCGCCACGGGACCAGGGCCCGGCGCCGGCATCTTGGCGGCGGGGAGGAGGTCGGGGTCGGCGGGTTCGATCACGAGAGGACGCGGCGGGGCGAGGCCATTCTAGGGCGAGGACTTGTTCGCCCGGGAGGCTAAGTGAGACCGACGACCAAGAGGACGGATTCGAAGACAGGGGAAACGATGCCCCAAAGGACCACCCAGAAGCCGGGAACGAAAAGGAAAAGGGCGATCAGGATCATCATGCCGAATCGTTCCAATTGGACATAGGAGGCGAGCGCCTGGCGGGCGCCCAGCCTGCTCAAGCCGTACATCACCACCCGCGAACCGTCGAGGGGCGGCACCGGAACCAGGTTGAAGACGGCGAGAAGAACATTCAGAAAGGTTGCCTGGAGGAGGATTGCCGAACCTGGCTCCAGACTGTGGCGCCACCAGGCGGAGGCCACCAGAAACCCTTCAGGAATTGGGCCGAATACCACCCGCGCGATCTTCTCAGGATCGTCGAACCGACCAATATGGGAAAGAACCGTAAGAAGAACCGCGAAGACGAGCGCGAGAACAAGATTCATTCCCGGACCGGCCAAGGCCACCAGCGCAAAATCGCGCGCCGGCCGGCGCAGGCGGTGGACGGCCACCGGCACCGGTTTCGCTCCGCCGAAGAGCACCCCGCCGCTCATGTAGAGGATCGCCGGCAGCAGGATCGTCATGAACGGATCGATGTGCGGCAGCGGGTTGAGCGTGACCCGGCCCAATTGGCGCGCGGTCGGGTCGCCGAGCTTGTCCGCGACCCAGGCGTGGGCGGCCTCGTGGCTGGTGATCGAGATCACGAGCGCCAGGATGGTTCCGACGGTGACGAAGTCCATGGTGGTAGGGACGCGGGCGAGGCAGGAGGCCGGAGGTGGCGGGTCCGATCTCAATGACCGCCGCTCTTGAGAAGAATTCGGCGAGCGAGCCTGACACCCTCGCCTCATTACAATAAGCCCGCCCGGGGGTGGCCTCTTGTCGGTTTTTGCCCCGGAGCCCATGGCCGTCGACCGGAAACCCGCCCTGACGCGCGGTCTCGAGGTGCTCCAGCTCGAGGCCGACGCCATCCGCACCCTGCAGAGCCGGCTCGGGGCCAGCTTCGAGGAGGCGGTGCGGCTGGTGCTCGCCTGCCGCGGCACGGTGGTCGTGACCGGCATGGGCAAGGCCGGGCTGATCGGGCAGAAGATCTCGGCGACCCTGGCCTCGACCGGCACGCCGAGCCTCTCCTTGCATCCGGCGGAGGCGCTGCACGGCGACCTCGGGCGGGTGCGCGCCGAGGACCTGGTGCTGGCGCTGTCGAAGAGCGGCAAGACCCGCGAGCTGCTCCGGCTGCTGCCGCCGCTGAAGGCGATCGGCGCCAAGGTGGTGGCCCTGACCGAGTCGGAGGACTCGCCGCTCGCCAGCTTCGCCGACCTGACCGTGGCCATGGGCCCGCTGGGCGAGGCCTGCCCGCTCGGCCTGGCCCCCACCGTCACCACCACCGCCCTGCTGGCGCTCGGCGACGCCCTCGCCATGGCGGTGCTGGAGGGCCGCGACTTCACCCGCGAGGAGTTCGCCGCCTACCACCCGGCCGGCGACCTCGGCCGCAGCCTGATGAGGGTCGGCGAGATCATGCGCCAGGGCCGCGAGGTGCCGCTGCTGCGCGCCGGGGCGACGGTCCGCGACGCCCTGGCGGTGATGACCGAGACCCCCGGACGCCCCGGCGCCGCCCTGATCACCACCGAGGACGGCCGCCTGCTCGGCATCTTCACCGACGGCGACCTGCGGCGGCTGGCCCAGTCGGCCGCCGGGATCGGGCTCGACGAGGCCATCGACGGCCACATGGCGCGTTCGCCGCGCTTCGTCCGCGAGGGTCAGTTGGTCGGCGACGCCCTGCACATGGTGCGGGACGCCCACATCGACCAGGTGCCGGTGGTGGCGGACGTGGGTGACCGCGTCGTCGGCCTGATCGACGTCCAGGACCTGCTCGAGGTGCGGCTCTGAACTTCCCCCGTGAACTGCTCGACCGCGCCGCCAAGGTGCGGCTGCTGCTCTCGGACGTCGACGGCGTCTGGACCGACGGCCGCGTCACGGTGCACGCCGACGGCTCGGAGAGCGCCGACTTCCACGTCCAGGACGGCTACGGCCTGGTGATGCTGCGCCGCGCCGGGGTCGAGGTGGCGGTGATCACCGGCCGCGACAACCCGGCGGTGGCGGCGCGGGTCCGGAAGCTCGGCATCGAGGTCCTGCGCATGGGCAGCTTCGACAAGGGGCTGCTGGTCGAGGAGCTGATCCGCGAGCGCGGGCTGCTGCATGAAGAGGTCGCGGCCATCGGCGACGACCTGCCCGACCTGGAGATGTTCGAACGCGCCGGCCTGCGCTTCGCCCCGCCCGAGGGGGTCGAGGCGGTACGGGCCGCCGCCGACTGGGTGACGAGCGCCCGGGCCGGCTTCGGCGCCCTCCGCGAGGTCGCCGACCTGCTGCTCCTGGCCCGCGGCGGTCTGCCGTCGACTTCGTGAACCTCCTCCGCCGGATCGCCTGGTATGCGCTGCTCGCTGCGGTGGTCCTGGTCGGCTGGCAGGCGCTCCTGAAGCAGGTGCCGTGGGGAGTGGCGGTCGTCGACGAGCCGCCGGAGGGCTTCCACCTCCCGGTCGAGGGCATCGGCGAGGTCGGCTTCGGCATCCGCGGCCCGGTCCGCATCACCCTCTCACGGGAGCAGCGCGAGCCCGGAGGGGTGCGCCGAGCGGTGCCGACCATGACCGTCGACGGCCGCAACCCGCGGCCGGCGGAGGCGGCGATGGTCCTCGACCAGACCGTGATCCGGGCCCTCGGCGAGGAAGGGCGCGCGGAGCTCTACCGGGTCGAGGCTCCGCGGGCCTCGCTGGCCCTGAAGCGGGAGGTCCCCGAACCGACCCCTGACCCGAGCCGTCCCTGGAAGCTCAAGTCCCCGGTCCTGACCATGCCGACCCCCCACGGGGAGCTCCGGCTCGAGGTCGAGGCGGCCTCCCTGGTCCCGGATTCCGGGATTCTCGACGGGGAGGGCGTCTTCAGCCTGAAAAACGGGGGTATGTCTTTTTCTGGAAAGAACTTGCGCCTGGACTTGAAGACCGGGGAGGTGGAATTCGGGGACCAGGGGCCGCTCGCCTGGAGCTTCCCGACCCCTCGTGGCGGCCTCTTCCAGGGCCGTTCGGACGGCGGCGGCAGCCTGACCGAGCTGGAGGACGGCGGCCGGCGGCTGGAGCTTCCCGCCGAGGAGCTCTGCGAGCTGCTGCTGCCGCCGGAATCCGGCTTGGAAGGCCGGTTCCGGTCCCATGGGTTCGTCGCGGAGCTGGATCCCGCCCCGGAGGCGGGCGGCTGGGTGCCGCGGAGCGCCCGGGGCGGGGCTCCGAGCAGCTGGACCGGAATCCTAGCCAACGGGCGCGAATGCTCGGTATTCGGCCAGGATGCCGTCCTGGTCTGGGATGGAGAGCCGTTCCACGGCGTGGATCTGCGTGGCCCGCTGGTGGCTTTCCTCGGGGAGGACTCCCGCGGCGAGGAGGGGGGCTGGCTGGCCTCCGGCGGCGGCGCCTACCTCAGCGCCACGAGCCTGGACCTGCTCCTCTACGGCGGGGTCGTCGGCCAGATCGCGCCGGGGTGGTTCGAGACCGAGACCTACCTCGCCGGGCAGGGCGGCTGGGTGGCCGAGGGCGGGGTGTCCCTGGCCGACGGCCAGGTGGTGACCGACCGCTTCGAGTCGCGGGAGAACGGCAGCCAGCGGCTCGACGGCGCGGTCCTGTTCCGGCCGACCCAGGGAGTGGCGGTGGCCGCTCCCCAGCTCACGCTCGGCGCCCAGGACGAGTTGAAGCCCGGCTTCCGCCAATTCCGCGCCGAGGGCGGCGTGGTCACCCACCTGGATCTGCGGGCGGAACCCGCCGTGCTCCGGAGCCAGGAGCTGGAGGCCAAGGGTGACCTGAGCGAGGGTCAGGCTCCCGCTCGGGACGGGGCCCCCCCCATCCCCGCCGGCATCCGGCTCGACGCCCGGCACAGCGTCCGGCTGGAGCGCGGCGAGGCGGTCTTCACCGGCGAGCACTTCGCCGCCCACGCGGAAGAGAGGATGGAGCTCCGCGGCCGCCCCGCCCGCGCCGAGGTGCCGCGCCGGGATGAATCGGGCGCGGAGCTCGGCGTCGCCACCCTGGAGGCCGCTCGCCTGGTCCTGCACCATGGCGAGGTGATCCCGGTGGGAGATCCGGTGCTGGTGTTTCCGGCGGCGGAGCTCGGTCTGGTCGGCGAAGAGGTCCGCCTGCAGGCGGAGCGGATGCGCTTCCGCGAAGACGGCAGCGCCGGATCCTTGCGCGGCCACGTCGTGGCGGAAGGCGGGCTCGGCTTGGAGGCGGCGGCGGCGGAGTGGCGCGCCGCCGAACCCGGGATCGACGGGGCGGTCGACCCGGATCCGATCCTGACCCTGAGGCCCGACACCGGCCGCATGGTCGTGCTCCGGGGCCAGCTCCTCCCCGAGCCGGACCAGCCGGCGGCGCAGGGCTGGAAGTTCGACCTGCAAGCGCGCGCGATGCGGGTGAACCTGCAATCCCGGGTGGGATTCCTGGAGGGCGACGCCCAGATGCGGCTCGAGCTGGACCAGGACGACCCGGCCGCGCCGGCCGAGGTCCTCGAGATGCGCGGGCGTTACGCCGAGGTCTCGGTCGGCTCCGGCCACTTCCTGCACAACGCCACCCTGCGGCAGGAGGGCGGCAACGGCGGCGCGGAGGGGGGCGCGGACCGCATCGACTGGCGGCGGAACGAGCGCGGCGTGACCCTGGAGCTGAGCCTGGGGCGGCCGTGGCTCTCGGCGCAGGGGGTCCGCGCCGAAGCCGCTGACATCGTCCTGGAGCTGAACCGAGACGCCGCCGAGGGTTCGGTCCTCGAGCTGTCCGGGTCTGCGGAGCGACCGGCGCGGCTGACGCTTCCCAACGGCAAGGTGCTGGTCGGCGAGCGGCTCCGCTACAACTTCCTGACCCGGCTCTACGACACCGGCAGCAGCCGGCTGGCGACCGAGGACGACCGGCCTTGAACCCCTTCCTCCTGTTGCTCCCGCTGCTGGCCGCGCCGCAGGAGCCGGCGACCGGCCAGCAGCTCGAGGCGGAGTGGCAGGCGCTCGAGTCGATGGAGGTCGGCGAGGAAGTGATCTACCTGTTCCGCGGCATCCACAGCCAGCTCTTCGAGCCGGCGACTCCCGGCGTGAAGGAGCGCGTGCTGGCCAACGAGCTGCGGGCGCGGACGCTGGAGCTGCGGCTCGACAAGCGCGGCTACCGGGCCCTTTCCGGCGACCGGGAGGCGATCGCCTCGCTGGCCGAGCACCCTCCCGAACCGGCCCCGGCCCCGGCCGGACCGCTGGTGGCCTTGTGGACCGGTCGTTTCATGCAGACGCTCGGCCTGCCGGAGCAGTCCGTGTCCCTGCTCCGCTCGGTGGTCCTGACCGGGGAGGTGGAGATCACCACGCCCGAGCTCCGGCTCCGCTGCGCGCAGCTCAGCTACCAGGTGGCCGAGGGCTGGACCCGGCTCGACCAGGCCGACCTGATGCTGCCGTCCAGTTATGGGCCGAACGGCTGGCCGATGCGGATCCTCGCGCTCGAGATCTCCGAGTTCCCCGACGGCAGCCTCGAGGCCCGCCAGGCCACCCTCAGCACCTGCGACGCCGACCAGCCCCACTACGCCCTGGAAGTCGCCAGCTTGCGCGGCGAGCTCGGCGCCGAGGGTTACGTCTGGGACCCCGAGGACGGCTGGCTGTCGATCGCCGGCCACCGCCTGACGCCGCTGCCGACGCCCGGCTTCGGCGGCAGCGAAGGCGACGGCCTGCTCAGCCTGCGCGGGCTGACGCTCGGCTCCAATAAGCGCGACGGGCAGTCGGTGGAGCTCGACCTGCGCGGCGCCCAGCGCCTCGACGAGGACACCCGTGCAAGCTGGCGCTTCCTGCCCGGCTTCCGCACCCGCCGCGGCCTGCCGCTCGAGGCCGAATTCGGCCTGACGACCCCTGGCTACCGCGGCGACTGGGACCTGTTCTTCCTCGAGGACGGCGGCCCGGACCAGCACCGCTACTCCCGCAGCGTCATTCGCGACGACGACACCCGCTACCGCGGCCGCCTGTGGAACCGCTTCGGCCTGGGAGAGAGCTGGCGCCTCGACCTCGACCTGGCCTTCACCAGCGACCCGCTGGTCGATCCCGAGTACTTCGAGCAGCGCTGGCGCGAGCAGGACGACGCCCTCAGCGAGGTCTACCTGCGCTACGACGGCGGCAGCAGCTTCTTCGACGCCCGCGCCGAGGCCCGCCTGGACGAGGTCGGCTACGTCCCGATCGAGGGCTTCGGCCCGGCCGGCGGGCCGGCGCCGCTGTTCGTCGAATCGCTGCCGGTGCTGCGCTGGCAGGCCTATCCGTCGACCTTGACCAGCTTCCCGGCCGGCTTCCTGGGAGGCGCCGACGGCGAGCTGCCCGTCAACCTCTCCTATGGCGCCGAGCTCGGCCGCTTCCGCCTGCAGGATCGCGAGCTCCTGACCCCGGCCGGTGTGCCGGCCTTCCAGCCGAGCTCCACCGTCAGCCGCGACCGGCTGCGCGCCTGGACCGAGGTCTCGGTGCCGGTGCACCTCGGCGGCGTCTTCCTGCGGCCGGGCGCCCGCTTCCAGGGCATCGCCTACGACGCCGACCTGGCCGACCAGGAATCGGCCGACCGCAGCCTGGCGGAGGGATTCGTCGAGGTCGGCGCGCTGCTGCTCAAGGACTGGGACCACGGCTGGCAGCACCGGGTGCTGCCGCAGGCGCGCTTCCGCAAGCTCAGCGTCCAGGGGGACCCGCCCGGACGCCTGGCCCAGTTCGACGAGTGGGACGGCTACCGCTCCGGCGAGGTCCTCGAGTTCGCGCTGCGCCAGCAGTGGATCGCCCCGGGCGGCGGGCTGTGGGCCGACGTCGAGCTGCTGCTGCCGTACTACACCGACCGCGACGAGCCCCTGCTCGATCCGATCTTCCCGATGCGGCGGCCGGGCGAGGCGCCGAGCGCCTGGGGGCCGGCCGAGCTGCGCGCCACCTGGACCCCCGGGGTCTACGGTCCGACGCTGGAGGGGGTCCGGGTCGAGACCCGCCTGCGCCAGGACCTGCACACCGCCCAGATGGTGGAGCAGTTCGTGCGCCTGGCCGCCACGCCGCACGAGCGGGTCGAGTACGGCCTGGCCTTCCGCAAGGTCGACGGCCTCGTCAGCCAGGTCGAGGGCACGATCGACTGGCGCGTCAGCAGCGACTGGGGGATGCGGATGCGCCAGCCCTACAACTTCCAGCCCGGCGCCAGCAAGCGGTCGGAGCTGGCCCTGCGCCGCTACGGCCACGACTTCGTCTTCGAGGTCGGGATCCAGCGCGACCAGGCGACCGGGGAGAGCGGCGTGTTCTTCCAGCTCATGCCGCGCTTCCTGGTCGACAAGCCGCCGCGGCCCGTCGAGCCTAGAATGTGAGCGTGTTCGCCATCCTCCCGTCCGGCGGCGAGATCCTCGTCGCCCTGCTGATCGGGCTGCTGCTGTTCGGCGGCAGGCTGCCCGAGGTGGCCAAGGACATCGGCCGGACCTTCTTCAAGCTGCGCCGCTCGGTCAACGACCTCCGGCGCGAGACCGGCATCGACGAGACCATCCGCGACCTCAAGCGCGAGGTCGAGCGCGCCAAGCCTGTGGTCGACCTGAACTCCCCGCCCTATCAGCCGTGGCCGGGGGACCGGAAGGAGAAGGCTGAGCAGGACCAGGAGGCCGCCTCCCTCGAATCGGAACCCGGCGAGGATCCCGAGGGACCGGTCGAGCGCACCAGCTCGCCGACCCGGCCGCCGCCCAAGGCGGAGGGTCCGGAGGGCCAGTGAACGGGGCCGGCTTCGCATGGCCCTACAGCCGCTCGATCATGCCGCCGATCGAGCACGGGCGCGTGCGCGAGTCGAGCTGCGGCAGGATCAGCTTCTCGAGGGCGGTGCGGCAGGCGCCGCGCGAGCCGGGGATGGCGAAGACCACGGTGCGGTCGATGACGCCGGCGGTGGCGCGCGACTCGAGCGTGGCAGTGCCGATCTCGTGCCAGCTCAGCATCCGGAACATCTCGCCGAAGCCGGGCATGCGCTTGTCGAACAGCGGCTCGAGCGCCTCGGGGCTGACGTCGCGGGCGAACAGGCCGGTGCCGCCGGTGACGATCACGGCGTGCACGGCGGCGTTCGCGGTCCAGCCCTTGACCTTGGCCCGGATCAGCTCGATCTCGTCGCGGACGAGGTCGCGTTCGACCAGCGTGTGGCCGGCCCCGGCCAGGCCCTCCGCCAGGTAGGCCCCCGAGGCGTCGGACTGCAGGTCGCGGGTGTCGGACACCGCCAGCACGCAGACGCCGAGCGGCACGAAGGCCCGCTCGCCGTGGTCGTGGGCGCGGGGCGGAGCAGGGGGGTCGTTCAGAGGCTGGCTCATCGCAGGTGGCGGTCGACCGCGGCTTGGACGTTCTTGAAGTGCAGCTTGGCGACGCGGCCGAGCTGCTCCGGACCGTGGATCTCGAGGAAGCGCCGCAGCGCCGGCGGCACCGGCGCGCCGCTGCCGCGCGGCAGGTCGACGGCCATCATCTCGCTCAGGCGCTCCAGGTCCTCGAGGAAGCGGTCGCGGGCCAGGATCGACGCCCCGGCCACCGCCGGGCGGACCTCCGCGCGCGGGATCGCGTGCACCATGACCCCCGGTGCGCCGCGGGCCAGCCGGCCCCGCACCGGGGAG
>JACKQG010007593.1_pt1 | contig 10838 bp, 13 predicted proteins | sample 8237621 | NCBI WGS metagenome assembly JACKQG01 (sample SAMN15677084, study PRJNA649215) | marine metagenome | biome: marine; feature: Black Sea; material: saline water; isolation source: suspended particulate matter (SPM) from the Black Sea western gyre | collected 2013-06-09/2013-06-10 | depth... | reverse complement strand
AGTTACTTTTCCCATCTCTCAAAACGTGTCAATCTAAAGCGCTTAATTATGCCAAGGATTGCCCCATGGAATTCATGCCGGCTTTGCTGGCGCCGTAGGCCGGGGCTTCAGGCTCGCCGCGGAACGCTCCGCGACTGGACACATTCACAATGCGCCCATCACCTCGCTCAGCCATAGCGCGGCCAAAGAAATAGGACAAATGAGCGGGTGCCGAGAGGTTTACGGCCAGAGTTTCATCCCAACAACGCTTCCAATCTTCAAAGGTGGTAATCAAAGGAGGGTGCTCTTGAAACACTCCGGCATTGTTCACCAAGACATCCGGACAGGAATGGTTCGCGAGAATTTGCTTCGCGAGCAACTCCACGTCTTCGCTTCGAGCGAAGTCGGCCTGGATCGACCTATGACCGGAACCCGGCAAGGATGCGCAGAGTTTTTCTGCGGCTTCGCCGTTCTGGCTGAAGTGTAGAAGCAAACTGGCGCCTTCGGCCGCCGCCGCCTCCGCCACCGCGCGGCCAATACCTCGAGATGCTCCCGTAACCAGAACTGTTTTACCCTTGAGTTTCAATTATTCCTCCACCACGATGTTTCGAGCGCAGCGAAATCCCACAGCAAAATCTACCCAGCCCGGACTGAGAGCGCCGCGGCCATCCACGCGCAGGCAACCCGGCCCCGAGTACCAACCGCCACCGCGAATTACCACAAGGCTGCCACTTTCAGGGCCGCGTGGATTTTCGCGCGGCGACTCGGAGTAGTAGTTCGGATCATAGTAATCGCCCACCCACTCCCAAACATTGCCGCCCATGTCGTAGAGTCCGTATCCGTTGGGTTCATATAACTTGACGGCTTGCAGGCCTGATTTTTTCCTGAAGTTGGCCTGATGCTCTTCCATTTCCGCACCACAAGGATAGACCCAATCTTTGGATCCTCCGCGTGCCGCGAATTCCCATTCCGCCTCACTGGGAATTCGCTTGCCGGCCCACTTGGCATACATGGCCGCATCGTTTCGACTTACACCCACCACCGCATGATCGGGATAATCCTCGCCGCAGTGATACTTTTCCGAACCCCAGAACTCGGGCAATCGATGTCCTGTGGAATCGCAAAAGACCTTGTACTCGGCGCAGGTAACTTCGTGAACATCCATATAGAAAGCACTGACTTCCACCACGTGAACCGGCGAGGCGTCGTTGGAGCCTTCGCGTCCCATATTGAAAACGCCGCCGGGGATGTATGCCATGCCGTCGGGAGTAATGAGGTCGGCAGGCATGGGCACCGGCGTGAGGACCTCATCCTCTTCTTGAGCCCAAGCCGATCCGAAAAGGAAAAACGAGAGCACTATGCACGCTATGATTTTCATTTCATCCTTTACCACCTAGGGATTTGAAACTGAATCCCTTTTCGCCCTTCCAGCTCCACGGATGCGAAGATTCAGCATTTCCACGAAAACCGAGAAGGCCATGGCGAAGTAGATATATCCTTTGGGCAGATGGAGTTCGAAAGCCTCGGCCACAAGCGCCACGCCGATGAGCAGCAGAAAACTCAGGGCGAGTATTTTCACCGTGGGGTGTTTATCAATAAAACTGCTGATGGCTCGCGCGGAGAACATCATGACGATCACAGCCACAACGATGGCGGTCACCATAACGGGAATATGTTCGGCAAGACCGATGGCGGTGATCACCGAATCGAGACTGAAGACCAGATCCAGCACGGCGATCTGCGCGATGACTCCCATGAAGCTGGCAGCCTGTCGACGCTTCTCCTTTTCTTCGTGCTGTTCCAAATTCTCGTGAATTTCCAGGGTGCTCTTGGCCAGCAGAAACACGCCGCCGCCAAGCAAAATGAGATCCCGTCCTGAAAGTTCCTGAGCAAATACATGGAAGAGCGGCTGCGTGAGCCGCATCACCCAGGTGAGCGACAGCAGCAATAGGATGCGCGTGATCATGGCTACGGCCAGGCCTAGGATGCGAGCGCGCTCCTGCTTCTCCTTTGGAAGTTTCCCGGCGAGAATTGAAATGAATACAATGTTGTCCACACCCAACACGATCTCGATGGACGTGAGGGTGAGCAGAGCGATCCAGATTCCGGGGTCAGTGATCCATGCCAAACCTTAACTCCTCTAGTAGGGAGGTTCCGGCATGCCAGTCTTCTCCCACTCATCCTTGGACGGTCCATAGATGCCGGGAACGGTCAAGCCCGCCAGACGCATGAGAACCGTCATCTGTCCGCGATGGTGCACTTCGTGATCAAGCAAAATTCCCAGAGTTAAACCGCGCGGCCACTTCATGCCGTACATGTCGTCCACGGTTTCCAGTGATTCATCGGTCCAATTTGATTTCACGGCGGCTTTGAACTCGCTAACCACTGCGTCATATCCGGCCAAAATTTCCGCGGCCGTAGTCGGAGGCATGGTCTCGGGATTCATCGCGCCTAACTCAAGGCCCGTGTTCGTCATCATTTCGGGATAAGTTGCCACGATGTGCCAGGCGATGCCGCCCAGTTCACGATGACCTTCCACCGCCGAAACCTTGAGGCTTTCATCGGTAAGGGCCGCGAAAATCTTACGCGTGCCTTCCACTTCGTTGGCGAAGCGGGCGAAAAAGTCGTCTATTTTCCGTAACATAGTTTCTCCTGATTTCAGGGAGGGCGAGCCCATATTCCCATACTGCGAGCTGTGACTCAAGGTCGAAGAGACAATTACTCGGCGAAGGCAAGTACGTGTCCGTCAGGGTCAAGGACATAGGAGGCGAGGTCACCCCAGGGTCGCTCCCGAAGAGGGCTCAATTCCTTCGCCCCTGCTTCCAGGGCGCGCTTATGAAAGGCCTCGCTATCGCCTACGGAAAGATAGAGTTCCGCACGTGGAACTCCGGAAGCCGCGGCTGGATCCGGAAGGACCTCCCCTAGCAGGGAACGTATACCCTGTTCGGGCATGAGGCCCAAACTGCCTCCGCCTTCCAGTTCGAATTCGGTCATGCCGGGCACATGTAAACTCGGCTCGCAGGCGAACACCTGACGATAGAAATCCGTGCTGCGATTCTGATCACGCACGTAGAAAATGAAAAATGTCTTGGCCATGGCCTTCCTAAAGAGAAGCGAGGTCGATCTCGCCGGTCAGATACAAAACCGCCTTGCCTGCGATGGATACGCGCTCGCCCCGATGCTCGCAGTCAAGTTCGCCGCCGCGGGAGGAGATTTGGCGTGCCTTGAGTTTCTGCTTTCCCAGCCTTTCAGCCCAGAAAGGAATGAGAGTGCTATGGGCCGATCCTGTTACTGGATCTTCATCAATTCCCTGAACCGGCGCAAAGAAGCGCGACACGAAATCAACCTCGTCTCCGGGCGCCGTGGCGACCACCGCAAAGAAATCTAGGGAGGCCATTTTCACGAAGTCGGGTTTCAGCTTACGAACTTCCTCTTCACTGTCGAAGAGAACGAGCAAGTCACGGGCGGCGTAAAATCCCCGGGGCTTCACGCCTAGGGCTTCTATGATTTCTGCTGATTCAAGCTGAGGCAATGCGGGGCGCGCCGGAAAGTCCATGCGCAGTAGATCACCGTCTCGCTCCACGCGCAACTCGCCGCTCTTGGAATCGAATACGATCTCATTTCCCTTGGCCAGACCCGTGTGAAATAGCGTGAAGGCGCTGGCCAGTGTGGCGTGTCCACATAGATCGACTTCCACCGATGGCGTAAACCAGCGCACATGCCACTTCTCTCCTTCGAGAACCAGGAATGCGGTTTCCGAGAGATTGTTTTCCATGGCGATGGCCTGCATGGCACGATCCGGCAGCCAGGTCTCCAATGGAATTACCGCTGCGGGATTACCGCCGAAAAGATGCTCGGTAAAGGCGTCCACCTGATAGAGTTTAAGCTTCATGTTCTCCCTTTCATCGGCCCCCTGGCCATTTCGGAATGAAGCCGCCCTCGAAGCTTCGGTAATGGCTGTGAAGATCCGCCGACAAGCAAGAATGCGCGGGATAGACCCAGGCCAAATCACCTACTCGGAGTTTCGCCGCAGCAGGACCTGGCAGCAAACTGCCATGCTCCTGGGACAAGGCGATAAGAGACGAGGCTTTATCGATGGCGCCGAAAATCCCATCGGCCAGGCAACCGTAAATTCGCCGCCCCTTCATTTCAATGGTGTCCTTGGAAAAATGCACGGCGCCTCCATAGAGCATCACACGATCTTGATAGACAGCGCTCACCGGGCAGGCCAAGACCATGGCGATTTCTTCCTCGCGGCAAACACCCATGGCCTGCTGCATGAGATCGAAAAATACGAAGTTGCCCGGGCGAATTTCCTGCACGCCGCGGAAATCTTCGGAGAGAATACAGGAAGGTGTGTCGCCCACTGAGATGGCGCCATCACCTATGCTTTCAGCAACCGCCCGCATGCGCGCCAAGGATTCTGCGTGGGAGGCCCGAACGCCCTCGGGATTCTCCGCGAAATAACTGGCGCCGTTGTGCGTGAGGATTCCCGCGAATTCGAGGCCTTTTTCGTTAACTGTCTGCGCCAGCGACCGAACTGTTTCCCCACGATCCCATGGGATGCCTACGCGACCGAATCCCGTGTCAATTTTAATCCAGACACGAACCGGTGCCGCGAGTGCGGCTACGGCAGCCAGGGTTTCGGGACCGTCCACGAGCAGGCCCAAACGAATTGCACCCGCAAGTTCGCCGGCCAATGCTGACTCTCGTGGGTTGAAGGGAAAGGCGACGGTGATATCGTCCCAGCCGGCTGCCACGAAATAGGCCGCCATGCCCAGGGAAGATACGGTGATGCTACGCACGCCCTCATCGCGAAACCACTCGCCGATGGCGACGGATTGGTGGGTCTTGAAGTGGGGACGAAATTGAAGCCCCAGCTTTCGTGCCTTGGTTGCCATTTTCGCGATGTTCCCGCGGGCACGATCTTCATGGATCAATGGCGTGGGCCTGACAATGTCCGCGAAGCTCTTCATCATTCCGCCTGTAGGCGAGCCAACACTTCCTCGGATCCCAAAATTTCAGCCACCGCCGACAGATCGGGTCCGTGAATTCGCCCGGTGATCTTCGCGCGCACGGGCATGAACAATTCCTTGCCCTTCTTGCCCGTCGCCATGCCCGCTGCCTTGATGGAAGCTTTGAAGGCCGCCGCATCGAACTCGCCTTTCAAGGAAGAAATTTCGGCGCCAAGCGCGCTGAAGAGTTCCGCGCCGTCGTCGATCCAAGTACGAGCTTCTTCATCGGGCTCAGGACGCGTGCCCTTGAGCAACTCAAGCTCATGGGGCAACTGAGCCGCGTAGTGCAAATGATCCTGGACCGCCGCAATCATTTTGAGGATGCGCTCATCGCTCTCGTCCGGCAGGAAAGGTCGCGCAGCTTCAAGCATGTCCTCCGGTTTACCTTCGCGAATTTTCACACCCGCGAGCCAGTCGAGCTTAGCGCGATCAAAAACCGCCGGCGATTTGTTCACGCGCCCGATATCGAAAGCCTCCACTAGCTCATCCAACTTCAAGTTTTCGCGTTCGTCACCGGGATTCCATCCGAGAAGCGCAAGGTAGTTAAGCAAAGCTTCAGCCTGATATCCCTGCTCGCGAAAGGCCTCAACGCTCACCGCGCCATGACGTTTGGAGAGCTTCTGCTTGTCCTCGCCCAGAATCATGGAAAGGTGACCGAAGGCCGGCATCGGAAAATCAAGCGCCTCGTAGAGCATGACCTGGCGGAGTGTGTTCGATAGATGATCCTCGCCACGCAAAACATGTGTGATTTCCATAAGACCATCGTCCACCACGCAGGCGAAGTTGTAGACGGGCATTCCATCGGGACGGAGCAAGATAAAATCTCCCACCGTTCCCGCGGGGAAGGTTATCTGGCCACGCACGAGATCTTCGATGCTCACATCGCGATGGGGCACACGGAAGCGAATGGTGTGTTCTTCACTTGCGGCACGTCCTGCCGCTACGACCGGATCGATATTCGCGCAGCTGCCATCGTAAACGGGCGCGCGTTTTTCCGCCTCGGCTCTTTCGCGCTTCGCCGCAAGATCTTCGTCACTGCAAAAACAGGGATAGGCCAAGTTTCGCTCCACCAGCAGATTCGCCTTAGCCTTATAGAACTCCAAACGTTCGCTCTGACGATAGGGACCGAAGTTTCCGCCAGCATCAGGGCCCTCATCCCAGTTGAGGCCCAGCCACTTGAGGCTCTTGAGCATGGCGGCTTCACTCTCTAGGGTGCTGCGTTCGCGATCGGTGTCCTCCACGCGAAGAATGTAAGTGCCACCCTGCCCGCGCGCGAACAGCCAATTGAAAAGCGCCGTGCGGGCCACGCCCATGTGCAGGCTTCCGGTGGGACTGGGTGCGAAGCGCACGCGGGGTTTTAAATCAGGCATCGTTCTCCTCGATGGTGGCCACGGCCATGGCGGCCATTCCTTCGCCGCGTCCCAGGGCGCCCATGCCCTCGTTGCTAGTCGCCTTTACGGAGACCGAATCCAGTGGCAGTTTTAGGAAGCCGGCGAGATTTGCGCGGATGGCATCTATGTGCGGCGCCAGCTGCGGTGTTTCGGCAATGAGGGTGCTGTCAATGTGCACGGGCTTCATGCCGCGCTTTGAGAGCAGATCAAGGCTGCGCTCGATAAACAATGAGCCAGGCGCGTTCTTCCAAGCTTCATCCTTGTCGGAAAAATGGCGGCCGATGTCCCCCAGAGCCGCGGCCCCGAGGAGCGCATCCACGATGGCGTGGGCAAGCACATCGGCGTCGGAGTGACCTGCTAAACCGCGAGATCCTGGTATGGTGACGCCGCCTAGAATGAGGGGCCGACCCTCGGCGAATCGGTGGGAATCGTATCCGATGCCTGTTCTAGTCATCCCTCTCCTTGAGCTCACGTTCCGCCCATTCGAAATCTTCCGGACGAGTGATCTTAAAATTGTTCACATCGCCGGCGACGGCGCGGATATCTCCGGCAAGAGCGAGGACCAGGGCGCGGGCGTCGCTGGCGTTCTCCTCGCCACGCTCTATGGCATCCATGTGCGCTGCCCGTAGGATCGCCAGTTTGAAAAGCTGCGGCGTTTGCACTGCGCCGAGTTTTCGTCGGTCCAGCAATTTGCTCACGCGACCGTCCCGCGCCTCCACCACTGTATCTGCGATGGGGACGATGGGAAGCACCGCGTCGCAATCTTCGAGCAAGGCTCGCCACTCACCCAGCTTGGCGCCGTCGAAGAGCGGCCGCGCCGCATCGTGCACGGCCACGCGAGCTTCATCATCGGCGATGGCGCTGAGCCCTCGATAGACCGAATTCTGCCTCGTCGCGCCGCCGGGCACCAGCAAGGGACGCGCGCCGGGCAGGAATTCGTCGAGCATTGCTTGAATGTAGCCGCTGTCCTCGGGAGGAATCACCAGGATGATGCGGTCGGGATCGCCGTGGTCCAGAAAGGGATCAATAGCGCGCATAAGCACGGGACGTCCGGCCAGCTCCAGGTACTGCTTGGGACGCGCCGCGCCGAAGCGCTGGCCACAGCCGGCAGCCACGATGAGGGTCCAAAAGGGGTGATCCAAGGGCACTGTTCCGAGACCTCCAGAGAGGTGAATTTGGCGATACATATGCTCAGAGACCGACTTTAACCTTCCCAGGTCGCCAAAGCTACAGAATTATCCTGTTATTTTACATGCACTTACAAAGATAATGCAAATCGACGAAGTGTATACCTTGACTTATACACCTAAGCTGCCGTATAGTGTATTACGAAACTGATTCACCTCTGCTCCGCAGGCATTCGAGTCCTGCGACGAGGAGCCCAAGATGAAGAAGAATCTAAAAGCTCTGACTCCCCTGATGATCATCCTAATGGTCGCCGTGGCTGCTCAGGAGCGCCCGGCCCAGGAGGACCTCAGGGGAAACACCAACTACACGGCGCTGGCGGAAGCCGCCTCGCCCGACTCCCTTGCCCCGGCCGCCCCGCTGCCCGTGAAGACCGTGGATCAAAATCCCGGCTTCCTGCAGCGCTCCAAAATCGCCGCGCGCTCCTTGGCCATCACCCTGCGTGTGGGCAAGCGTTTGCTGGGACACTGGCTCGAGACCTTCCTGTCTCAGCCCACAAGGAAAGGATAATGCTGTGGGTCTGCTGATCGTCGTCGATCCGAGCAGCGGGGTCCCTGTCTACCGGCAGCTCATGGATCAGATCAAGTTCCATATCGCCAGCGGCCTCCTCGGTCCTGGAGATGAGTTGCCGTCAACTCGCGCTCTTTCATCCGAGTTGGGGGTGAACCCGATGACGATCAGCAAGGCCTACAGCTATCTCGAAAAGGAAAATGTCGTCGAACGCCGGCCGGGACGCCCTCTCATTGTAAGAGACCTCACCGGCGAGGCCATGACCGACCAAAGAATGAAGCAGCTTCGTGAAAGCCTGACCGCGCCCGTGCGCATGGCTTTGCAATTGGAAATCGATCGCGAAGAAGCTTTGAAGCTTTTCCGTGAAATGATCGACACGAGCGAGGAGGATGCCGATGAGCGTCGTTGAATTCAGGAACATCCACCGTGCCTATCGCAAGGGCGAAGAGGTGCTTGCGGGACTCAACCTGGAAATTCCCGCCGGACAGGTTGTGGGACTCCTGGGCAAGAATGGTGCGGGCAAGACAACGCTGATCCGTCTGGCCATGGGCATGCTCGAAGCCCAGCAGGGCGAAGTTCGCATCTTCGGGATGGATCCTCGCGAGAAGCCTGTTGAGGTGAAGCGGCGCATTGGCTATGTGTCCGAAGATCAAATTCTTCCCGAGTTTCTCAAGGTGAAAGATGTCATCGCCCTGCATCGCGGTCTCTTCCCCGGCTGGGACGAGGCTATGGCCGATGATCTCATCGGGCGTTTCTCGCTTCCCCTGGGCCAGAAAATCAAGAAACTCAGCAAGGGGCAGGCGCGGCAGGTGGCCCTGCTTTGCGCGGTGGCGCATCGTCCCGAGCTTCTCATTCTCGATGAACCCGCCGGCGGACTAGATCCCGCAGCAAGGCGCGAGTTTTTGGAAACCTCCATTCGTCTGCTCAACGAGACGGGCACGACCATCCTGTTTTCCAGTCACTACATGACCGACGTGGAACGCATGGCCGAACGCATTGTCATGTTGCACGAAGGGAAAGTGCTCATCGACGGCGAGCTGGATAGTCTGCAAGAGGATTACAGTCTGGCTCTGGTCCCCCACGCCAACGGCGAGATGCGGGAAAGACTGCTCGGACTAAACGGGTGTCTCGGTGTGCGCAAACGCAGCGACGCCTGGCATGCGGTTTTTCGTCATGATCCCGCACGGACTCAATCGCTGCTCAACGCCGACCTGGGTGTGAAGGATGCACGCTGCCAGGCCATCCCCTTGGAAGAAATGTTCATCGAGTTGGCCGGAGGGCAGGGATGATTTTCCGGCTGCTGCGCCAAGACCCCGCCTGGAGTGCGCTGCTCTTCGGCCTGCCCATTGCCTACTTCTATGGCATGGTGGTGCGTTCAGCTTTGGCCGACGGTGAAGGCCGCGGCCTATTCATTTTCCTCGTCTTGGTATACTTCACGGTGGCCGCCTGGGTGGTCATCGCCTCGAACATTTCCAGCCGTTGCAGCCGGCTAACCTTATCTCTTCCCATATCGTCCAGGAAGCTTTGGCTTTTGCGTGTCTTCTCACTCTTCAGTGTCAGCGTTCTGACCTGGTCAGCTTTTTCGCTATCGCTTCTCTGGAATTTTTCCCCCTCAATCGCCGACCTGGACCCGCAGTTCATGCGCCTGCTTCTTTTTAAGGTGGGCATGGCTCAGTTGCTCCTACCCTTCCTTCTCCAGTCGCCCAAACTTGATTTGTTCAAAATTCCCGGCGACGCCTGGTACTTCGCCTATGTCGCCATTGTCTTTTTCTCGCTGATCCTCCTCGTCAACCTGGTGCCCATGACTTTTCTGATGGCCAGCCTAGCCATTCCCTTTGCAGGGGTCCTGGGCTTGAGCATCTTCTTTAGACTTCCAAAAAGCTTGAGCATTGCTCCCAGTGAGTTCGAATTCTCGGTGGCAGACTCAGAAAGCAAGCCCGCTCCAGTCAAAGCTTCCGTCGCAGGTGAAGCGCAGCGGAAGGAAGTCATTCCTCGGAAGATCAGTCTGAATTTGACGAGCTTTCGCATTCTCTTTCACCACTGGATCGGTTGGCTAGGTTTCCTCTCCATGGCCCTCTTCGCCATGACCCTGGTATTCTCATACTTCGACAGTCGCTCACTGACCACTCAAAGTTCCGTCCTCGGCCTTTGGGTTTGGGCCCTGCTGTCCAACGGAATAGCACGCATGTACAAGATGGATCCCTGGCCGATCAGTCGGCGTCGCCTTCTGGCATGGATCCTTATTCCGGCACTCGTGGCAATACTTCTGGGCATCGGACTCGCCACGGGAATTCGGAAGGTGAACCCTCGGGATTTTGCCATGATTGAGTACCGCGCACATGAACTCAAAGTGCCTTCGGAATTCCAGGACGTGGATTGGCAGGGTCGGGTTCCACTGCTAAGGGCCCCATGGGGAGAATCTCATCAGCCCGAAGCCAAACACCCCTGGCCCGGCAGCAAAGTAGTCGTGTTCAACCCCTTCGAGGTGAGCCCCGATCAAAGCTTAGAGTTTCGCGCCTGGCAAACGGCAAGAGCCGTGGCTCGGGTGCACGATGGAAAGCCCTTCGCGACGATCGAGATTGCAATCGACGATGATTATCGCGAGGCACTGGAAAGTGGTAGCTTTAAAGTGGAAGCATCCTTCGGCCGGGGATCAGTTGTGCGAAGTCGCACCCTGGCCTTGGCGATCACACTGGGAATGGCCAGCCTAACACTCATCTTGACCTTCGGCATGAGCATCTATCGAGGATTCACCGCG
>JACKQG010007591.1_pt1 | contig 10839 bp, 6 predicted proteins | sample 8237621 | NCBI WGS metagenome assembly JACKQG01 (sample SAMN15677084, study PRJNA649215) | marine metagenome | biome: marine; feature: Black Sea; material: saline water; isolation source: suspended particulate matter (SPM) from the Black Sea western gyre | collected 2013-06-09/2013-06-10 | depth... | reverse complement strand
TTCGGATTAACGATCAGCCTGATGTTGCTATTTATTCAAAAAAGAAAATCATTTCTATTTTATGCTTTTGCGTGTTTAATCATCCTGATGTTTTTTTTCTCATATAAGAGTTTTAAAAACCAGAACCGGCGAAGGATTGTCGTGTACAGTATTAACAAAGCATCTGCAATTGATCTCATAGACGGAAAAGAGGATTTTTTTTTAACGGACTCACTTCTTATAAATGATATTGACAAAATTGCATATCATATTCAAAATAACCGGTGGAAGTCTGGAATTAAAAATGTGGTGAAATTTCATGTTGATAATAAACAAATCATAAAGCAAAATTTTTATAAGAACAAAAATTTTATCCAGTTTTATGATAAAAGGCTTGTGATTATCAATCCTGAATTTCGGTTTTATCCTACCCAAAATAAAATGAAAGTTGATTACCTGGTCGTAAGCCAAAACCCCGACATTAAAATTGCGGAGCTAACAGAGAGTTTTGATTTCGAACAATTGATTTTTGACTCTTCAAACCGGTACTGGAAAATAAATAAATGGATTGAAGAGTGCAGTAAAACCAGTGTGGAATACTATGATGTTAAGCGGCAGGGAGCGTGGGATAAAGCGATTTAGTACCTGATTCCAAAATCCAAAATCCAAAAAACCAAATCCGAGAGAAATCCGTGTTAATCTGTGGTGAAAAATATAGCACCACAGATAGACACAGATTAACACAAATAATCTGAGAAAATCCGTGTTAATCCATGCCTTTGCCGCCTGCCTGACGGCAGTCAGGGCAGGCAGGTGTGGTGAAAAAAGAGAAATAATTATATACAGTCTGTATTTATCTCGAAATAATGATCTTTTGCGAGAACATCTGTTTTCCGGGCTAAAAAAATTTGAGGAGCTAAGGACTGTATTTGTCAGTTATTCATCACAGTTGCAAACTGTGATGGGCAGGAAAAGGAGAATTGTAAGCAATTTTAGCAAATCTTTAAATTTTTCTTTGTATAAATAAAAAATTAATTTACTTTTGCACTCCGTTTTTAACGACAAGTTCATTTAAAAATATTGGTCACGTAGTTCAGTTGGTTAGAATGCCGGCCTGTCACGCCGGAGGTCGCGAGTTCGAGTCTCGTCGTGACCGCAAGGAACCCGGGATTTAATTATCTCCGGGTTTTTTTATTTTGTGCCAAATGCCTTACAAAGTATATATTCTTTACTCCCAAAAATTGGATTCCTTTTACAAAAAAAAGAATAATTGATTTCATTTTAAAATATTCAAATGCTATTTCGAGCCCTGACGCATTGCTTCTGGTGAAGCAATGGTCAGGATGCTGACCGAAGCGTCAGCATCTCGTCGTAACCGCAAAAGCTGCCCTTAAAAGGCGGTTTTTTTTATTTTAGGATAGAAGTGTTAATTTTCAGGCTTTTTCTATAATTTCAGGGCTTAATTCATTATACTGATTTGCTGCCAGGCTCAAGAAGATTTATAAAATAACCAAATTATTTGACAATCTCGAAGGTTTTATAATTTTCTAATTGTCCATCTTCTTCATCAATTTTATAAATCTTAGCCCATAAAGATCCTTTACGGCACCATTCCCTGAATTTGACAATTTTTTCTTCTGGACCTTCTGCCTCAACATAAACCGTTCCGTTACTTCTATTCCGAACGAATCCTTTAATACCTAAACGGTATGCTGCTTCCATACATGAGAACCTGAATCCAACACCATGTACCCTGCCCATGATGGTAATATTAATATGTTTTTTCATAAGGGAAGTTATCGACCTGAATTGCAAAGATAAAAATAGTTTTGGAAAAAGCAAGAAAAAAATTAAACAGGAAGTCTTTTTGTAATAAAGCTGTTTACTTTATCGTAAACCTGTATGGGTGTTAAACTACGCCAGAAAAAATTATTTGACTCTTCGAGAGTTAGGTAATAATCAATGCCGGCGCTTTCTAACTCCCTGATTACATGATCCCTGAAGTTAATGCAGGCAATCCATCCATCCTCAATATTATCAAACCATTCCTGGTAATAATCATTTTCAGAGGAATGAAAATTCATAATGTTTTCTCCTATTAAAATAAATTTATTGATCCCGCTGTCAATAAGAGCATCTGCAATGTTTCTTTTCAGGTACATAATATCGTTATAAAGGCAATCATTCCATTCGCCAATAAGTTCAATTATACAAAAGCCATGATCATAGTTAACGTATAGTATTTTAATATATAAAGTTGACGACCCAATCTGGTCCCATTGAGGATGGATATAATGATCGTATATAGTATTTGTAAATTCAAATTCACTGTATTGTCTGCCATAAAATGGCGACCGTCTGTCTTCAGAGGCTATGTACAAGTGTCTCCAGTTGTAATGTGGTTCAATCGTATGCATCTTCTAAAATGTACTTAATCATTATCTGTTAAAAATAAATTCAATATAATTCAGGAGTTGTCTTATAGCATTTCTTTTTCAACAAATTTACTCACTAAATATGGATACAAAAATACATTAATTTCAAATATTCCCTTACTGTTTTCATTTATAATACCCGCTCTTTGCAAATCTTTCAATAGCAATATAATTTTATCACGTTTTGCTGGAATCTCTTTTTCATCGTAGCCGATTAACAATATTCGTTCAAGTCTTTTTAATGTCAGCCTTCGGTGCAAAACAAATTGTAATATCATCACATACCAGCTTTTATCAATCTCGTCCAGGATAGTCAAATCGGGTATTACAGGCATTTTAATATAAAGGAATCTGTCATCAATATCTGCAATATTAGCAATCCATGCCTGAAGTGTAATACCAATATTACCTTTGGAAAAGTTAAAATATCTTGAAAACAATCTTGCCTGGTCCCATTGTCTTAATACCGTTCTTTTTCTTTCACTGAAAAGGATTTTAAATGCGCTTGAATTGTGCCTCAGAAATACTGCCGATTGAAGCTCTTTCGCATTTAACGGTTCAAGGCGGATAATATTTAAAAAATAGCTTTCAATTTTTTTAATTCTTGTAAACATTCTGAACGTATGTATATTAACATTCAAAATAAACAAGTATTTTTTACCGTATAGCGAAATAAAATTTATAATCTCATCAATAATAATAAATCCTTCCAGACTTTTTTCCCACCACAATTCAAGGTCATCGAAAATGATCACTGATTTCGCGGGTAAACCGGAAAAAATATTTTCATTGCTTTCCTCCGATTCGAATGTTTCACGGAGAGTATTATAAAAAGTCTGTTTGCTTATAGAACCTTCCAAAGGAGGATTTATAATGTATGATTTCGCTTCGTCAGCTAATTCATGAACAAAGTACTGGGAGAAAAATGACTTTCCTGATTTTCTGTCGCCTGTAATGAGTATCCCGCCCGAGTAGCCTGCGTTAAAACGCTCAATGGCTTTTCTTGCCTCCTCTAATTCGCTCTTTCTGCCTACCCAAAATTCAAAAAGGTTTGATTGTTTCCTGAGAAATAACTCCCGGTAGTAAAATGGTATTTTTTTTAACACTTCATCATTAAAGGAAATTTTTTCGATAAGATTCAGCAGCTTGTTAACCTTTGGAGGATGTTCGGTATTTTTTGAAATCAGTTTGTCGGCAAGCAGCATACTTTGGCTTTGGCGAAACCAGAGTTGCTTTAATATTCGACCGGCAATTACATTACTTTTCTCAATAGTTTTTTTTATATAAGTCAACCTTTTTTTTGTTTCTTCCTCCTTAATATATTGCTTTAGGTATAAAGCATTTTTTGTGAAAGCGCTAACCGTTAAATACTCATCTATTTTACCGGATACTTCCAGGAAAGTATTATTTATCCTGAGTTTTATTGCATTTGCTTTTTCGATTCCCGAATTGGCTTTTTCAATTTCCTCTTTAATCAGGCTGATTTGTTCTTCTTTAGTCAATTCATTATCCGATTGGCTGAAGGCTAACAATCTTACAACTTCTTTCAGGTACTTGTGAAATCCTTCTAATTCTTCATCCAATTCTTTAAAAGCAATTGATAATGGTTCGGCAAATTTGCTTTGAATTAAATAATCGAGCAACCTGGTAGCTGATACACTGATTGTTTTGATTTTTTCAAATTGTGCTGTTTGATAATCGTTCAGAGAATCTTCATGGATTATCTGTACCGATTCCGGAAAATTCCGACCTGATTGCCGCACCCTTCTGTTAATTTCGTTTGTTATTTCATTCAAATATTCCCGCAAATCCGAAACTTCCTGAAATTCTTTTTCAAAAACGAAGTCTGCCGCCTTGTTATTCACCAGGTTCTTTAAATAACTATTAAGATAATCGCGAAGTTGATCTAAATTAACGAAAAGGTTTTCGTCTATCCTCCTGACAAGCCTTTGCCTGATGTCGAAATAAATATTTTGTAATCGTGAACCATAAGATAAAAGTGAAATTTCTAACAAAGCATTATTGTATAAAAGTTTTTGATTACGAAACCATTTTTCCGGTATTTCCAAAAGATAAGATTTGAGAGCGGAAGTAATATTGGATTGGTTTATTTTCCGGTGAATATAATGATTGGTGTTAAGCTGTTGAAGTTTATTACTTATTGCCCCAATTGTTTCATTGATCTGATTTGTAAGAAATAAAAATAAGGAATTGCACGATTCCTCGTTAAGAAGTTTTATTTGCTTCAGATGTTTTTCGGTTTTACGCTTTTCAATGTTGATAATATCGGGTGAGGGTTTATCTTTAGCAAACTTTTGTTCGATATTATCAAAGCTTTCATCGAACGATTTTGTAAATTTCCGTAACTGGATAAGGTTTTGAAGGCTGATCAAACCGAATTTTGATAACGCATCATGAAGGGTGATAAAGGCTTTGTCAGGAAAGTACGATTTGATAAGTTTGTAATATTTAACCTGGTAATAAAGAGGTTTGGATGTAAATTTGTACCTTATCCTGTACAAAAATTTAAAATATTTAAGTGTAAAATTATCCTCCTTAGCTGCTTTAATACTTTGCTTTTCAATTTTTTTCGGAAGTCTCGACGGGCTTAGTTCGGGGAGGTGTTCAACATCTGCAATAAACCGGTCAATGCTTTCATATAATTCTTTTTTCTGTTGTTCGAGTTGATTTGTCGGGAGGTCATTAAGCAACCTGTGCGATTTTATTAAAAAGTTTTGCCTGATCCTTAAAATAGCATTACTGGTTTTCTTTCCTTGATTTTCAGTCATAGTTTCCAGGCTGTCGTAACTGCTACTTACCAGTTGCTTCAGAGATTCATACAATTCACTATTTTGCTGAAGGATAGTGTTGAAACATGTATTAAACAAAATCCCGACTTGTTCATCCATATTATTTTTAAGCGCTTTCAAATGATCAGCAAGAGCTTGTTCTTTTGGATAATCAATCTCAGGGATAGTGTTTTTTTCCTGGTATATCAGGTTTAATTTCTTTTGGATTTGTTCGTTTTTTTTACCGGATTTCTCATAAACACCTATATTAAGTTCCTTGAAATATGATGAGGCTTTAATTAAAACAACGGTTCCGATATTACGGCACATCCGGTTTATATTTTCAACAAATTCTTTTTCCCTTCCTGTCTCAATCTCGGGAATACCGAGAAAAGTGAGATCGGAATTTATTGACTCAACTTCAATGATCTCGTAAAACTGTTTTTGCCCTATCTGGTTGTTAATAACCTTAACTTCAGCGTCGATACGCATATTATCGAGTATGGCGTATGCTTCCCGCTGAATCCTTTCTTTTTCTTCGTTAACCGGGTTAACAATAAGGAGTCTTACTTTAGAATCTCTCCAATTCTCAGAAAGCCAGATAAATTTAACAAGGGATAATGAAAGGTTGCCGTTATTTCCCCGACCGCGCCACCATAAATCGATGAGCTTCTTTTTGCCAAAATCGACTTTTTCGTCGAAATCCATCATAAGAACGTTTAAATCCAGATCCGAAAGTATTTTTACAGTTTGGGCAAACCGTACAGGCTCTTTACTTTGTCTTCCCCATGCCATTAAAACAGTATTTGGCTCAATGCCCGAAAACCCGTAAGTCCTGGAAATCATTTCCACTCCATCGTAAAAATTCCGGCATTCTTGCTGTCGTGTAAAAACTCCTTTATATCTCTGGCTGTCTTCTGTTTGAACGGATTGTTTGTGCTTGGGGAAAAGCACTTTCGCCTCTTTGTTTTCAATCAGGTCAAAATTTGATAAAAACCCCAGGTTTCCAACCAGGTCTTTTCCGAATTCGATAAGGAATGGTCTTGCCGGTGTGCTGCCGCTGAATAAAATTATATTCGGACGCCAGTTACGCTCTTCGAGTTGTCTCTGATCCATTTCGTGGAGTGAGGAACGCACTATCGACGACCATACGCTTTGCCACACATCTCCGAAATCGAGCTGCAGCATTTTTTTCTTCAGGAAGAAATAAATCCCTAACATAATAATAAGGGCTATGATCATAGCTGCAGTGTCGATCTTAAACATAACCCCGAAGCAGGCAATAAACCCAACAATACCAACCCATTTCGAAATTCTGAATTTAGGTCTGAAATCGGAGCTTGCCCAGCGTTCAAGAGCAAAAGCAAGATTGATAAAACCATAAGCAGCGATGTAAAACATGGAAACAAGTCTGGCGATAACGTTGAGTTCACCAATTAAAATTCCCGCTTCGGCAATGATAAATGTCAGTATAAGAGCATTTCTGGGTTCATTATTAATACCAAATCCTTTACTAAAAATTTTAGGTGTGATCTTATCATGGGAGATTGCCTGTAAGATTCTCGGAGCGCCGAGAATCCCGCCTAATGCAGAGGATAAAGTCGCCCCCCATATACCTGCAATAACCAATGGTGAAAACCAGGCAATCTTTAAAAGAAAGTTTTTATCGTTCAGTAATAAATCGCGGTTAACAAAATATGCTAACCCGATAGCGAGGCTGATATATACCAGCAATCCTACAATAATGGCTGTCATGGTACCAAAAGGTATGTTTTTACGCGGATCTTTTAAATCGCCCGACATGGCAACACCGGCAGTAAATCCCGTAACAGCAGGAAAGAATATGGCAAATACATAAGCCAATGGTTCACCCCCTTCAAAAGGATTAGAAAGTATGGTTACAGGATGATAATCGGAATTGAAAAAAAAACCGGCAAAAATTGATATTAAAGATAATACAATGGCTCCAAGAATTATATACTGAGTTTTAATAGCAAGGGAAGTGCTGATATAGGCAATAATTACAAGGCTGATAATTACAATAGTACCTATGATCCGGTAACTGTTTATGCTTTGCTCAAGACCTAAAAAACGGTTGATAGCTTCAATTCCTATAAAACACTCGCAAAAACCGATAATGTAAAGAGAAATGCTCAATGCAGTTCCAATGAATATTATTATTCCGATTGCTCCTCCCATTGGTAATCCTAAGCTTCTGGAAAGAATGTAATATATACCTCCTGTTTTTATTTTTTTATCAGTAGCAATGGATGATATGCTTAAACCTGTTGAAAAAGAAATGATATGCGCAAAAAGTATTATACCGATAGCAGCAATCAGTCCTGCCTGCCCGACAACCCATCCCAGACGCATATACATGATTACCCCGAGGATAGTCAGAATGGAAGGCGTGAAAACACCTGCAAAAGTGCCGAATTTTCTGGCTTGTGAAGACATCTGGTGGTTGTTAGTAAGTGTTAATGTTCTTTTATTAGATAATTAGTCATTGGTCATTAGTCATTGATAGTCATTTGTTTTCATTCATAGTCATTTATGGCAATTCATTTAACCTATATACTTATATACCATTAACTTTAGTTATCCATACGGACCCATACGGACTAACTTCGTGTCGCTTGCTTCGCTTCGTTTTGAATTTTAACCATTTAATAATGAAATAATTTGAAATTTTTATACTTTTTACTTCAGTCTTTTCATAGCTATTAACATGTCATTATCAATAATATCGTTCAATTCAGCAATAAGATCTTTGTAATCGTATTTAGTGCCGCAGTAATACATTTCAGTAATCGGGTCTTTATCAAGGATCATTTTATACAATTCATCTTTTGAGGGCGTCTTTTCTAATTTACTGTATTCCTCATAAGTAATATTCAGGAAAGCAGCGTTTTGATCAATTCCCCTGTTGTCAAGCAAATAACCTTTGTTCAACATAGTTGGATAAGCAAGTTTACCTTTATAAAACACATCTTTGATACCGGGAAAACTGACGATGTCAGATTTATCTTCAGACAAAGTTACAGGAACCTTGTCATAATAGTCGGCTTTTGTTTTATAAATAATGACAGGCGGACCAGCCTTGGCTCCTTGTTCCATCTCTTTTTCTTTCTTAATTTCAGCTTTTTTCTTTTTATTGATGGTGGAAGATGGTTTGCACGAAAAAATTAAAGCTGAGATCATAATAATTGATATAAAATAACAAAACGGTTTACGCATGATAAAATGATTTAAATTTTGGGTAAAAGTAAAAAAATTGTTAATTCGAGTCTGTCTTTAAACTACTGGAGTTGTGAAAAATCAAAAAAATAAATTCAATAATTTCCCATTTAAGGGGGGAAACAGGGGGGTTAAAATTAGCAATATATTTATTTTTTTGATTTTTATAACTATATGGACAGATATTAATTAGTTTTTTTCATTTTCCTGTTTTCATTTACATTTCATTAACACTTGTAAATATTTGTTAAAGGATTAGCAGGGAATAAATTAATTTATAAATTTGCACGTTCGTAAATTTTAAAACAAAAAAATTACTTAGTATGAAAAAGTTAGTATTATCATTAGCAGTTATGCTTTTTGCGGCTTTTACGGTAAGCGCACAGGTTTCAGAATCCAAGAAAGCAGAAGAAAAGAAACTAAAGGAAAAAGAAAGGGCAAAATATGAGCAGGTAAGCAAGAAAAACAACAATCCGAATGCGCCTGAAATAAAGTTTAATAATGTAGTACATGATTACGGAACAGTGGAACAACATGGCAATGGTCGTTGTGAATTTAAGTTTACCAATACCGGAAAAGAGCCTTTGATCCTTTCAAATGTTCGCTCTTCGTGTGGATGTACAGTACCCGAGTGGCCACGTCAGCCGATATTACCCGGGCAATCTGATGTTATTAAAGTAAAATATGATACAAAGAGAATGGGGGCGATCAATAAAAGTGTTCATGTTTATTCAAACGCAAAAGTTTCTCCAATTGCTTTAAAAATAAAAGGTAAAGTCGTTTCCAAGTCAGCAACACAAATGCCGGAGAAGAAGGTTGAAAAAACAGGAGCACCCATAAATAAATAAGGTAAATAGTGTCTGTCTATAATATCAAGGGAAAACTTAAATAAAAGTAAAAATCTTATCCCGGTTTCAGTTTGAGCCGGGATTTTTTTATGATTAAAATTTTTATCTTTTGAAAATTATTTTTAAAAATATAACTTTGCAGCAATTAATATTGTTAAATGTTAATTATCAATCCCGAAGTTTCGGGAATAATCAATAAAAAAGCTTATGCCACAAATATCACAAAAGGGCAGGAGAATGCCCGAATCGCCCATCCGTAAGCTGGTTCCGTTTGCAGAAGCAGCAAAAAAAAGAGGAATTAAAGTCTATCATTTGAATATTGGTCAGCCCGATATTGAAACACCGGAGATAGCCCTGAATGCTGTCAGGAATTTTAACCAAAAGGTGGTTGAGTACAGCCATTCGGCTGGTATCAGATCATACAGGGAAAAGCTGATTGAGTATTATAAAAAACATAATATTCACATCACTGCCGATGATATAATAATTGGTGCGGGAGCTTCGGAAGCCATCTTGTTTGCGATGAACTCCTGTATGGATAACGGTGATGAAATAATTATTCCCGAGCCGTTTTATGCCAATTACAACGGATTTGCCGTTAATGCCGGAGTTAATGTGGTTCCAATCCCATCGAGTATCGAAACAGGTTTTGCCTTGCCTCCGATTGCGGAATTTGAGAAAGCAATTACGCCTAAAACCAAGGCAATCATCATTTGTAATCCGAATAATCCTACCGGTTATTTATATTCAAAGGAAGAGTTAGAAGTGCTAAGAGAAATAGTGCTTAAATACGATTTGTTCCTTTTTTCCGATGAGGTTTACAGGGAGTTCTGCTACGATGGTAAAGAACACTTTTCAGTAATGCACCTTGAAGGACTTGAGAACAATGTCGTATTAATTGATTCTGTTTCCAAGAGATACAGCGCTTGTGGCGTAAGAATAGGTGCGATGATCTCTAAAAATAAGGAATTAATGGCAACGGCTATGAAATTTGCTCAGGCACGACTTAGCCCGCCCACTTTCGGGCAGGTGGCTGCCGAGGCTGCCATTGATACACCCGATGAATATTTTGAAAATGTACTTAACGAGTACCTTGCAAGACGTGATGTTGTAGTTGAATGCATTAATAAAATGGAAGGCGCTTATTGCCCGAACCCATCGGGTGCTTTTTACGTGGTTGCTAAACTCCCGATTGATGATTCGGATAAGTTCTGCAAATGGTTGCTTGAGGATTTTAATTATAACAAAGAAACCGTGATGCTGGCGCCTGCTACCGGATTTTATGCCACTAAAGGTAAAGGTTTAAATGAAGTACGGATAAGTTATGTACTGAATGTGGAGGATTTAAGAAAGTCAATGAAATGCCTTGAGGAGGCGCTGAAGGTTTATCCGGGGAGGACGATTTAATAAAAATATATTTTTAGGCTCTTTTCTTCCTGTCTCATATTACAGATGTGAAATATTTTTGAATTAATTGGATTATACCTGTCTGGCCGACAAGGCAGGAATCTTAGTGTATAACCGCCTTGAAGTTACAAAATTCAAGGTGCA
>JACKQG010007590.1_pt1 | contig 10841 bp, 10 predicted proteins | sample 8237621 | NCBI WGS metagenome assembly JACKQG01 (sample SAMN15677084, study PRJNA649215) | marine metagenome | biome: marine; feature: Black Sea; material: saline water; isolation source: suspended particulate matter (SPM) from the Black Sea western gyre | collected 2013-06-09/2013-06-10 | depth... | reverse complement strand
GAGGGCCATGTGGGAGTAAAATCCCGTGCAGGTTCGACTCCTGTTCCCGGCACCACCACAATTGTATATCACTATAATGGGGGCGCTTTGAAAACTTCAGCACCACATTCAACCCCAGAGCAACGCCTCAGCGCACTCGACCATTTGATCGGCAATACGCCGTGTTTGGTTTTACACTGCACTGTAAAAGCTAAGCCAGTTAAAGTATTTGTAAAACTTGAATCGGGTAATTTTACTGGTAGCATCAAAGACCGCATGGCTTTACATATTATGCGCCGCGCATACGAGCTAGGCGCAATAAAGCCCAAAGACACAATAGTAGAGGCCACTTCGGGTAACACCGGCATAGCCTTTGCTGGCATCGGCCGTGCACTCGGGCACGAGGTACGCATATTGATGCCAGACTGGATGAGCAAAGAACGCACTGATGTTATTAAATCACTTGGCGCCACAGTAGTGCCAGTGTCTAAACAAGAAGGTGGTTTTGTCGGAAGCATAGAGCTTACTGAAAAATATGCTGCAGAAAATGAAAATGTATTTTTGCCACAACAGTTTGCAAACGATGCAAACGTCGAAGCACACGCCTATTCTACGGCACCAGAGTTGTTAAGGCAGATGAAAGAGTATGGCGCCCAGTTGACGGCTTTTGTGGCAGGCGTCGGAACTGGCGGTACTGTCATGGGGGTCCAGCGTTACATGGCCGAACATGCTCCCAGTGTAGATGTTCATCCGCTAGAACCATTTGATTCGCCAACCCTAACTACAGGTTATAAAGTTGGAAGTCATCGCATCCAAGGTATTAGCGACGAGTTCATCCCTGAAATTGTAGAACTCGAGACATTGGCGCCGATTGTGTCAGTGCATGATGGCGACTCAATTTGTATGGCGCAACGCTTGGCCACCGAACTAGGGCTACCTGTAGGTATTTCGTCGGGTGCAAATTTAATTGGTGCGCTAATGTTGGCCTATAATTCTGACGACGATGCGGCGGTGGCTACAGTGTTCGCCGACTGTAATAAGAAATACCTTTCTACAGATTACGTAAAAGAGGAAGCCATCAAAGATGACTTCCTCTGTAACGAAATTGAACTACATCATTTCGAAGTAATTAAGGGTTAGGCTTTAGAAGCCACCCATGCCACCCATTCCGCCCATGCCACCCATTGGATCGCCACCACCACCTGGCATTACTGCCGGCGCTGGCTCGGGTATTTCAGCAACGATTGCTTCGGTGGTTAGCAATAAAGTTGATACGGATGCCGCGTTTTGTAGAGTAGCGCGTACAACTTTAGCCGGATCAATAATGCCAGCCTCTAGCATGTTTACATACTGTTGTGTAGCTGCGTTATAACCTTTAGAAAAAGCTTTTTCGCGGCGAATGTTTTCAACAACAATTGATCCATCAACACCAGCATTTTTTGCTATTTGGCGAATAGGCGCTTCGAGTGCACGGTAGATGATTTCGGCGCCAGCCTTTTCATCGCCCTCTAGATTTAATTTTGCAATAACCGGCTGGGCACGTAGTAGAGATGTACCACCGCCAGGTAGCACGCCCTCTTCGGCAGCAGCGCGAACAGAAGAAAGCGCATCATCGACGCGGTCTTTTTTCTCTTTCATTTCAGCTTCAGTTGCTGCGCCAACATTTAACACAGCTACACCACCAGCCAACTTGGCTAAGCGCTCTTGAAGTTTTTCTTTATCGTAATCGCTCGAGGCGCGTTCGACTTGCGCACGGATTTGCTCGGTACGATCATTGATAGCCTTCTTTTTGCCGCCACCTTCGACAATAGTTGTATCGTCTTTGGTAATAACAATACGCTTGGCAGTACCAAGTTGGTCGACAGTAGCCCCTTCTAGGTTTAGACCTAAATCTTCCATTAAGGCAGTTGCGCCAGTGATGACAGCGATGTCTTCCATCATTTCTTTACGACGGTCACCGAAACCTGGAGCCTTAACCGCAGCGCACTTGAACACGCCGCGCATTTTGTTAACCACCAAAGTAGCAAGTGCCTCGCCATCGACATCTTCGGCGATGATTAGCAATGGCTTGCCCGATTTGGCAACAGCCTCAAGAATTTGAAGCATGTCTCGCACATTAGAAATTTTCTTTTCGAAAACCAAAACATAAGCGTCTTCGAGGACAGCTTCCATTTTTTCTAAGTCGGTTGAGAAGTGCGGTGACAGGTAACCCTTGTCGAACTGCATACCTTCAACCCAAGTTATTTCAGTTTCGAGAGAGCGTCCTTCTTCGATGGTAATTACGCCATCGCGACCAACGCGCTCGAACGCCTCAGCTAATTTTGAGCCAATCTCTGTATCGCTGTTAGCGGCGATTGTAGCAACCTGTTCAATCTCTTGATTGCTGCGAACCTTAGAAGATTTTTTGCCAAGGAATTCAACCACAGCATCAACTGCAGCATCCATGCCGCGCTTCAGTTCAATTGGGTTTGCGCCAGCAGCAACATTGCGCAAGCCTTCTTCAAAAATAGCTTCGGCCAAAACAGTGGCAGAAGTTGTGCCATCGCCAGCTAAGTCGGCAGTTTTTGCTGCGACCTGACGCACTAATTGCGCGCCAATATTTTCGTAGGTGTCTTCAAGTTCAATTTCGCGCGCAACCGAAACACCGTCTTTGGTTACGACAGGCGTGCCAAAGCTTTTTTCGAGGATAACGTTTCTACCGCGTGGCCCTAAAGTTACCTTCACTGCCGCAGCTAATTTTTGAACGCCAGCACGAATTCCTTCGCGAGCCTCTTGACCAAATGCAATTTTTTTAACCATGATAATTACCTATCCAATAATGCCGAGGATGTCATTTTCAGACATAATTAAGTACTTATTGCCTTGCCACTCGACTTCAGTGCCAGCGTAAGAGGTGAACAAGACTTGCTCGCCAATTGATATTGCAAAGCTAGAGCGCGAGCCATCTTCGAGGAGACGGCCTTCGCCCAAAGCAATGACTTTGCCCTCGGCTGGCTTTTCTTTAGCGGACTCTGGAAGCACAATGCCGCCAGCAGAAATTTCAGCTGCTTGGATGCGCTGAACTAGAACTTTATCGCCGAGAGGGCGGATTGCAACTTTGTTGGCGGTTTTAGCCATGATTACGTGAAAAAATTTGATTTACTGTTAAACGCAGAAGTTCTGCGGGGATTGGTTTGCGCAGCATGGTAATTACCCCCAATTCAAGGGCTGCTAGCTCGATGTCGCGCGACGGTTGGCCTGTCATTAAGATGCTAGGAACCGCACTGTTTGCTTGTTGTAGGTGGCCAAGCACTTCGAGGCCAGTTAGATCTGGCATGTGCATATCAAGCAAAGACAAGTCAAAAGAGTTGTTTAACAACATGCTTAGGGCGTCAGAGCCATTATAGGCAACCTCAATGGTATATTCGCAATTACCTAACAGCGCTACAACAGCGTTGAGCTGTTCTACCTGGTCGTCGGCAATTAGTATGCGAAAAGACATGTTATTGGCCATAAATAGCAAGATATGTGCCATAAATCGACTGCCGAATAGGCAGACCCAGCCAAAGTCGAAATTACAGTCTAGTCGCGATAATCGTCGTCAAATTCTTGCTCTTCACACAATAAGCGGCCGGCCTCAGCGCCCTCGGCAAGAATCTCGTCGTCGCTGTAAGAGTCGAGCACTTTCGCCATTTCGCGCACGTTTATAGGCTGCTGACAGTGCTGGCAACGTGCAGCGCTTACCGTCTCAAATAATTCGAGATAGCCTTGCGGAGGACATCCGCATTTTGGGCAGGGGGGACAATTTTTGCTGTTCATTAGGTGCGATCGCGCTGGCGTAAAAAATGAATCAATGGCAACTGTAACAGTGCGTGCTGCAGCTCGCCATCGGCAATAATTTGGTCAAGCTCAGAACATGGACGCAACAGTACATCGATAACTTCATCATTGTCTAGATTACGCGCAGCAACTGGCCGGGCGTTAGTAATCAAAAACGAATAACATTGATTGTTTTGGATTGCGGGGTTTGCCTCGACTTGGCAAATCAACTGCGGTTCGTCTCCAACATATCCGGTCTCTTCTTGTAACTCGCGTGCAGCGGCCGCAGCAGGCTGTTCGTTGTCATCAATAATGCCACCGGGGATTTCGAGTCGCACTCCGCCTACTCCTGGGCGAAATTGTTTTATTAAAATAATTTCATCATTGGGTGTGACCGCAATTACATTAACCCAGTCACTATTTTCAACAACAAAAAACGAAGCGTCGTTTTTTAGAGTAGGGTGGCTATAAAAATCTTCGCGTATCGAAAAAATGCGATAGGCACCAAGTGGCTTTGACGATTGTAGTTTCCATCTATCTGACATCAAGTCAGTTTATCTCCACCTATGCTCCGGCAACAATACAGTTTGCAAATTCTGTTTCGTCTAAACCAGCTTCGAGCGAGCGCAGCATTACCTGAACTGCTTCATCTTCGCGGCGTACATCGTGCAGGGCCAAGATCAACTCGGATACCGTATCGGCGCACGAAGAATCATGTTGCCACGAGCGCTTCAAGTAAGAAATTGCGCCACTTGAGTCACCGACTGACCGCAGTACTTTTCCTAGTTCACGAGACACATGTGGGTCTTCTGGGTGATCACGGAAGGCCTCAAGAAGAAAATCTGCAGCTGCAAGAAAGCGCCCTTCGCTGTGACAGCGTTGAGCGTAGGCAAGTAGGTTATTGGCGGATGTCATGGCGTTCAATTTTGGTTCACCTCACTATCGGCACACCTCTTAGGCTAACTTTAGTTAAAAATAAAAACAGGTCGCAACCGAAGTTGCGACCTGTTGCAAAAACTATTAGGTTTTATGGTACGTCGAGACGGATTGTATTCGAGTCGTAAGAGACCCCGTTGTCCATGAATTGGACTTCCATGAATACTGTACGTCCTGATGCGCGGTTTGGAACAACGCGGAAAATAGAGCCTGTGCCCCATGCCGTAGTTGTGCCACTACCAACAGTGCCGTTGTAGTTTGTAAAGAATGGGCTATTGTCTGTAAAGGAATAGACCATTGTGTAGGCCGCGCTTAAAGGAGCTTGCGCCCAACTGAAAGTGATGCCACTGCCTGCTGCAGGAGTAAACGATGTAGCTGTTAAAACAGCAGTATCATTTCCGCCACCGCCACCTGCATTCACGTCGAATGGGTGAGTTTCTGACAAGTCGCCGTAAGTGCCACCAGTGGTGCGCTTGACCGCGATACATCCGCCTTCCCAGCCAGATGCCGGAAGAGTGAAGGTCATGCTTGTGCCGTTTGATGAAGGCACACCGCTGACTGTCGCATGAGCGCCGCCAGAGTTGCCGCCGTCAAGAAGGTCGTTCATTAGCCATACACGGTTAGTTGAAGCTGAGAACCCGCCACCATTAATGGTTACAGTACTACCTGAGGTTGTTACAGAATCGATCCATGGCATATTTGAGGCCATAGCTCCGTAAATACTCTTTACGCCGTTGATGTCGTCAGTAGCTAAAGAGCGTTGACCTTGACCAGTGCCAGAGATGTAAGCATTCATGGTAGGGCTACCACTTGCAGTGGAGTGACCTAAACCCAAAGAGTGCCCTAGTTCGTGACAAGCTACGCCTTGAATGTCGATGCCAGAGTTCACTGACCCTGGGCCATCTTGCCAATTCCAGGCATCGCCATAAAAGCGAATGCGCCAACCATCGTTAATTGGAGTTTCGCAGTATGCAAGAACACCGCCACTTGAACCACTAAGTGAAGAACAAATGTTGTCGTTGCTGCCGCCGATATCGCTAGCCATACCTTCCCAGAAGAAAGTAAAGTTAGCGCTACCAGAACCAACTACGCCTTGGCTGCTGTCGCCAGTGCCGTCGCCGTGCGCACGGGAATTCCATTCGGCACCACCTTTCCAGATAGAAAGTTCAGCGCCCGTATAACCCGGCCAGTTGGAGTGAGGCGTAGCATTGTTATTTGCATTTGCGCCATTAAAGTTGTCGTGAACACGAAAGTCGCGTTGCCCAAGGTTGAGGTTACCACCGATAGTTGAGTAACCAATTGCTGAGTCGCTCATTGTAAAAAATGATGCGCCGGCGAGAATCAAACCGCCAGTTGTTAAGCGAAGAATGTTTTTCATTACTTAGCCTCCGAAGTTAGCTTGGCGATATTATTCGCAAGGATGGAAACAGTTTGGTTATCTTCAACAGCGAAGCCCTTGCCTTTTCCAAGAACAACTTTGCCATTGCGAGAGTCAACCGTGCGGAAGATACCACCCATTGAGGCGTACACACAACGATCAACATCAGGACCCCATCCTTGTACTTCGCCGCTGAAAACTACAACGTCGTTGCCAAGGCGGTACTCTGATGGTGCCGGCATTGAGGTGACCATCATTGACTCGCCCTCAAAGGTACCGCCCAAGAAGGCAGCATCGATAGAGAGAGGCTTGTTGTCGTAAAGGCTTGTGCCTTCGATGGTTAAGATAGTGTAAATGAGTCGATCATCGTTTTCGGGCGTGAACTTAACAGTACGCACGTTAGTGATTGTTCCATGGACAGCAACATCTGTCTTGGCAACCATTTTTTGTAGATCTAACCCTTCGATGCATGCATTGCCGCCTTGCACTAGTAGCAAGATGGCAGCAGTGGCAGTAAGCCAACGGAGTAGTTTCATGTTTTTGAGGTGTAAAGGTGAATTAACGCGTTTAAAAGAAACGCCAAGTTCTTATTGGACGCCAAAAAGGCGTTTTCGTTCCTCTAAATATACCAACTATTTGGGGGTTTGTAGGATAAATCCTTAAATTCATGCTATATTTGTCGGTATGCGCAACATTGCTTTACCTTTTTTCCTCGTCGCAGCAATTATTGCTGGCGTTACATTTCAGCAGCAAGTGGCTGCTGGCGATAGTCTAGATTTGAATTTAGGCGAGTCTGCAGTGACTATTTACCCCTATGGCCTAATGGAATCGGTACGCAATACCGACCTAGTTGTGCCAATGCAGGTGCAGCTATATAACCCGGGTGATTTTACCGTAGCTCTCGAGTCATTAACGGTTCAAACCCCAGAAGGACAAGTTTTAGACATTGTAACTCTAGACCAATTGCTTGCTGGTGATGGCGGATTCGTTCAAGATCTTTACTTGGCCCTTGAAATGATTGAGCCAGATATTTCTCACCGTCACTCTAAACGCCAATACATTCCTCTAGATAAATACACTGCCCTAAGTCCAGAGGCTGAAGCCCGCACAATTAAGCGAATTATCGACGATGTGCGCGAACTTCAATCGCAGGGCTCTCCGCAAATGACAAATATTCGATTCGAATTAGATTTAGCGCAGTTGTTCGGAGAAGATTCTCAAATAGGCGATGTTGCACCAATTCAGATTATTGCGGCATATAACGGCGGAAGCGCGTCATCAACTTCTGTGATCACTCATAATATCACCAAGTTGGTGCCATTCATGCCCCCACCATATTCTAATGGGACGGCTGGTGTGGGTTCTTGGGTTGCCGGCGACTTGCACGTGCATAATTGCCGCGATGAAGCAGTTGGCGGGTGTGATTCTTGTGCTGCAGAGTCCTTCAACCTGACTGGTGCTTTCACAAACGCCGATCTAAAGCCGCAATTCCAAGCGCTTGGCATGGATTTTTTCAGCTCGACAACCCATTCCTATTGCATTAACGACACCACTGAGTTTAATGCCGTTTTGACAGAGTCTCAAAACCTAAGCGACCCTTCCTTTGTAATGCTTGCTAGTACCGAAATTTCGGGCGCTGAGACGGGCCCGCAAAGTGGTTCAGATAGTGCTGATTTACTTTGCACCTTGGGTTGGGGTGACCACGATGTTCACCATATGGGTGCGCATAACATCACCTCGCGCAAAGCGGGCGGCAAAGATGGCTTCTTAGATTTTTGCGACAACCCAATGTCTGGCCAAGTCGGCAACGTGAATGCTGTAAATGCCGAGGGTGGATTTACTAGTGTGAATCACCCCAACTCTGGCTCGTGGGCATTTAATAGTATTCAAGGCCTATATGGCCAAGAGCGTAATCGTACATGGGGGGTTGAAGTCTGGAATGGATCAGAGGGTTCGCTGCAATGGCAAAACTACCAGCGTGACTGGTGGCTCGATCGTCTGACCGAAGGGAAATTACTTTATCCTTATTCTGGGTCAGACACTCATGACACAGCAGTTAACTTTGGTGCCATCCACACCTATATTCCTGGGGCGCTTGATCAGCAATCGTTAACAGATGCTTTGACTGCTGGGCGTAGTTACCTTTCGAATGGGCCGTTCTTAGAGTTAGGTATTGAAACAACTAACGGCGCACGAACTTTGCCAATGGGAGGCACTGCGTTTGTGCAACGCATCCCGAATAACATTCAAATCAACATCAATGTTGATTACAACTGTTCAGCAAGTTCCGAAATCGCAATTTACCGTGGCACCGTCGGCGGTGGTGAAGTAGAAATTTTCCGCCAGTCTGGTTACAGCGGCGGAGGGTCTGTGCAAATAACCGACACGGTGCCGACATCTTCATTTTGGTACCGCGCAGACGTCCACGACTCCCAATGGACACAAACTGCAATGACTACCCCAGTTTACGTGTGGTCACGCTAAATAAGCCGATAGCCTTCTGTTAAGCTAAGGCCAATGCCGAGTAGAATACCCAGTGATTGGTCTGATGTAATAATGGTGTGCGATGCCGAGTCGCTCACTAAAGCAGTAGAAATATGGACGGCCGCCGGCATCATTGGTGTCGACACGGAAGCGAATTCTTTTTTTGCTTATCACGAACGCTTGTGTTTAATGCAGGTAAGCACCGATAGTCAAGATTGGATTGTTGATCCGTTTGCGCTTGGCGACGACATGCAAATCATGTCGCCATTGTTGGCCGACCCGAATATCATAAAAATATTTCACGCCGCAGAATTTGACTTAATGCTTATCAAGAAAGATATGGGCGTTGAAGTTAAAGGTTTGTTTGACACCCAAGTAGCCATGACTTTTTTGCGTCATCAAAAGACGGGGTTGGCGGCACTTATTGAAAGTTATTATGGCATTCAATTATCCAAAGATGAGCAACGCTCGAATTGGGGCAAGCGACCTTTGTCTGATAAGCAAATTGCTTATGCGCGTATCGACACGCATTTCTTGGTAGATGTTTACAATAAATTGTTGCCAGAGTTAAAAGAGCAGAATATGGTCGGTGCCGCCTATGGCGAGTTTGAAAGGCAAATGCGCGAGATATTAATGCCTGCCGAATCAAATCCCGATAGGTACTTAAAGTTAAAAGGCGCAAAAAAACTAAACCCTAGCCAACTTGCAAAGTTAAAGGCATTGTTTGATTGGCGCGAGGCCGCCGCTTCCAAGAAAGACGTGCCACCGTTTAAGGTGATGAGCAATCCTGGGTTAATCGGCATCGCCGAAGTAAATCCGCGATCAATCAAAGAGCTTGCCGAAATAAAAGGGGTTGGTTGGAAATTAGCGAAACGCAATGGCGATAAATTGTTTGATTTGCTCGGCAGGGTGAAAGACGAGACGGTTGAGTTGAAAGTTAAAAAAGTAAGCAAAGAAGAACGTCATGCTCGGCAAATTCGCCGTGACAACGCCGAGGCGCTCAAGGCTTGGCGTACGGCTACCGCTAGCGACTTAGATTTGCCAAGCGAGCGTTTGCTTCACCGGCGACATCTTGAAGAAATAGCTCACGCCTTGCCGCAAACATCTGACGAGTTGAATCGGGTAGTGCAATTAAATGATTGGCAACGTGAGCAATTTGAAGCATCTCTACTAAGCGCGCTCGAGGCATTGCCGCGCCCTTAGTTGGCAACTGCTGCGGCGAACCCGCGCTCAAAAAAATCTTGCTTTAGGTTGTGCCCGATAAAAACAATTTCATTTTGCGGGGACGCCGTCCATTGTTGGTCGGCGTCAACTTTGTATAAATCATAAACACCTTGCAATAGGCAGCGATAGTTTATGCCTTCGATATGCAAAAAACCTTTGTAGCGGATTAAGTCTTCACCAAGCTGTTGAACGCAGGCATCGAGCCAAAGGCGCAATTTAAGCTGATCGAGTGGTTGCGAAGAAGATATCGAGATGGTGGTAATTGAATGATGATGCGAGTTACCTTTATTCTTAGCGGCGCTTTCTGTGAAGGCGACCTCGTTGCGCGCCAACACTTGTTCGAGATTTATTGTTGGCACGTCGCCAACCAGTAAGTTCGCATCGCTGTTGACCGCTTTAATCTTATGCCGCACGTTTTGCAACTGTTGTTCAGGCAGTTGGTGAACGTGGTTTAAAAGAATGGTGTCAGCCAACGCTAACTGTTCGCTGGCGGATTGATGCTCGAGGGCGCGATGTAAATTTCGGGCGTCAGCCATCGCAATGATTTTGTCGATGGCATAATATATAGCAACATTTTCTTCCACTAAAAAAGTGCGCAACAAAGGTGCTGGTTCGGCGATACCAGTGGTTTCAATCAATACCCGGTCAAACCGCCGCCGTCTGAACAGTGGCCAGCGCCGCTTTCTTAGTTCGAGTAATTTGTCAACCATGTCACCGCGCACAGTGCAGCAAATACAACCGTTGGAGAGCTCAATCAAATTTTGGTCGCGGCGGACGATTAAACGATCGTCAATGCCAAGCTCGCCAAACTCGTTAATAAGTACCGCATATTTTTTACCGTGATTCTCGGTCAAAATGCGATTTAGCAGCGTGGTTTTGCCAGCCCCCAGCCACCCAGTGATTAAAGTTACCGGAGTTTGCAGTGGGAGGGAAGATGTTGCCATCGGCATAGAGTAACAGCCGTGCGCATCACTACAATTCCCTGCGATGGATGCATTCCAAGGTTCCCTGTTTGCGGCCCCGGCCGGTCGATATGCGCGAG
>JACKQG010007589.1_pt1 | contig 10842 bp, 7 predicted proteins | sample 8237621 | NCBI WGS metagenome assembly JACKQG01 (sample SAMN15677084, study PRJNA649215) | marine metagenome | biome: marine; feature: Black Sea; material: saline water; isolation source: suspended particulate matter (SPM) from the Black Sea western gyre | collected 2013-06-09/2013-06-10 | depth... | reverse complement strand
TCGGCAGCGGCGAGGTCGGCGAGAAGACCGCCCAAGCCCTCAAAAGTCGCGGCGTCGACGACATCTCCGTAAGCAGCCGCACCTTCGAGCACGCCCACCAACTCGCCCACCGGCTTGGCGGCGCCGCCATCGACTTCGCCGATTTCACCAGCCAATTGGAGTACTTCGACATCATCATCGGCTCCACATCTGCCCCCGGCGCGATCCTCGACCAATCCATGATCCGGAGCACCATGAAACGACGCCCCGAACGCCCCTGCTTCCTCATTGACCTCGCCCTCCCCCGCGACTTCGACCCCGCCGTCGAAGACGTCGAAAACGTCTACCTCTACAATCTCGACGACCTCTCCACCATCGCCAACGAGAACCTCGCCGCCCGTAAAGCCGAGATCGACAAAGCCCGCGAGATCCTCAAGAAGCACGCCTGGGCGCTCTGGCTCCAACTCCGCCGACGCGAGCTGATGCGGAAGGCGTAATCCGTGGCGTGCTTGCTCGCGAGCGCCTACCGAGTCCAGGTCATACGGCGCGCGAGCAAGCTCGCACGCTACGTTTCCGAAAGCCCGGCAACACCCACAACAGCCCCGCCCCAGCCAACAGACCAATCCAAGCCGGCAGGCCAAAGCCCAACGGCACAAAGCCCACCGCCACAGCCACCGCCGCCGCGATCAGGGCAAAGGGCAACTGCGTGCTCACATGGTCGAGCGGCTCCACCCCGGATGCGATTGAGGCCACGATCGTCGTATCCGAAAACGGACTACAATGGTCGCCGAAGACCGCGCCACTGAATACCGCGCCGATCGCCGCGACCACAAGGCGGTCGCGCTCCACGTCCGCCGCCTCCCCGGTCAGCGAAAAAATCACAGGGATGGCCAGCGGCATGAGCACGCCCATCGTCCCCCATGAGGTGCCGGTTGAAAAAGAGATCACTGCACCCAACAGAAAAATCCCCGCCGGGAGCAAAGCCAGCGGCAAGCGCCCTTCCAGGGCTTCGCTCAGCCAGGCCGCCGTCCCCAGCTGACTGATCGCCGCACCGAGCATCCAGGCCGCAATCAAGATACAGACCGGCACCGCGATCTCGCGCACACCCCCCAGAAAGACACTGCCCAACGACTGCCCCGGAGCCGCTCCGGGCTCCGCCCGGCCTCTGGCCACCGCATACGCCACCGCCGCGACCAGCGAGGCCAGCACACTCGAAGCCACCAGAATTTGAGGCACATAGCCTTCCGCCCGTCCATAAGCCTCCGCGAACTTGCCCAAACTGAACGGCAGCAACGCTTCCGAACCGATCACGTAGGTCAGCACCGGGATCGAAAGCGTCAGCACCGCAATCGGCACGATCGCCAAGCCCCAGTGGCTGGCGTGCACTTCGCTCTCTTCCGCGTCCGCCAAAGCCGTCCTCGCTTTAGCTTCCGCCGCCCCCATTGAGCCAGGGTTGAACTCCCGCCAAACGCAGACCAGCGCCAAGGCCAGCGCGAACCAACAGTAGTAATTCGTCGGCAGCGAACGGAAGAAATAACCGTAGGCGCTGACCTCTTGCCCCGCCAATTCGAAGCCCTCCCGGATCATCGACAGCTGAAAAGCGATCCACGTCGAAATAAAGGCCAGACAGGCCACAGCCGAGCCCGTGGTATCGGCGAGGTAGGCCAGCTTTACCCGTGACACTCCGCAGCGGTCCGCCGCCGATCGGAGCAGCCGCCCGATCAGCATCGTATTGGCCAACCCATCAAAAAAGACCAGCAGCCCGAAGCCGAAGACCGTCGTCTGCATCCGCTTATGCGGGGCGCGCCCAGCACCGAGCAAGCGCCGCACCAAGCCCTGCAAGCCCCCGCCTGCTTCGACCAGCGCGACGAATCCGCCGAGGATCAGGGTAAAGAGCATCGCACTCAGCTTCCACGACGAGCCGAAGATCGGCCCGAACTGGTGGAGCACCAACTGCTCAAATGCCCCCACCATCGATCCGCCGGAAAGCAGGATCGCGCCACAACACGCACCCACCAAGAGCCCGACCAGCGCACTGCGCGAAACGACAACGACAAGCAAAGCCGCCAGGCTCGGCAAAAAACTCCGCCACATGCTTTCGCCTGCGCCCAGCCAGAAGCTCAAGAGCAGCACCACGCTGGACATGCCGATACAGAGGGCTTTACGAGCTGACATTCGGGTGGCCACACCCAAAAGATGGCCGATTCATCCACCATGTCGAGCCTCCGAATACGCCAGACGCAAGACAACCTGTCCTTCTTGGGAACATCCGTCCGGCTGACATGACCAAAGACTGGGCAAATCGCGGAAATTTGTCCCATAACTTGAAATCCTCCGAATCCTAGATCTAATACAATGTCCAATCTCAAATAGAACACACACCATGAAAAAACTACTACTGACCTCCATTCTCACACTCGGTGCAACCCTTGCTTACGCTGGCAGCAGCTGCGGGGATGGTTGCGGCGATAAGAAAGACAAAGAATCCAAGACCAACCTCGTCGAATCGGCCACTCTCGTAGCGGGCTCCGGTTGCGGTGACAGCTGCGGCGGAGATAAGAAGGACAAAAGCACCAAGTCCGGCTTCGTTGATTCCGCCTCACTCCTCGCCGGGAACTGCGGCGACGGTTGCGGCGACAAGAAAGACAAGGGAAGCAAGACCGACCTTGTCGAACCGACCACTCTCGTTGCGGGTTCCGGTTGCGGAGACAGCTGCGGCGGAGACAAGAAGGACAAGTCCGGGAAAACCGGCTTCCAATCCGGCGCTCAGATGGTCGCGTAAGTTATCCGTCCAATTTTGACAAAGCCCTGTGACTCCGGTCACAGGGCTTTTTTTGATCACATTGGAACACGACGCGGCCGAAAGAATTCGGAGAGCCGGGGAATCATACCTTTTCGGTAAAGTTTTGATCCGAATTTATACCGGGAAGCGGCTCAGTCGGACAGCACTTGGATTTGATAGAACGACTGTCTCTCGCCCCAAGGCTGAATTACCTCGGTGTAGCTCTCGTCGGCCAAGATCGGATCCCCCTGCGGCGTGAACCCATCACTCAGATCTGCGGTCGACCACACTTGGTAAGTTTTGCCCGGCACGGAACTCCAACCGACGGCGAAGCCTCCCGCTTCCGCCACAGTCTGCGTCAGCCGAAAGAACGATGACGCGTCGGAGGCGTCCGTCCCCGCCACGTACTCGCTCCCGTTGTCCGCGCCGTCCCCGTCGTCGTCGGCCAAGCCGTTGGCAGAGTCGAAAGGCGTCGCATCCACCGTATCGGGCAGCAAATCGTTGTCATCGTCGGGATCCAAAGAGTCTTTCAACCCGTCCCACTCGTTGTCGGGTGCCCGGCGCAGCCCGGCTAAGTTGATCCAGCCAAGGTTTTCGCTCCAAGCCAGACCGGAAAAGACGCCGACGTCGTCCATTCTCGGGCGGGTCGTCGCGATCGCCGTCCAATCCAGGCTTCCGAAATTAATCCAGCCCGCGCTCGCCGACCAAGCAAAGCCCACGAGATGGCCGCTGTCCCGCAAACGGCTCACGCCTTGGCCGAGAGCGTAGGCGGCTCCGTCCTCCGGACCGTCTCCGAAAAAGATCCAGCCGATCGCCAGTTCCCATGAGTCAGGTTCCGAGCCTTTCGCATTGCGCCGCCAGCAAAATCCCAGATCATCCTAATAGCCAATGCGCTACGGAGGATCGACCGACAACTACAAGAATCTCTTCACCGGGCATTCGAAAAGTAATACACACTTGAACATATCAATTTATCCGCATATGTTGATACGTTTATGAGTAAAACTTTCCAGACCAAGCCCTTCACCGCCAAAGGCCGGCAGCTCGCCGAGCTCTTCGCCGAGCGTATCCTCTTTCTCGACGGTGCCATGGGCACCATGATCCAGCAACACAAGCTGGAGGAGGCCGACTTCCGCGACGATTCCTTTGCCGACGTGAAGGGCGACCTCAAGGGCAACAACGACCTGCTCTCGATCACGCGCCCCGATATTATTGAGGGCATCCATCGCGCCTTCTTCGAAGCGGGCGCGGACATCGTCGAAACCAACACTTTCTCAGGCACCACCATCGCACAAGCCGACTACGGCCTGGAGCACCGCGTGCGCGACATCAATATCGAGTCCGCCAAGCTGGCGCGCAAGGTGGCCGACGAGGTCGCCGCGAAGGAAGGCCGTCCGACTTTCGTGGCCGGCGCGATCGGACCGACCAACCGTACTTGCTCCATGTCGCCGGATGTCAATCGCCCGGAATACCGTGCGACCAGCTACGACGAGCTTTACAAAGCCTACTACGCACAAGTCGAAGCCCTCGTCGAAGGCGGCGTCGATCTGCTCCTGCCCGAGACGGTCTTCGACACGCTCAACCTCAAGGCCTGCCTCCACGCGATCGAAGATTTCCAGGAAACGTTGGACGAGCGCCTCCCCGTCATCGTCTCCGTAACGATCACCGATCAGTCCGGCCGCACGCTTTCCGGACAAACGGTCGAAGCCTGCTGGAACTCAATCCGCCACGCCAAACCGCTTTGTGTCGGACTCAATTGCGCCCTGGGAGCCGACCTCATGCGCCCCTTCCTGCAGGAGCTCTCGCGCGTGGCCGACTCCTACGTCCATGTCTATCCCAACGCCGGCCTACCCAACCCGCTCGCTGCCACGGGCTACGATGAAACGCCAGAGCATACCGGTTCTGCCGTCGGTGGATTCGCAGCCGACGGACTTGTTAATCTCGTCGGCGGTTGCTGCGGCACCACGCCGGATCACATCCGCGCCGTGGTCGAAGAAGTCAGCCAATACGAGCCACGCACGATCCCTGAGCTGCCCCTCGCCCAGCGCCTCAGTGGACTGGAGGCCTACAACATCACACCCAAGCACAGCTTCGTCATGGTCGGCGAGCGCACCAACGTCACTGGCTCACCCCGCTTCAAGAAGATGATCAAGGCCGACGACTGGGATGGCGCCCTCGCCGTAGCCACTCAGCAGGTGGAAAACGGAGCCAACATTATCGACATCAATTTCGACGAAGGCCTCCTCGATTCCGAGGCCTGCATGACGAAGTTCATGAACCTCGTCGCCTCTGAGCCGGCCATTGCCCGCGTGCCGATCATGATCGATAGCTCCAAGTGGTCGGTCATCGAAGCGGGCCTCAAATGCGCTCAAGGCAAATGCATCGTCAACTCCATCAGCCTCAAGGAGGGCGAAGACAAGTTCCTCGAACAAGCTAAGCTCTGCCAACGCTACGGCGCGGCCGTCGTCGTCATGGCTTTCGACGAAGAGGGCCAGGCCGCCACAAAGGAAGACAAGATCCGCATCTGCAAGCGGGCCTACGACCTGCTCCTCAGCGCACTCGACTTCGATCCCTACGACATCGTTTTCGATCCCAACATCCTGACCGTCGCCACCGGCATGGAGGAGCACAACAACTACGCCGTCGATTTCATCGAGGCGGTGCGCGAGATCAAAAAGGTCTGCCCCGGCGCCCTCACCTCCGGCGGGGTCAGTAACATTTCCTTCTCCTTCCGGGGCAACAACCCCGTGCGCGAGGCCATGCACTCGGCCTTCCTCTTCCACGCCATCGAGGCGGGTCTCGACATGGGTATCGTCAACGCTGGTATGCTCGAAGTCTACAAAGAGATCGAGCCCGAGCTACTTCAGAAAGTAGAAGACGTTCTCCTCAACCGCAACCCCGAGGCGACGGAAGCGCTCATCAATTTCGCCGAAACTGTCGTCGCTTCAGATAAAGTCGTGGACGACTCAGCCAAGCTCGCTTGGCGTGATGGCACTGTCGAGGAGCGCCTCGCACATGCACTGGTTAAGGGCATCGTCGACTATGTCGAAGACGACACCGAAGAAGCCCGTCAGAAGCTCCAGCGTCCGCTCGAGGTTATCGAAGGGCCGCTCATGGATGGCATGAAAATCGTCGGCGACCTCTTCGGCTCAGGCCAGATGTTCCTCCCTCAAGTGGTTAAGAGCGCCCGCGTCATGAAGCGCGCCGTGGCTTATCTCACCCCCTTTATGGAGGAGGAAAAAAAGAACAACCCCAATACTCGTGCCCAAGGCAAATTCCTCATCGCCACGGTCAAAGGCGACGTGCACGACATCGGCAAAAACATCGTCGGCGTCGTCCTCGCCTGCAACAACTACGAGGTAAAAGACTTAGGCGTTATGGTCTCTTGCGATGATATTCTACGCGAAGCCAAGGAATGGGGCGCCGACATCGTCGGTCTTTCCGGACTCATCACCCCCTCGCTCGACGAGATGATCTTCAACGCCCAAGAGATGGCCAAGCGCGGCTTCACCCAACCCCTCCTCATCGGCGGCGCCACTACTTCCAGTGCCCATACCGCGATCAAGATCGCACCGCACTATCCGCATCCCGTTATTCGAGTCGGAGACGCCTCGCTCGTGACTGGCGTCTGCAACAGCCTGCTCAACCCCGATAAACGCGAAGCCTACCTCGTCGAGCTCGAAGCCGAACACCAGAAGCGCCGCGAGCGCTTCGCCGCCGGCCAGGCCGACAACGAACTGCTCCCCCTCGCCGAAGTCCGAGAGAAGCGCTTCGCCCCCGACTGGAGCCAAGCCTCGCTTAAAGCGCCTAACGTCCCTGGCCTCACTGTTAGCGATCATATCAATTTGAAAGAACTCACCGAGTTCTTCGACTACTCTCCCCTCTTCTGGACTTGGGAGCTCAAGGGCGTCTATCCTAAAATTCTTGAGCACAAAAAATACGGCGAGCAAGCCCGCAGCATCCATGAAGATGCACAAATATTGCTCCAAAAAATCATCGAAGAAAAACGCTTCCGCGCCCGCAGCGTGGTCGGACTCTTCCCAGCCAACTCAGTCGGTGACGATGTCGAACTCTACGATCCAAAAGGTGGTCACACCATCGGCAAGATCCACACCCTGCGCCAACAAAAGAAAAAATCCGGCAGCGACACCTACTTCGCTCTTAGCGATTTCGTAGCACCAAGGGAAAGCGATCTGACCGATACCTGCGGCGCCTTTGTATGCTGTATCGAAGGAGTGGATACATTTTCCAAAGAGTTCGAGGATGCCCACGACGACTACAGCTCGATCATGGTCAAAGCCATCGGCGACCGCTTCGCCGAAGCCCTCGCAGAATACACTCACCAGAAGGTGCGCAAAGAACTCTGGGGTTACGCCGAAGAGGAAGACTTAGACAACGAAGCGCTTATTAAAGAACAATATCGAGGCATCCGCCCCGCAGCCGGCTACCCAAGCCAGCCCGACCACACCGAGAAGCAGATCATATGGGACCTTCTAGACGCCGAGGCCAACACGGGTGCAACTCTCACCAGCAGCTTCGCCATGAGCCCTGGCTCCGCCGTCAGCGGCCTCTACTTCGGCCACCCAGAGGCCAAATACTTTCAAGTCGGCCCTATAGACAAAGAGCAGATACAGGACTACGCTGTGCGCAAAGGACTCAGCTTGGAAGCATGCGAACGCTGGCTGGCACCGAACCGGGGGTATTGATCGGCACTGCCTTTGCTTACAGGATCGTACTCGTCTGCATATCGTATAAGCCTAGGCTCGCGGAAGCAGCGGCAACAGCAGCGCTGCAGGCAGTCTCCAAGCGGAGCACGTGTGCTCCGAGATGGGCGAGCTTCCAGCCGTTCTTTCGAAAAGTATCACGCTCATTCGCAGACCAACCGCGCTCAGGTCCCAGCGCAATGACCGCAGATTGAAAGCCCTCACTCAGAAGCTGTGGCAAAGCTCCGGCGGCCTCGTAGTTGTCGAGCGCAATGTGCGCATCCTCACCATGAAGGAGGGAAATAGCAGACTGTAGGTCCGAGTGCATGCCGACCTCGGGCACGTGCGTGCCGAAGGCTTGTTCTGTCCCAAGACGCAGGCGATCTTTCCATTCGTTCGTCGTCCACAGACGACTCTGCGCATAAGACGGCTCGCCACGCTCGGCCTCAAAGAAATGTAGATCCTGCACGCCCATACTGGCCGCCTCGAAGAGTATACGCTTGGCTGTGTGCGGACGCGGCAGCCCGATGAGTAGGCGAATTGGCAAGGGAGCGGGGGCCGATTCAGTGCCGACGACTTTGAGTGAAATCGCCCCATCAGCTTCAACCAATGAGATTTCGGCACGAGCACGCAGCCCGTTGACGAAACCAACGAAGACTTTCGCCCCAACCCGAACCCGGAGCACTTTGAAAAGATGCTCGGCTCTCGGATCCTTGCCTTCGAGCCGTATGGTCTCAAAGGGTCTATCAAAGAGGATGAGGTTCATAGGAGATGGCAGTATCCGTAGCGATGACGCGCGAGCGCCGTCGGCCTTGTTGGCACAAGGTCGCTACAAAATCACGGCTACCGCCGACGTCCGAAGCGACTGGTCGCCGAGTTACGCTTGCTGCGGCGGGGCTTCTCGGCGGTTGTGCTGCGGATGATCGGCTCGTGAAAGTAATTAAAGCTATCCAACTTGAGTTGGGGGATTTGCTGGTCGATGAATTTTTCGATGGCGTCAAGCTTAGCCTGTTCGTCGGGCGCAACGATGGTCATGGCGTCGCCCTCGCGCTGCGCGCGACCGGTACGACCGATGCGGTGGACGTAGTCTTCAGCGTGTTCGGGTACATCATAATTAATGACGTGAGTGACATTGGCGATGTCAAGCCCGCGTGAAGCGATATCAGTCGCTACAAGGATCTTGATCTTGCCCTCTTTAAACTCGGCGAGCGCCTTAGTACGCGTCTTCTGCGGTAAATTAGAGTGCATCGCCGCACAACTCAGTCCACGCTCCTGAAGCCAGCGGGTGATGCGGTCGGCACCGACCTTCATGCGACAAAAAATGATCATGCTGTCGATCTCCATCCCTTCGATGAGGGCAATCAGGAGGTCAAACTTCTGCATTGCACCGACTGGGTAAATGACGTGTTTGACCGTCTCTGCCGGCGTAAGCTTGATACCGATAGTTACATCGACCGGGTCTTTAAGGCTCTTGGCGGTGAGGCGCTTGATGTCGTCCGAAACCGTGGCCGAGAAAAGGAGGGTTTGGCGGTTCGAGTTGCACATTTTAATGATGCGCGTGACGTCGTCGATAAAGCCCATATCGAGCATACGGTCGACCTCGTCGAGGACGAGGACTTCGATCGATCGGAGGTCGAAATTCTTCTGCTGCACGTGGTCGAGCAAACGACCAGGTGTCGCGATCACGACATCAGCACCGGCTTTGATCTCGTCAATCTGTTTGCCGTAGCCGACCCCACCATGAATGAGGCAACATTTGGGCGCACAGTATTTGCCGTAGGAGGCGAACTGGTCTTCGACCTGGGCGGCCAGCTCGCGTGTGGGGCCGAGAACGAGGCATCGCGGTGCGGCGCCAGGCTTGTGTCCGCCGAGGCGGTGCAGAATCGGCAGCGCATAGGCTGCGGTTTTACCAGTGCCAGTCTGCGCGGAGCCAATGACATCGCGCCCCTCAAGAATATGGGGGATCGCGCCCGCTTGAATAGGGGTCGGCTCTTTGAAGCCGAATTCGTCGATAGATTTAAGGATAGACTCGTCGAGTCCAAGTTCGTGAAAGGTCATAGCTAGCTGTAGGGTGAAATGCCCGGCCAACTGACGCATCCGGGTCCTTGAAAAATCTGAAACACTGGAAGCTGAAAAGCAGAGAGACTCAGAGATGAATGGCAGACACTGTCTGCATTTTCATTGAGATCAAGGAGAAATGGCCAGCTGAAACAACGGTAGGAGGACGGCGGATTGCCCGCTCAAACCCAGCGTACGTTGCTGGACTAGTCGCTGCTTTCACGCCTATGTAGGAGTTCGTGATTCATCGTAAAAGAGAATCCAACTGAACGGTCTTTCGCATTAAGTTCTGGATGGGCTGCGGAAAATTGTTGAAGGTGAACTCATGAGCGTGAATTACCGAGGACGCATCGCCCCCTCCCCAACAGGATATTTACACCTCGGGCATGCGCGTACTTTTTGGATCGCGATGGAACGAGCTAGGGAAGCCGGTGGCCGGCTCATCTACCGCGAAGAAGACCTTGACCCACAGCGCTGCAAAACTGAATTCGCCGAGGGCGCGATCGATGATCTCCGATGGTTTGGTTGTGATTGGGATGAAGGCCCCGACATCGGTGGAGCCTACGGCCCCTACCGTCAAAGCGAGCGCTATTCACTTTTTCTAGATAGTTGGGAGCGGCTCAAAAATGCCGGCCATATCTACCCCTGCGATAAATCCCGAAAGGACGTAGCGTGCGCCACACAAGCCCCCCACACAGAGGACGAGGCAAGCGAGCCCATTTACCCCGAAAGTTGGCGCCCACCTTTGAGCCACGGCAAAACAGCCGAGCGCCCAGGAGCGACCAACTGGCGTTTTCGCGCGCCTGAGGAGCGAGTCATCGAATTCGACGACATGCGTCTCGGCCCCTGCGCATTCGAGAGCCTGCGCGACTTCGGCGACTTTCTGGTCTGGCGCAAAGATGGCTTACCAGCCTACGAACTCGCCGTGGTAGTGGACGACGCCGCGATGCAAATCAGCGAAGTTGTGCGCGGCGAGGATCTGCTCATCTCGACCGCTCGCCAATTGCTCATCTACGAAGCGCTTGGCCTGAAGCCGCCGGAATTTTACCACACCCCGCTACTCTGCGACACGAGTGGCCAACGGCTGGCTAAACGGAACCGATCACTCACTCTACGCGAACTCCGTGCCGCTGGACATACACCCAAAAGCCTCCGCCAGTCCGAAGATTGGTGGTCGGGGATCGAGGATTAAATATTATAGACAAAGAACTGACTGATCCTGATCACAACGCAACGTATGCCTGATTCCGCTAATAGAGGGAGCCAAGCATTACCTCAAACGCATGGCGCCGAACATTCGAACCTAAGTAAACACGCTTC
>JACKQG010007588.1_pt1 | contig 10842 bp, 11 predicted proteins | sample 8237621 | NCBI WGS metagenome assembly JACKQG01 (sample SAMN15677084, study PRJNA649215) | marine metagenome | biome: marine; feature: Black Sea; material: saline water; isolation source: suspended particulate matter (SPM) from the Black Sea western gyre | collected 2013-06-09/2013-06-10 | depth... | reverse complement strand
TGTATTGTTGACATACCAAACTCAGTCTGCACACTAGCGTTGCCGACGGAAATCTTTGATTTTGATATCCGTCCGAACGCCAATGGGCCTACCAAAGCAAATCGTGGAAGCGCCCTTACATGCAGTTAATTAACAATACCTTAACTAAGCAAGAGTGGAAGCATAATGTAACCACTCTTGCTTTCAATTCAGAATAGAAAGGTTCACATGGCAAGTGTAATGTTGTTATATGTAGGTGCGGTTCTTTTTTGCAACGGATTGTGGCTTTTAGGCCACATTGAGGACAAGGAAATCAAGGTCATTGACACTTTTGTAGGTGGACTGGGCCTTGTTGTCGTTCTGCTGCTCCTAATGCAAGGTACACCAGCTGATTTTAAGCTTGGTGCACAACTGCTCCTATTTGCATTCACCTATTTGTGGGTGGCATGGAATCGAGTAAATGGTGCTGATGGTCGTGGTTTAGGCTGGTTTTGTCTTTTTGTAGCAGTCACTGCTATTCCTACAGGCTTCATAATTCATCAAGATGCAACTACCACTTGGTTGGTTTGGTTGGCACTTGACTGGTATGCATGGGGGATACTTTGGTTCATGTTTTTTCTTCTTCTAGCCATGAAAAAAGACAGTATTCTTAGGCTGACTGGTTGGGTAACATTGCTTCAAGGAATTTTCACTGCCTGGTTACCAGGATTCCTTTTACTCGAAGGGTATATTGGTTGAAAAACACGCATAAATAAAATTTGGGTCGGGCTGATTTTCCAGCATATAGAACTGCTGATTAAAAAAGTCTGACCCTATTTTGCTGGAAATTTAACTTTTCATAATAAAGGACCATATGCCTCTGTACGAGTTTGAATGTCAACAATGCGGTGTATTTGAACAGTTTCTTTCTTTGAAAGAATATGGAATCAAGGTGCAATGTCCGGATTGTGATGACAATGCATATAGAGTTTACACTCCTCCCAATTTGTACAAGACAAGCCCTAACTACCGAAAATCCAGAGGTATTAACGAAAAAAACCAGGAATCTCCAAGAGTCGAAACGATAGATCCAAAAAGTCATCCGGAACACAATCACTCCGATTCGCATCATCATGTTTCACATACTCCATGGATGGTTGGACACTGAGGCTTCCTTTAATTTATGGATCAAGAATTCAGTTGTCCATCACATTTTCGTTTCCATCACGTTACCGTTATCACCCAAAAAGATTTTGTGACAGAATTCTTTTATGTCGCTGGTAACACTTGCATGGAAAGACGTTCGCCTTAAAAAAAGATACTTGAACAAAAATTCAGATGCTTGCTTGAAACAAGACTCGTGCTTTCTCTTCGAAAAACCCCTACTTGTTCACCGTTCCGGCCTTGAGGATGACATCCGCAAAGATTTGGCTTTCTGAAGCAATTATTTCATTTCATAAATCTTCACTTAAAACTTTATCCTGAAAAATGTCTGAATTATCTATCTTGGCGTTTGTCATTGGCGGCGCATGTGATTAAGTGGCCAGATTTATCTTTGCCAGAGAAATGGGACGTTGGCTTGGGAATTTTCTGCCCTACGATACTCTGGTAGTGAATGTTCTGGGCTCACTGGCTCTGGCTCGGCTGCCAACGGTGTTTCTGGATCGTCCGGAAATTAATAACGCTCACCGACTTGGAGTAACAGTAATAATTTTGTGCACATTCACCACATTTTCCACTTTCAACTATGAATCAGTTTAATTTTTACTAAGCACCCTAAAGTGATAATCTCCATGTGCTCTTATCTAAGATACCAAACTAATTGATAATCATTGGTTGCTGTTTTATATCGATGCAAGAATTTTAATGAATTATAAGGATTAATTATTGATCATAGTGATGAAAACAATGTAAACAAAGATAATTGTAAGAATTTTCATCAATGATTAAGTAACTACTGTTTCTTATAACTTATTACAATTTATAAAAGTGGAAATTAGAATTATTAATCCTGACTATCAATAGCAATAGTTTAATTATAACTGTAACTATTAATATTTAAATTATTTTTTTCAATAATAGTAATATTTATCATTATCAAATAATTGATTTAATCTAAGTTTGCTTAATGAATTTTATATTTTAAAAATACTCTAAATTTAAAAGCAAAGAATGATATTCAGTTTGTCTATATTAACTGTGCTTTCATTAATTTTTGCAAAATTATTTGAAAAAGCACGCTTACCTGGTTTAATAGGAATGATTTTAGCTGGAATCTGCATTGGTAATTTCAGTCGCCAGTATTTTATTGCAATTACAGACAATCAAGAATTTGAACATTTTGAATGGATATTTGTGACACAGAATGTTTTTGAAATATCCCCTGAATTAAGAAACTTAGCTTTGATAATAATTCTTTTTAGAGCTGGATTAGGTATTAGTCGTGTAAATCTCAATAAAATTGGCATTCCTGCTTTAAAAATGAGCTTAATTCCAGGACTTTTTGAAGCATTGGTGGTTATGATTAGTGCTCACTATTTTTTGAATTTACCTTTCAAAGAAACTAGTATATTAGCCTTTGTAATTGCTGCAGTTTCTCCTGCTGTGATTGTTCCTGCAATGTTAAGATTAAAAGAAAAAGGTGTAGGAAATAAAAATGATGTTCCAACCCTTGTGTTAGCAAGTGCATCCATTGATGATCTTGTTGCAATTACATTGTTTGGTGTATGTCTTTCTTTTAATTTAGATGCTGGAAATAATTCTATTGCTGTAGCTTTAATCAAGACTCCTTTTATGATTATTACCGCAATAATAATTGGTCTTTTATTTGGTTCTTTTATTGTAAAACTAAATCAAATGATACAGTTAAGGTCGACTTATAAATTAATATTTTTATTAATTCTAGGAATCTTTTTATTCCATTATGAAAAATTTTCTCCATTACCCTTTTCTTCGTTACTTTTAGTTATGGTTATGGCTTATCAGATACGTGAAAAAGATAAAGCATTATCTGAAGAATTATCAAAGAAATTTAATAGCTTGTGGGGATTTGCAGAATTGTTGCTTTTTTCCTTAATTGGAGCAGAGGTTGATGTGGATTTGGCTTTTGAAATAGGGAGTTGGGGATTGGTTATCTTTTTTTTGGGATTATTAGGAAGAAGCGCTGGTGTATTGATATCATTACTTGGAAGTATATTTAATAAAAAGGAAAGAATATTTTGTGTGATAGCTTATTTACCTAAGGCGACTGTGCAAGCTGCAATAGGCGGTGTCGCATTGGCTGCGGGAATTGCCTCGGGTAACTTAATATTATCTATGGCAGTTCTAAGTATTCTGGTCACTGCACCTGTTGGGTCCATTGCAATAAGAATTTGGGCAGAAAAACTACTTGCATGATCAGGAATCTCCAGATTTGAACATAACACCCAATTAATTTTTTCTATGGAACTTTCTCTGCCCAATACTTAGTTTCTATTGTCCCGCATTCTTTGATCTAACACCCTCCTATCTTCCAAAAAGTTTGTGAAAGAATTAATATACAGAGTACTCCAATTTCAATTTGACTCTACTTTGCACCAAATCTTCCCGCAAAATATGCTCGACTATCTGAAATTTCAGCCTTATGCCAAAGATATTCAACAAACCTAATATCTTTCTGTAAAATTACTTTTGTCAAAAGATTATAACTGCATAATTGCGTCCGGTGTCTACTAAGGACAAGTTACCTTCTACAAAGAAGAAGACTAAGGCCGTTTCAGAGTGAACCACCTCCCCTTCTTCCCAACCAAACTGTGTGCAAAATTTTTCTTATGGACTGCAACACAAAATCACAATAAAACCAATCTTTGAACTTTGACGGTGAGACTTAGGACAGAAAAGAAAAACAAACCTTCTTTGAGAGCAATGTAGACTTTGCAACGGACACAGAGAAGGCAGCATCCGAAGAAGAAAATCTAGAAGAAGTAATAGACTTAGCAAAGGATTTGGATGAAGATATTCAAAGAAGTATAAAGAGGGGAAAGATTAGAGTTTGTAGCATGCTATTTTAAAATTCTGAATCAACGGTTTGTTAATTGGCTAGAGGAAGAACTACCGAAGGATCATTCAAGCGAACGACAATCCAATGTTTCTTTAGGTCATTCTATATTATATCTTTCACTTTCAATTTTGCTAATAATTAAACACTCTTCTGAAAAATATCTTCTAAATCAAAAACGTAATTTTTGTTTGATTTGCTTATAATAATTACAGGGTAGGTATCGAGCTCATCATTTAAATCCTTATATATAATTGGAAAATCAAAATAATTTACATACAAACTATTTTTTTCAACATTTGATATGAATTCTTTTGCCTCGTTTACACTGTTGAGATTCTCAATGCAAATTAGATTTGAATCTTCATGCATGTAATTTTTAATTGAATTTAATCCATTGTTTCCGTCTTCAACATATTTTAAACACTGAGAACTTATTAATAAATCGAATTTCTCATTCAAAGCCAGATTAGTTACACTTTCATTAATGAATTTTACATTATTCAGCCTCAATTTCTTTGAAAACATTTTTGCAGTTTTAATTGAACTTGAAGACACATCGCAACCAGTAAAATGTGAATTTTTGTGATTCAATGAAAACCATGTGGTCCCATACCCTATATTACAACCTATATCTAAAATTGATCTAGCACCTTCAATATAATTATTAATATATTGACAACATTTATATATTCCACCGTAATTCATAGTGTGAACAACTGAAGCCACTTTTGGGTTTGATATATATTCAACAAATTTAAGATAATCCTCTTCGGTAGCATAACCTTTAACTATGGGCTCTCTCAAAATATTTAGCCTTATACTTTTGCGTTCACCTAACTTCTTTCCACCCCAATCCCAATACTTTTCTCGATTCATTTCAAAAATACCATACCGCTTCAAGTGTTCTTTAAGTGAATAATTCATATTAAATTAATTTCGATGTAGCGAGAGATTCCATCTTCAGTTAACTGTCGTGGTTTTAGTCCGTGCTTCATTTGATCTGTCCCTGTATTGATTCAGATGTTTTCATTCCTAATTGTAATCGATGTTGGTGTTATTTTTCGACTAAGATACTAAATATGTGAGGCAAAGTCGGGATTTTACTTGGAGGGTGTCTGACTGTGCAGAATTAGTGGGGGTTGGTCACAGGAGATGATGGGGTTGTTTTTAAGGGGGGGGAAACTGTCTAACACCAATCCAAACCTTTCCATCTATTTTCCCATCTTTGTCGTATATTGTGACTCTCCATTCTATTCCATCTTTCCATTCACCTACATACTGAGATCCATTAGGTAAAGTCCATTTCCCTTGACCATTTTGTTTCCCATCCTTCCATTCACCTTCATATGAGTGTCCCTCTGGAGAAGTCTCTGTCCCTTGACCATGTTCTTTCCCATTCTTCCACTCACCAAAATACTTTCCTCCATAAGGTTTCAATTTAATACCCCTACCATCAGGTTTTCCATTTTTGATTTCACCCATGTATTTTGTATGTATACCATCCACTCCAAAACTTTTCCATACCCATCTACTTCCACTTTTCCATTTATATAAGACACTAGTTTCCTTTGACTGACCAATCACAGGAGAAGAAAGAAGAAGGAAGGAGAGGATGATGAATAGATGTTTCATTTCTGTTTTACTCCATTTACCCACTTTTCTATGATGTTTCTTTCTTTGTCGTACCCTTTAACGTTCCAAGGTTTGCCATCCTTATATTCCCCTACCAACTGTCCATTAGGTAAAGTTTCAGTTCCCTGACCATTTGGTATTCCATCCATAAATTCCCCTTCATGATAAAATCCATCATTCCAAATGAAAGTTCCTTGACCATGAAATTTACCATCCTTATATTCCCCTAAATACATACTTCCATCAGGGTAAATGGATCTCCCTTGACCGTTTGGTAATCCATTTTTGTGTTCCCCAAAATACTTGTTTCCATTTTTGTAAGTTTGGAAACCAAATCCATTCGGTTTCCCATTCTTTATTTCTCCCTTGTATTTTGGTTGAACTATACCATCTCCAAAGGTTTTCCATTTCTTTCCAAAAGATGTTTCATACAGATAAAGAACACCAGTTTCCTGACCAAACAGAGGGGAAGAAATAAGAAGGATAGAGAGGAGTACGAGTAGGTGTTTCATTTTTGTAATTCCCCATTAACATACTTTGATGTTTCAATTCCATCTTCGTCGTATCCTGTTCCGTTCCAAGGTTTTCCATCCTTCCATTTTCCCTTAAACTTTTTTCCATTAGGAAAAGTGAGTGTTCCTTGACCATTTTGTATCCCATTCTTGAATTCCCCAACATACTTTCTTCCATTAAACCAAGTGAATGTTCCTTGACCATGTTTTTTTCCATCCTTGAATTCCCCAACATACTTGTTTCCATTAGACCAAGTGTATGTTCCTTGACCATTTTTTTGACCATCCTTCCATTCTCCTTCATATTTGTCTCCATCAGAGTAAGTCAAAATACCTACACCTTCTCTTATATAATCTCCAAATATTATATACTCTCTTTTTACTTCACCTTTATATTGTGGATTATAGTCTTTATCCCCAATTTCTTTCCACTCATACCCTGAAGAAGTTTTCCACTGGTAAAGGGTTTCCTCTTTTTTATCACAGGAAATTAGAAAAGAAGAGAGAAGAAGCATTGAGAAAATGGTGAGTAAATGTTTCACAAGGTTTCTTAATTTTTTGGTTTTAGGAGAACCCAATATATACCAGATCTTGGTTTGTTTTACAAGAATATGGGGATTTGACTTGGAGGATATCTGACTATGAAGAATTAGTGGGGGTTACTCACAGGAGATGATAGGGTTGGTTTTGATGGGTTAGTTTTTCTTCCTATGAAATGAGGTTAGACTACACTTATTTTCTATGTTTCTTCCATTATCCAGATTTCCTAAGGTACTTCAGTGTCTCACTCAGAGATTCCGGTAAAGCATCAAACTCTTCTTCTGTCATCGTTTGAACCACTTCTGTAATCTCCTTAATTTTCTTCTTTGTCCAGTCCTTTTTCTGTTCCCTTTTCTTCTCAGTCCCTTCCCTTCTCAGTTTGTTTTCTCTTCTTCTGGGTCGTGAAATTGTCATTACATTCTGTCTAAAAATCCATTATCCAGATAGTTCTCTCACCAATGTATCTATCTTCTGACGGAAGGAGTCGTCCACGGTGAAATAGTCTCCGTTCTCGTCATGGATGGAGTCTCCTTTTTTATGGAAGAGTTGGAGGTGTTTCTGGAAGGTTCGGATGTTCTCTATGGAACATTCTTTTCCACTGTCGTCCTTTATGGTCACTCTGAGATTATTCATGACTCCTTCTTCTTTTTCAATAATATTATAACTGCATTAATTTAATCCCAAATTATCCTCATTTGGTTTCCTTTTGGTGGATTAGGAGAACCCAATATATAACATCAATCGGTTTGATTTACAAGAAATGGGAAAGATTGTGGAGGTGTGTCTGACTTTGAAGAATTAGTGGGATTAGTCAAAGGAGATAATAGGGTGTCTTTTACAAGAACAGGTGGTTGAATCATGTATTTAAGAAATTTCCTCCATTATCCTGTTAGAGAAAGTTCATCACTACTGAAATTGATCATTTTTTGTTTAATTATTTCCTTGAAGCCTGAATTGACCTCATAAAGTACACACTTCCCTCCATTCGATAAAGACACCTTAAAAAGAAGTTTTTTGAATTATTAAATTTTATTAACTGACTTACAAACAAAAACACTTCCGGGACAGGCTCTCCAACAATGATTATCAGACAAAATTGTTGAACCAAATGAAACCAGAAACAGAACGATGAACACGAATTTTACTACAACCTCATTGTTGACAGAGACTAATCAAATTACCACACGTGTCATCAAATACGGCAATTATTACACCACCCATTTCTGTAGGTTCTGATTTAAAATTAACCCCTAAACTCGTTAGTCTTTCAAACTCTACATTAAGATCATCAACAAAAAACATCGTGGATGGAATACCATCTTTATAAATTGCTTTTTGATAAGATTTAGCTGCCGGATGTACGTTGGGTTCTAGTAATAGTTCGAACTCGCTTTTTTCGTGGCCTACTGTCAACCATGCATGTTCGCCAGCAGGTACATCTACCTTTTTTTCAAAACCTAAAATTTCGGTATAAAATTTCAAAGCCTTGTTTTGATCTTCAACAAAAATACTACTTAATTTTACCTTAATCACCATCAACTCCTAACACTCTATTGATTGAAAGGAAAACGTGATCGTACCACTGATTGCCGGAACTTCCAAGACTTAAGGGAGAGAAAAATAGCTAGAAAATTTAAGTAGACAAGAAAGTCTGAAAGCAGGGGAATTTACGTTGGAATATTTAAGGAAGGAAAGGATGAAGAGTATATTTTTCATAGGTTTCCTATTAGGTGGTTGAGGAGAACCAAATATGTAACAACAATCGATTTGTTTTACAATAATAGGGGATTTTACTTGGAGGGGGGTGTCTGACTTGTGAAGAATTAGTGGGTGTATTAGAAATTTCAATTGTACATGTTGTTGTCTCAAGACAATTTTTTACAGGAAAAGATATGAAAATTTGTTTTGGTATAGAAATAAATAAACTATTAATTGACCGAAAATTTAAACAACTCAATTGCATAAATAAAAAGAGAGACACCAACACAGCATTGTTTGGTTGTCTTACCAACAAAATTTGTTAGCAAATATAGGAAGTCAAGAATTAAAGAAATAATTCTCTAAATGGTGGAAGCTGATTTCCTGATCACGTAGTTTCCATGCGAGAATATCACCGGAAGAAACCACTCCAAACATCTTGCCATCCTGAATCACAGGAAGATGACGGATACGATTTTGTGACATTAAATTTGCCGCTTCACTGATGGATGTTTCCGGTGGGACAGTGGCAATTGATGAAGTCATGTATTCTGAAACTTTAACTTTTTTAGGATCATGTCCTTCTGCAATAACACGATTCATCAAGTCTCGTTCAGTAAAAATACCAGACAAAGTATCGTTTTCCACAACCATCAAAGCTCCTACCTTATTGTCACGCATTTTTTTGGCAGCCTCAAAAACATTGCAATCGACATCAATCTGAATCACACCCACTGTATTATGTACTAAAATATCTGTTAGTTTGCCAGACAAATCGCCTAATGGGGAATCAGTACGAGAACCAGTTTTTTCCATAGGTTGAATATGTTCTCCTTGGTTAAATATGTCCATCAACATTGACCAAATAAATCCTGAAAGTTAATTCGGCCATTTATTCTTATTTTGTTTTTTCCTAAACCTCTCACAACTAAATTCCATTGTCAATTCTTTTATTGTTTCTACTCCGAGAATTCGCTTATCGATCCAAATCTATGTTGGTGAAAATATAATAAAACATATAGCCCACCGGAATCTAATATAACTTCTTGATGCAGTTAACTTCTTATTTGCTGAGTTTAGACTGCATTTCTTTTACTTGTAATTCTCTTTTTAGTTTAATTTTATGAATCTTTTTTAATCTTACCAATCCCCAAATCAGGGGAGTTAAAATAACTATAGAAAATAACACATATGTAATATACGAGGAAGATGTAGTTGTCCAAACGATCACCAAACATATGAAGGCTAACGCAAACATATATATAAAAGTGCGTTCACCCAAATAAACAATAGTAGATTTGTGGTGTTCCTGAAGCCCTTGGGTATTTACAACTTCAGCTTGTACTCGAGCTATAGCTTCTTCAGTGTTACCAGCCATATTGAAATGCCATATCAAAAATTAACTTATTAAAAAACTGTTAAAAACGATAAATCTTCTCTTACCTATTCTCATTAATTCTGTGTTTATATGATTTAATTTCATATCTGTCAAGGGTTTTTCCTCTGGAGTGGAGGGTGTCTGACTGTGAAGAATTAGTGGGGGTTACTTACAGGAGATGATGGGGTTGGTTTTAGAGGGTTCATTTCTGTAGTACTCCATTCACAAACTTCATAAGGATGTTCCCATTTTTATCATACATTATTCCCTCCCAATATTGACCATCCTTGTATTCCCCTACATACTTCTTTCCATTAGGTGAAGTCCATGTTCCATGACCATGTCTTACCCCATACCTCCATTCCCCTACATACTTCTTTCCACTAGGTGAAGTCCCTGTTCCATGACCATGTCTTATCCCATACTTCCATTCCCCTACATACTTTCCTCCTTTATGGTAAGTGAATGTTCCTTGACCATTTCTTTCCCCGTCTTTCCATTCCCCTACATACTTTCCTCCATCAGGGTAAGTGAATGTTCCCTGTCCATGTTCTTTCCCATCCTTCCATTCTCCTTTATATTTTTCACCATTAGACCAAGTGTATGTTCCTTGACCATGTCTCTTCCCATCCTTGTATTCCCCTACATATTCCATATCTCCTGTATTCCAAAAGAAGTTTCATATTGATATAAGACACCTGTTTCTTGACCAAACAGAGGAGAAGAAGGGAGAAGTATTGAGAGGATGATGAGTAGATGTTTCATAGTTTATTGATTGGTTTTAGGGGAGGTTATTGTTTTATTCTTCTGTTCCTCAGTTCTATTTTGACGATATCTCTTATTATATATTTTCCTCTCCTCCTTCTGTTCCTCCGTCATATTTTGATGTCTTCTCTTATAATATTCTCTTCTCTCCTCTTTTTGTTCATCAGTCATATTTTGATGTCTTCTCTTATAATATTCTCTTCTCTCCTCCTTTTGTTCCTCAGTCATATTTTGAAGTCTTCTCTTATTATATTCTCTTCTTTTCTCTCTTCTCTCCTCCTTTTGTTCCTCAGTCATATTTTGAAGTCTTCTCTTATTAT
>JACKQG010007587.1_pt1 | contig 10842 bp, 9 predicted proteins | sample 8237621 | NCBI WGS metagenome assembly JACKQG01 (sample SAMN15677084, study PRJNA649215) | marine metagenome | biome: marine; feature: Black Sea; material: saline water; isolation source: suspended particulate matter (SPM) from the Black Sea western gyre | collected 2013-06-09/2013-06-10 | depth... | reverse complement strand
CGCCGCCGCCTCCGCCCATGTCGCCGCCGTCGCCCATGTCGCCGCCGCCTCCGCCGCCGCCCATTCCTGACGCGTCCATAGCAAGAACCATGGCGCCTTCGATGGGGTTGCCGTCCTCGTCGGTCACGGTGCCGGTCACAGTCGTCACTGTGAGGGCGACGGTGCTCTCGAGCGCGTAGGTGCCGGCCGTCTCGGTCGAGTCGGCTACGTCGACGGGGTTGCTGGTCGCCAGGGCCGAACCCTCGGGTGGTATGGCCAGGAGGTAGTAGGGGCCGGCGGGAGCGGAGACGGAGAAGGTGCCGTCGGCCGCCACGTCTGCGTACACCGGCATCACGCCGGGCTCGGGCTCGAACAGGGAGACCCGTCCGCCGCCTATCTGCGCTCCCTGGTCGTCGACGACCGTGCCGGTGATCGTGGCGTCGGCTGCGCTGGCAGCCGGGGCCGCAATGACCATGCCGGTGGCCAGGAGGGCGGTGGCCACCCCGGCGCGCAAAAACCTGTGAAGTGTCATACGTGTTGAACCCATGTCCAGTTACCCCCACCTAGGAGTTGTCGACCAATTGGATACCCGGACAGTAGTCCGAAGTCCACCGGAAGGCAAGATTCGGGCAGGGCAGGGCAGGAAATATGTGGTCGGGGCACGAGGTCAGCCTGCTTTTTCGGCCGTTCCTCCCTTCATGCCCGCAATCAGCCAGTCCCGCAGGGCTGCGGCGCCCGTGTGCAGTTCCTCGACGGCGGCAGCCACCACGAACGGTTCGTCGGTGGCGATCCGGCGGGTTCCCACCGGCACCAGGCGGCCCGCTTCGAGCAGCGGCCCCACGATGTGGCGCCAGCCGAGGGCCACGCCCTGACCCTCGAGGGCGGCGTGGAGGATCAGCGAATAGTCGTTGGACCGCTGGCCGGTGAGGCGCTCGGGGACGGGCACGCCGGTCTCGGCGAACCAGCGCCGCCAGTCGAAGCGGGGCCGGTAGCCCTCCTCGAGGTGGAGCAGCGGGGCGGCGGCGAGCACCGCCGGTCCGACGACCGGTTCGAGAGCTGCCGCCACGTCCGGTGCGGCCACGGGGAACACCTCCTCGTCGCAGAGGTGCCAGGTGGCGAGGCCCGGCCACGGGCCGGCACCCAGTGGGACCCAGAGGTCGGCGTCGTCCCGGCCCACGGCCGCATCCGTGTCGTTGGTGATGCAGCGCAGTTCCAGTTCGGGGTGGGCCACCTTGAACTCGGCCAGCCGGGTCATCAGCCAGTAGGCGGCCAACGAGGTCGAGACCGAAAGCGTCACCCGTCGCTGCCCCGACGCCCGCGACCTCGCCGCATGGACGCCACGGTCGATGCGGGCGATCGCCGGTGCGACCTCGTCTGCGAGGTCTACGCCGGCCTCGGTCAGGACCACGCCGCTGCGGCTGCGCACGAAGAGGGGTGTGTCGAGCGACCGCTCGAGGCGGGCGACGGCGTGGCTCACGGCCGGCTGACCGATGCCCAGGTCGGCAGCCGCTGCCGTGAAGCTCCCCAGCCGGGCAGCGGCCACGAATGCCCGCAGCCAGGTCTCGGCGACCGGCGGGGGGCCTTGCCCATCACTCTCAGTCATGCCTCCATGATGTAACGAGCCGATTGATCCGTCAATCAACCATCTCTAGGCTGCGCGTCGATCGAGGTCCCATCGATGCCAGACACCCCTGTGACCACAACCGGAGGAGCGACATGAGCACCCGCCGTTCCCGGTCGCCGCGCGACAGACGCTCGCGTGAGCGGGCCGTGCGCACCATCGAAAAACTCGAGCGCAGGATCCCCTACTACGACCTGCTCGAGGAAGGCGGGCTCGACCTCATCGAGGAGCACGCCGACCGGATTCTCGCCGAGGTCGGCATCGAGGTCTGGGGCGACGACGTCACGCTCGACCTGTTCGGGGAGGCCGGGGCCACCATCGACGGGCAGTTGATGCGGTTCGACCCGGGGCTCGTCAGACACATCGTCACCCGTAGCGCCCCCCGTGAGTTCGTCCAGCACGCCCGCGATCCGGAGCGCTCGGTCACGATCGGCGGCGACCACACCGTGTTCGCCCCCGGCTACGGCATGCCGTTCGTCCGGGACCTCGACGGCGGTCGACGGTACGGCACCATGGCCGACTTTGAGCGCCTGGTCAAGATCAACCAGACCCTCGAATACACCCACCACTCCGGCCTCGTGATCTGCGAGCCCACCGACGTGCCCGTCAACAAGCGCCACCTCGACATGCTGGCCACGCACTTCCGCTACGGGTCGAAGCCGATGCTCGGCGCCATCACCGCCCCCGAACGGGCCCTCGACTCGATCGAGATGGCCCGCCTCGTGTTCGGCGCCGAATACCTCGAGGGCCACTGCGTGATCATGGGCAACATCAACGTCAACTCGCCGCTGGTGTTCGACGGCCAGGTCACCGAGGTGATCCGCCACTACGCCGCCGCCAACCAGGGGATCGTGACCTGTCCGTTCATCCTCGGCGGCGCCATGGGGCCGGTCACCCCCGCAGGCGCCGTGGCGCAGGCCCACGCCGAGGCCATGGTCGGGGTGGCGCTGACCCAACTGGTCCGCTCCGGCGCACCCGCCATCTACGGCAACTTCCTCACGACCATGTCGCTGCGCTCCGGGGCGCCCACGTTCGGCACCCCCGAGGCGAGCCTCGCCTACTTCGCCGTCGGACAACTGGCCCGGCGCCTCGGCATACCGGTGCGGTGCGGCGGCGCGTTCACGTCGGCCAAGCTGCCCGACGCCCAGTCGGCCCAGGAGAGCGCCAACTCGATGCTGGCCGCCATGATGTCGGGCGCCAACTTCGTGCTCCACGCCGCCGGCTGGCTGGAAGGCGGCCTGGTCATGGACTACGAGAAGCTGGTGCTCGACAACGACCGCCTCGGGATGCTCCACACGATGCTGCGGGGCATGCCCCTCGACGACAACGCCTTCGCCATGGACGGGTTCAACGAGGTCGGCCCCGGCAGCCACTTCCTCGGATCCGCACACACGCTCGCCAACTACGAGACCGCCTACTACGAGTCTCCTTTCGGCGACTCGATGTCGTGGGAGCAGTGGAACGAAGAAGGCGAGCTCGACGCCCGCCAGCGTGCCAACGCCGACTGGAAGGCCCGACTCGCAGACTACGAGCAGCCGCCGCTCCCCCCGGGGGTCGACGAGGCGCTCGAGGAGTTCGTGGAGAAGAAGAAGGCGGCTGTAGCCGACGCCTGGTACTGAGGCCGGCAACGCGACAGGAAACCAGGAGAGAACCAGCACCATGAAGGCACATGTAGACGCAGCAGTCATCGGCGGTGGAGTCACCGGCGTGAGCATCCTGTACCACCTCACCAGGATGGGCATGCCCAACTCGGTGCTCATCGAACGCTCTGAGTTGACAGCCGGATCCACCTGGCACGCCGCCGGGGTCATACACACCGTCAACTCCGACCCCAACATCGCCCGCCTGCAGGCCTACACGCTCGACCTCTACGCAGAGATCGAAGCCCTCTCCGGTGTCTCGTGCAGCTTCCACCGGCCGGGCGGCATCTACCTGGCCTCCACCCCGGAACGCCTCGACTACCTCAGGCTCGAACGCGCCAAGGCCCGCTACATGGGCATGGACGCCGACTTCATCTCCATGGACGAGGTCAGCCGCCTCCACCCGCTCATCAACACCGACGAGTACCTGGGCGCCCTGTTCGAGCCCGCCGACGGCCACATCGACCCCTCGGGCGTCACCAACGCCTACGCCCAGTCGGCGATCAGGCTCGGCGCCGAGGTCTACCGCAACAACCCGGTCCGCGACCTGACCCAACGACCCGACGGCGCCTGGGACATCCACACCGACAACGGCATCATCACCGCCGAGGTGGTCATCAACGCCGCCGGCCTGTGGGCCCGCGAACTCGGCCGCATGGTCGGCATCGAACTGCCGCTGCTCCCCATGGAGCACCAGTACGTGATCACCGAGGAACTGTCCGAGATAGCCGACTTCGGCGCCGAAATGGCCGTCACCATCGATTACGAAGGCAACCTCTACACCCGCCAGGAGGGCAACTCGCTGCTACTCGGCACCTACGAGGACGCCGGCAGGCCGTGGGCCGTCGACACCACGCCACTCGACTTCGGGATGCGCCTGCTGACCCCCGACCTGGACCGCTTCGTCGACCGCCTCGAGGTGGCCCAGGAACGCATGCCGGTGCTCCAGGAGGCCGGCATCGCCCGGGTCGTCAACGGGCCGTTCACGTTCGCTCCCGACGGCAACCCTCTCATCGGGCCCGTGCCCGGCCTTCCCAACTACTGGGTCGCCGCCGCCGTGATGGCCGGCTTCTGCCAGGCCGGAGGCGTCGGGCTGTGCCTGGCCCAGTGGATCATCGACGGCGAACCCGAGATGGACGTCTACGCCATGGACGTGGCCCGCTTCGGCGACTTCGCCACGAAGGACTACACGTACCTCAAGTCGCAGGAGAACTACCGCCGCCGCTTCAAGCTCACGTACCCCAACGAAGAGCTCCCCGCCGCCCGGAACTGGCGCACCACCCCCTCCTACGACGCACTCGATGCGCAGGGCGCCGTGTGGGGCGCCTCGTTCGGACTCGAACACGCCCTCTGGTTCGCCCCCGAAGGCGAGGAACAGGCCGAGACGCCCACGTTCCGCCGCTCGAACGCCTTCGCACACGTGGCCGAGGAATGCCGCGCCGTACGTGAGGGCGTCGGCCTGCTCGAGATCGCAAACTTCGCCAAGTACGAGGTGGCCGGACCCGGCGCCGAGGCGTTCCTCGACGGCATCCTCGCCAACCACCTCCCGAAGAAGGGCCGTCTGGCTCTCAGCCCGATCCTCACGCCAGCCGGGCGCCTCGCTGCCGACCTCACCGTCGGTCGGCTCGACGACGAGCGGTTCATGCTGTTCGGGTCGGGAGCCATGCCGGCGATCAACATGCGCCTGTTCCTCGACCACCTCCCCGACGAAGGCGTGACCGTCACGAACCGCAGCAACGACCTCATGGGCTGGCTGGTCACCGGTCCCGACTCGCGCGAGCTGATGGGCCGGATCACCGACGCCGATGTCTCCAACCACGGGCTCCGGTTCCGCGACCTCCGCCACATGGAGGTCGGCGGCGTGCCGACCATCACGGCACGTATCTCGTTCACCGGTGAGCTCGGCTACGAGGTCTACTGCACCGAAGAACACCAGGAGACCCTGAGGACCGCCATCGTCGCCGCCGCCGACGGCCTCGACCTGCGCATGTTCGGCGGTCGGGCCTTCATGTCGATGCGCCTCGAGAAGGGCTTCGGCGTGTGGAACCTCGAGTACCGGCCCGACTTCACCCCGGCCGAGGCCGGCATGGGTCCGTTCGTGAAGATCGGCAAGGACACGGGCTTCATCGGGAAGGAGGCCGCCCGGGCGGAGCTCGAACGTGGTCCCGGGAAGCGCCTGGTAACCCTGGTTCTCGACGTGGGCGAGGCAGGCGAGCCGGGCCTCGCCGACGCGATCCACGACGAGCCCGTGTTCCACGGCGGCGAATGCGTCGGCTTCGTGACGTCGGGCGGCTATGCCCACTATTCGCAGGCCAGCGTCGCCCTCGCCTACGTACCCACCAGCCTGGCCGACGATCCGGCCGCCCACGGCGGCTTCGAGGTCGAGATACTCGGCCACATGCGACCGGCGCGTCTGATCTCCGAGTGCCTGTACGATCCCGCCGGCGAACGGATGCGCGGCTGAGGCCCGCCGGCCGCCGGCTCTGGAACCTGCAAGCCCCTGAAACCGTGGCACGCCACGACGAACACGAAAGACCCGAGGAATCTCCCATGAGTGCAGAAGAAACACGCACCGGCCGGTACGACGCCATTGTCGTCGGTGCCGGGATCATCGGTGCCGCCGTCGCCTTCGAACTGTCCAAGAAGGGCTACAGGACCCTCAACCTGGACAAGTTGCCGGCCTCCGGCTACGGCTCCACCAGCAACTCGTGTGCGATCGTGCGCGCCCACTACTCCACCTACGACGGTGTCGCCATGGCCTACGAGGGGTTCTCGTACTGGAAGGACTGGGCCGGGTACCTCGGCGCCGAGGACGAGCGCGGCCACGCCCTGTACATGCAGTGCGGCACCGTGCTGTTCATGCTCGAAGGCGGCCACCACGAGAAGGTCCTGCCGCTGTTCGACCAGGTCGACGTCCCCTACGAGGTCTGGGACAACGAGACGCTGGCCGAGAAGGTCCCGTTCTTCGAGCACGGCACCCACGGCGAGCCGTGCCGCCCCGAGGACGACCGATTCTGGGCCGAACCCGAGGGCGAGCTCATCGGCGCCCTCTTCACGCCCGACTCGGGCTACGTGAGCGACCCGCAGCTCGCCACCCACAACCTGCAGCGCGCCGCCGAGGCGGTGGGCGGTGAGTTCCGGTTCAACGTCGAGGTGTCCGACGTCCGTCAGGCCGACGGTCGGGTCGCCGGCGTCACGCTCTCGGACGGCACCGAGATCGACGCCCCGGTCGTGGTCAACGTCGCCGGGCCGCACTCGTTCGTCATCAACAAGATGGCGGGCGTCTACGACTCGATGAACATCAAGACGAAGGCGTTGCGCCACGAGGTGCACCACGTCCCGTCGCCGGCGGGCATCGACTACGAGGCCGAAGGCATGCACACCTCCGACTCGGACCTGGCGATCTACGTGCGTCCCGAGTCCGGCAACAACATCCTGATCGGCTCCGAGGATCCCGCCTGCGACGACCAGGTCTGGGTCGACGACCCCGACGACTACGACAACGTGGTGTCCGACGAGCAGTGGAACGCCCAGGTGCTGCGCCTCGCACGCCGCATGCCGAGCCTCGGCGTGCCCAACGAAAAGAAGGGCATAGTCGACCTCTACGACGTGTCGGACGACTGGATCCCGATCTACGACCGCACCGACCTCGACGGCTTCTACGTGGCCATCGGCTCTAGCGGCAACCAGTTCAAGAACGCACCGGTGGCCGCCTACTGCATGGCCGAGCTCATCGACGCCGTCGAGAACGGCCACGACCACGACGCCGACCCGCTCGTCGTCACCGGCGTGTACACCGGCCTCGAGATGAACATGGGCTTCTACCGGCGCAACCGCGAGATCAACCCGAACAGCTCGTTCTCAGTCAACGGCTGAGCCGACGAAGTGATCGGGGGACGCAAGTGATCGGGGGACGGGCCTCATGTCACTTGCTCTGGGCCAACAAGTGATCGGGGGACGGGCCTCATGTCACTTGCTCTGGGCCAACAGGTGATCGGGGGACGGGCCTCATGTCACACAGGACACCCGTCCGCCGGCCGCGTCAACAACCTCGCGGCGTACAACAACTAGCCCTCGTCGTCACGTCCTCCCCGGATTAGCCGCAGGGCGGCCCGGGTGTGCTCGACCGAGAGGCTCTCGTGGGGGCCGGGAATCTCCTCGACGGGGCCGTCGTCGGCGTCGAACTCGAGCTTCAGTGCCCGGCTCATCACACCGTGCATCGCATAGGTGCACACGATGTAGGTGAACTCGAGGATCTCCTCGTCCGACAGGTGGGCACGGAGTTCGTCGAACACCTCGTCGGACACGTTGCCGAAGTCGCGTGTGATGCCATCGGTATATGCGAGGACAGCCCGCTGCGGGGCATCGAAGCAGTCGGTGTCGTCCCAGTGTGAGATGGCACGGATCTGTTCCTCGGAGAGGCCGACCGTGCGACACGACTTGCAGTGCTGCGAGTAGACGAAGCGGCTGCCGACGTTCCATCCGGCCCGGGTCTGGCCGAGTTCACGGAGCACTGGATCGATGAGCCGACGCTCGGCCCGGTAGAGGCCGATGCCGGAGCAGGCGTGGTTGAAGATGTCGGGGACGAGGGCGAACACGGACCACCAGTCGCCCGGTGTGCCTGTGTCGGTGCCCGGCTCGTCGACCGGGTCGCGGTCGCCGAAGATGAACTGGAAGATCGGTTCGGCCCCCGCATGGATGTCGGTGCGGCGCACCTGCCGGAGGCGGGGCACGTCAGGCGTCCTGTTGGGTCGGGAACGGATCGAAGCCCCGTAGCCCGGCGGGATCGAGGGGCCGAAGGAAGCTCGACGTGTCGGTGCCCTCGGTTTCTGCTATCCGGTCCCGGGCCGAACCGGGATCCTCGCCGAAGCCGCCCGTGTCGCGACAGAACTCGACCATGATTCCGTTCGGGTCGAGGAAATAGAGCGACACGCACCAGCCGTGGTCGACCTCCATGAGCGGCACGATGTCGTCGGCCGCCATGCGCTCCTCGACCAGGCGGACACGTTCCTCGTCGGCAGCGAACGCCACGTGGTTGACCCAGACGGGCAGCCCGTTGCCGGTCGAGATCTCGGTTGCGTAGTCGTCCCGTTCGCCCACGCCCTGCACCTCGAAAAAGGCGATGCAGGTGCCGTCGCCGGTGTCGAAGAACAGGTGCCGGAAGAAGCCTCCGTTGCCGGCTTCGTCGCCGGCTTTCACCTCGGTGTGTACCAGCGGCATGCCGAGCAGATCCTCGTAGAAGTGCCGGGTGGCCTCGGCGTCGCGGCACGCATAGGCCACGTGGTGGAAACCGGTTCTGCGAGGCTGCTCGTCCATGTCCTGCATTGTCGCGCCTACCGGCCCGGCCGGACCCAACCGGACGGATCAGCCGAGGGCTTCGATGCCTCGCTTGACGTCTTCGATCTCGACCCGGAGTTCGTCGAACCGGAGTTGGATCTCGGCTTTGAGGTCGTCGGTGATGGTGGCGACCTGTGCCTCGACCTCGACCTTGACGTCGTCGGTTATGCCGCCGATCTGGTCCTCGATGCCCGCCTCGACGTCGGCCACGATGTCGTCGACGATGGATTCGATCTCGGCACGGATGTCGGACTCGATCTCCGAGGCCTTCTCCTCGACCTCGACCTCGACCTCGTCGATGAGCTTGTCGATCTCGGCATCGAGGTCGTCGAACTCGGCCTGTGCCCAGTCGACGGCTCGCAGGACGAGCACTCCGCCGACCACTGCTACCGCCACGGACAGCACGCCGAGCACGAGCCCCGCCGTGGCGAGTCCTCGTCCGTCGCGGCCCTTGCGCCTGCCGATGATGCCGTACACGAGGGCCAGGACGCCGAAGACCGCAGCGACGGGGAAGAGGATGGGGACGAGGCCGAAGCCGATGCCGCAGACCGCCAGGGTGACGGAGGCGACGGCGAAGCCGGAGCCGGGCTGGCGCAGCACCACCACGCGGGTGGGGGTGCCGTCGGCGATGAGTTCGTCGAGTTCGCCGGGGGTGATGGTCTCGTCGGCCTCGGCGGGCGTGATGGTCTCGGCGGGCTCGTTGGCTGCGTCATCGTCCATGGCGCAGGAACCTAGCGGGGCGGCCGCTGCGAAGCAGGACGGGTGTCACGGGCCGCGCCTACGCTCGTGGTGGAGGTGAGCGTGACCGATTCAGCCAGTTCGGGGCCAGGTCCGGGTCCCATGTTGGGACAGCGCATGTCTGAGGCGCTCGAGTTCGCCCGGGTCGCCCACGGCGGCCAACTCCGCAAGGCGACCCCGATTCCCTATCTGAGCCACCTGTTGGTGGTGGCCGGCTTTGCCATCGAGGACGCCGCCACCGACCCGGCGCTGGGCGACCGCGTCGAGGACATCGCCGTGGCCGCCCTGCTCCACGACACGGTCGAGGACACCGAGGTCACGGTCGCGCAGGTGCGCACCCACTTCGGTGGGGCGGTGGCCGGGATCGTGGCGAGTTGCAGCGACACCGACGAGGTTCCGAAGCCGCCGTGGCGGCAGCGCAAGGAGGCCTACCTGGCACACCTGCGCGAGCCCGACCTCGACGCCGCCGTACTGTGCGTGGCCCTGGCCGACAAGCGCCACAACTCCCGCTGCGTCCTCGAGGACCTGCGCAACCGGGGCGGGTCGGCCTGGGACCGCTTCAGCGCCGGGCGCGACGAACAACTCTGGTGGTACGGCTCGCTGGTCGAGGTGTTCTGTGAACGCCGACCGGGTCCCGCCGCCGATGAACTGGCCCGCACCGTCGCCGCCATCCCGGAGATCTCCGTGACTTGAGGGCCGACCCCCATCTGTCACAGCGGTGGTGTACGGTGTTGGTGACGGGCTGAGTACCGTCGATCTACAACTCATCCAGAGGATCCGAGGGGCCTGGCCCGTTGACGATCCGCCAACCGACCCGCCGGCATCCCGCCTGCGGACACGGTGGCCCCGCCAGGACCGATGAGGAGGGCACCATGCCTGACGATTCCAACCCCACCACGGCTGCGCCCGAGCGGCCGCCGTTCACCACCGAATCCGTCCGCTTCTGGCAGGACAAGCTCGCCGGGCCCCTTCGGGGCCGGGGCGAGACCGGCGAACGTTCGAGCATCCTGCGGATGCTGGCCGAACACCCCGAACCCCTGGCCCGGGTGATCGCCGCCGAACAATCCGGCAGCGGCACCCAGTTGCTCGAACTGGCTGGCGACCGCCACCGGACGGTTCGCCTCGCCGTGGCGTTCAACGAATCAGCGCCCCGCACCGCCCTCGAGGTCCTCGCCGAAGACCGGACTCGGCCCGTGCGCCTCGCGGTGGCCGGCAACGGACGCACGTCGCCCGATGTCCTCGAGCAACTCGGCCGTGTCCGGGACCACGACTTCCGCGAGGCCGTGGCCGGCAACTGGTCCGCCCCTGTCGAGGTGCTGGTTCGGCTCGCACGTGACCGGATCGTGCGGGTCCGCCTCGCGGTCGCCGACAACCCCTACGCACCTCCGGAGGCCGTCGAGATCCTCATGGACGACGAGCGGATGTTCCCCATCGCCGCCATCCTCGACAACCCCGGCGCCTTCGGCGAGGCAGGCCTCCGACACCTGGCCGGGGCGCCGTTCCCGAGGTACCGCCGGACCGCCGCCG
>JACKQG010007586.1_pt1 | contig 10847 bp, 9 predicted proteins | sample 8237621 | NCBI WGS metagenome assembly JACKQG01 (sample SAMN15677084, study PRJNA649215) | marine metagenome | biome: marine; feature: Black Sea; material: saline water; isolation source: suspended particulate matter (SPM) from the Black Sea western gyre | collected 2013-06-09/2013-06-10 | depth... | reverse complement strand
TTATGCAAAATCGAAAATCCATTGGCTATATCGTTGGCGGCGGTCTAAAGGAAAGTTTCCGCGCCCGGTTGCAAGTACCCTCTCAGGATGTGCAGGAAGGCGCCTTCGTGGTCATTGAAAATCTACCCTGGCATTTCTATGGCTTGGTTACCGATATTCAACTCGGCGCCACCGACCCGCGTTTTGCCGATGAACAAAGCCAAACGCGTCTGCCTGCCGAAATCTCAAAACTACTCCACGGACAAACCCTCTACACCAACTTAGAAATTCTCCCGGCCCTGATGTTGGATGTTGGCCCCGAGATGGAATCGCCCGACTACGCGCGCTGGCTCTCGGCGATCGATTCCGGCTTGCGTGACCGCCCCCGGCCTGTACCGGTAAAAACCGTACCGCCGCATCACTCCCAAGTTTATTTGGCACACGAGGGCGATATTGCTGAAATTTTCGGCAAGGATGAAAAAGGCAACTTTGTTATCGGCTACACGCGCGAGCAGGGACATCCTGTGCGCATCAATATGGAGAAATTTGTCCAGCGTTCCTCCGGAATTTTCGGCGCAACCGGCACGGGAAAATCTTTCCTCACCCGTATGGTGCTGGCCGGATTGATCCAGTACAACAAGGCCTCCGTGCTGATTTTTGATATGCACAACGAGTACGGCCTGGATGATACCGCATCGGATACTGGCGAACGCGTAGTTGGCTTGAAAACCAAATTCCGCTCAAAGGTGCGTGTGGTGGGTCTGGGCGCAGGCGCTCTGATCCGCGGGCAGGCCGCCGATTTCAATTTAGAGATCGCCATGCGCGATATTCGCCCCGCCGATGTGGAATTGCTGGCGCGCGAACTCAATTTGCGCGAAACTACTCCCACTACCCTGGATGCCTTGCAAAAGACCTTTGGCCCGCAAAATTGGTTTAACGAATTTCGCCAACTCAAAGTAGGTTCGGTGATCGAAACCGAAGATGGCAAGAAAATGCCCGCGCCCGATAGCGTGGCCTATTGGGCCAACGCCGAAGGCGTCAATGTGGCTGCCGCAGAAGGCCTGCACAACAAAATGCGACGCTTGTTCAATACCGAATATATTGTCGAAAATCCATCTTCGGATGGTATTAACGAAATTGTCAAATCGCTTGAAGCCGGGCAGCATATTGTGCTTTCCTTTGGCGACCACGAGAGCGATCTCGATTATCTTTTGGTCAGCAATCTGCTCACTCGCCATATCCGCAATCGCTGGGAAGCCAGCGCCAACGCCTTTCGTAGTTCTGGCAGAAATGAGCCGCGTCCGCTGGTTATCGCCGTGGAAGAAGCCCACAAATTGCTCAACCGCGAAATGGCGCGCCAGACCACCTTTAGCACCATCGCCCGCGAGTTGCGCAAATACTACGTCACCCTGCTCATCATCGATCAGCGACCCTCGCAGATTTACGACGAAGTCATGTCACAATTGGGCACGCGCATCTCGGGCTGGCTGGGTGATGAAGATGATCTGCGCGCGGTGCTCTCTGGCCTTTCGGGGCGAGATTCCCTTCGGGGAATGCTGGCCCGCCTCCAGCCGAAAGAGGAAGTCCTGCTCCTCGGGTGGGGAGTCCCCATGCCGTTGCCGGTGCGCTCCCGTCGCTATGACGATCGCTTCTGGGATGAATTGCTCGGAAAAAAGAAATTTGACGCTGAACAAAATTTGCGTGAATTAGGTTTTTAGTTCCCACGCTACCGCACACGAAAATTTCTGACCCTGATATAGTTCATGTTGCAGTGAAATTTTATGTGGGGGCTATATGGACAAATGTCTTTGCATTCAGGAAATATGCCACTTTGAAGAAAGAGGGGGTTATTATACATTTGGGAGATGAATGGGGTGGTCACACTCCCAAAGAATAAATGAAAGTGGACCCTGGACGATGTTACCAAAAGTACTCAAACAAATGCCCCTCTTTGAAGGGTTTACCGAGGCGGAACTCAATCGCTTGACGCCGCTGTTTTCATTCAGTGAGTGCGCCGAAAATGAAGAAATTTTCAAACAAGGGGATATTGCCAATTATCTGTATCTGGTTGTAAAAGGCCGCGTGGCGATTCGTTTCAAACCCGACGACGGCGAAATGTTGACAGTCGCGCAAATTGAAGATGGGGGTGTTTTTGGTTGGTCAGCTGCCTTTGGGAGTGGCTATTACACTTCAGGGGCATATTGTCTTTCGGATGCCGCATTGCTTTGCGTGAGTGGTGAAGCCCTGAAACGCTTCCACATTAAATTTCCTGATACCGGTAAGCTAATTCTTGAACGCCTGGCAAAAGTAATTGCCGAACGGTTACAGCGCGCCCACACCCACAGTCAGGTGCTTGCTATGTTAGAATATGGACTAACAAATGGCGTAAAACCTTTGGGAGCGTAAAATGACTGGACAAGACCAAAACGCGCAAGCCTATTCAAAAGAAGAAATGCTAAAAGGACTGGTCGCGCAAGTGAGCGCCTATATTGAACAATACCATGGCGGTTCGGTTGAGATGATTTCGTTCAAGGACAATCTGCTCAAGGTACGTTTGGGTGGAGCCTGCATAGGCTGCCCGCTTTCCACCGCTACCCTGCAAGGGTGGGTAGCCGGTACGATCAAGCAATTTTTCCCCGATGTTGAAGTGATCGGCGTAGAATAAAAGGAGTATACGTAATGAGTTTTATGGATTTTGTCGCTCTGGCTGGATACGCGCTGCGCTTATTGGGGCTGTTGGTCTTTGGTGTAGCTATAGCTTGGTTTACATTAACAGCCTATCGTCAGGCGGGTGAGCGCTGGCAATTGCAAATCGCTATTTACCTGGGATTATTATTCTTCGCTGCACTGCTGGCGCGCCTCGCATCAGCAGCCGGATTGGGCGGTTTTGCTCTGGGAGCCGGAGCGGGCTTGCTCTATTGGGGATTGCGCAAAGAAGAAGTTTCTGACGAGGACGACTAACCACCCAAGAAACAGGAAAAACAAACGGGCGCCCGGTGTGGGTGCCCGTTTTCGTGTTAAACCTACGCTCGAAAGGATTACAGATTTAATCAGCGGCTGCTTCTGGCTCAACAATCGGGTTGCGCGCCAGGAAATCTTCGACCCACAGAATATTATCTTTGGCGCGCTCAATTGTTTTGAGTAGCGTGCCCATTGTCGAAATCTCTTCAAGCTGTTCGGCAACAAACCAGCGCAAGAAATCCTGAGAGATATAATCTTTATCGTTTACGGCAATATCCATCAGTCCGTTAATCATGCGGGTGACTTCAGTCTCCCAATCCAGCGCCAGTTGAGCGCAATGTTTCGGAGATGCAAAATCGTATTCTGTTTTGTCAATTGCTGGAATACGCACCTGTCCGCCCGCCTCGACAACATAGTGGGCAAACTTCATAGCGTGCTCTTTCTCCTCTTCGGCCTGACGGTAGAAAAATGCCGCCAGTTGGGGTAGGTCATCGGCATCGAAATAAGCCGCGATGCTCACATATTGTAAACTGGCTGCAAATTCTGCGCCCACCTGGGCATTGATGGCATCTTCAAGTTGTTTGCTAAGAATCATTTTTGTCTCCTTAATTTTTTTTGAAATTTTTTATCTATCTAAATGTCATTCGATTATAGCATTTGTAATTTATTACGGGTGTTAAACCTTTGTTAGCATTCTTATAAACTCATCGCGCAGCCGTCGGCGCGGGGATCACTGCCGCCGGTGAGCGCTCCGCTTTCGGGATCGCGGCAAATTACCTGCCCGCGTCCGAATACCGCCCGCCCATACCCGCTGGCCATGCGAACAGGATGCCCCATATCAGCCAGTTTTTGAATCTCTGCGGGAAAGATGCCTTCTTCCAAATCGAGCGCGCCACCGGCTGTCGCAGCATCAATGCAAAAGCGCGGGCGGTCGAGGGCCGCCTGCGGGTCAAGCTGATCGTCAATCAAGGCGCTGGCAACCTGCAAATGTCCCTGGGGCTGCATAAAGCCGCCCATCACGCCGAAAGAGGCGAAAAGGCTCTCGCCCCTTTGCCCCTCTCCCTCAGGGAAATGGGTTGGGGGTGAGGGAACGGTAATCATCGAGGGAATAATCGTATGATACGGCCGTTTGCCGGGCATCAGTGCATTGGGGTGTTCCGGGTCCAGACTAAAGTTGTGGCCGCGGTTTTGCAGAGAGAAACCCCAACCTTTGGGCACGATCCCGGTGCCGAAGCCCATATAGTTGCTGTTGATGAAGGAACAGGCGTTGCCCTCGCCATCCACCACGCTGAGGTAAACAGTATCGGATGAAGCCACAGGGGTGCCGCGTTGCTGGTCGAGGCTGGCGCGGCGCGGGTCGATCAGGGCGCGGCGCTGATTGGCGTATTCTTTCGACAGAAGCTCAGAGACGGGGGATGGAAAGAATTGAGGGTCTGCGACATACCAGCGCGTATCGGCAAAGGCCAGGCGCATGGCTTCAATTTGCAGGTGCAAGCGTTCCGCAGAAAACGGCTTCAGCGCGGCGATATCGAAGCCTTCGAGCAAATTTAGCCCCAACAGGGCAGCTAAACCCTGACCGTTGGGCGGGCATTCCCAGACGCGATAGCCGCGGTAGATGGTGCTGATGGGTGTATCCCAGGCGGCTTGGTGCGCGGCCAGATCGTCGAGCGTCATACAGCCGCCCGCCTGGTGAATCACGTCAACAATGGCTTCCGCAATTTCGCCGCGATAGAAGGCATCTGCGCCGTGTTCAGCGAGCATCCGAAAGGTGCGCGCCAGCCCTGGGTTGCGGAAAATTTCGCCTGCCCGCGGGGCGCGCCCTGCGATGGTCAGTTCGTGGCCGTTGAGGGCTTGCGCCAATTGACGTTCTGCGCCGCGCGCCCAAAAGTGAGCCGTCACCGGAGCTACTGGAAAACCTTTTTCGGCCAGTTGTATAGCGGGGGCCAGCACATCGGCAAGACTCAGACATCCGTAACGCGCCACCATCTCGCTCCAGCCGGAGCAAGCCCCAGGCACTGTGATCGTGTGGGGGTGGTAGGGGTTACTCATTGGCGATTGGCGATTTTTGAACAAGCCGTCTTTTTGGATGCGCTCGATGGCCAGCGCGGCTGGAGCGCGCCCGGAGGCGTTGAGCGCCGTGACCTGCCCTGTGGCGGCTTCGTAGTAGAGGGCGAACGCATCGCCGCCAATGCCCGTAGATGTTGGCTCGGTGACGTTGAGGGCTGCGGCGGTGGCGATGGCGGCATCAGCGGCAGTGCCGCCGCGGGCGAGAATCTCTAGGCCTGCGGCAACTGCCAGGGGCTGGGATGTGGCTACTATGCCACGCATTCCCATCACCGGGGAGCGCCGGGAAGCAAAATTATATTCAAAGTGCAAGTGAAACTCCTGGAACTGAATCAACCCCAAAAGGAGTCCGTTCAGCCTACCTCGATTTATGGTTTCTCCATTATACTAATAGAGCTTTAGCTGTCGCAAGCAGCAATCCAAAATCAAACCAGAAATGAGACCTGCATGATGAATTCTATTCCCCGCAATCAGATCAAACCTGGCCTTTGTGTGCGCATTGTGCAAAAACAAGATCAGCGCAGCGGAAAACTCACTGAAGGCATTGTACAAGATATTCTTACGAAATCGGCCACCCATCCGCATGGCATTAAAGTGCGGCTGGAGAATGGTAAAGTTGGGCGGGTACAAGAGATGATAACTGCCAATGACTGATTGTATATCAACGGGCAATTTTTCTCCTGACCTGGAAGGTAGGCCCGACGGAGTTGGCAGGCATTGAGATACTGGCGATCAAATTCGACACTAATCAGCCGCGCATGGTGTATTATGCAACGAAGAGATTTGGTGTTTTGAAGGTTTTGGAGTAGTAAAAAAAACAGATAAGCCGCAATTTTGTGTTGCGGCTTATCTGTTTTTTTTACTGATTTTTTGGGGTTCGAAGTTTACAAATCCAGCCCGGCTAATTTGTCGAGGGCGGCGCCAACTTTGCCGCCTGCCTGCCAGTAGTCGAATTTGGTGGTGTTGATATGTTCCACAAAACCGCCCATATGACGCATCTCTTCAACCATGTGATTGACCAACTCGCCATCCCGATCTACGTCTGTGCCCTTGCCATCCCACAGAGCCACCAAACGCGCCCGGTCGATGCCCAGCAACAACGATGAGTACAGCGCCCAGCGGTTGTTACGCTTATAAGAATCATCCCCAGTTTTTACCTTACCCACATGGTCAAGCTGGAAGCTGATATTGACATTGGGGTGATTGCGCAGGTTGTAAAAGCGTTCTACCCAGGAGTCACCACCAAAGCTGACATTTTCTTTGATATATTGCGGCTCACTGTAGGGCAGATGAACTTCAACTTCCATCCCTCGCTCCAGGCAAGCCTCAACAAAAATGATCTCGCCGCCGCAGGCTGCGCCCGCGGTTACGCCCAAATCGTCGTCGCCAATATCGAATTTGTCGAGTGCAGCGTCGATGCGCTTGCGGGCTTCTTTTTCCATCTCTGGCACGAAACGGCGTTCGGTCTGTCCGTCGCGGTCCATCTTATGCCCGGCGAACAGGATCACGCGCTCGTCTTTCGCTTTGGCGTCTTCAATTTCAACTTTATCTTCTTCGGGTTGTTCCTTGCGGATACGGCGAATTTCATCTTTGAGGACTTCAACCCCCACCTTTACATATTCCGGACGCAAAGCCAACGAACTCAGAATTTCGAGCTGGCTGATAGAGGATTCCAGGAAAAAGATATTCTTGCGGGCCGCAGTGAGCGCCTTCTTATAAGCGCGTTTCACAGCTTTTGGGTTATCCGAGGTCATCACCAATAACTCGGCCAGGGAAACCAAAGTCCAGTAATCGCTGCTGTCATCTTTCGACAGATTTTCAAGCGCCAACTCCAGCGTTCCTTTGAGGTTGGAAAGTAAATCACGCACAACCTGAACATCGGGATCATCGCCCTCATCATACATTTCGGCCAGGTGGTCGAGGATGATGGAGAGCGTCAGGGCATTGATGCCGGGATAATACTCGTTGAGATTGAAGTAAAAACCTTTGAGGTAGGTCTGAATGGATTTGACCAGCCAATGCGATGCATCAAACGCTTCTTGCAGGCGCACTTTTTCGTCGCTGATCTGCTCCCAGGATTCAGTCCACATATCTTTGTAGATGCGCCCCAAATAGGAGATCGCCTCTGTGTCACTGGGTTCCTCTTCGAGCAAATTTTCCAGCTTGACGATGGCTTCATCTACGCGTCCCAGACGGTTCAGGTGGAACGCCTCCTGGCGGCGAAATTCGGTGTTTTTCGAGTTCAGTTCTATCCCCTGGCGATATTGCTGCAAAGCCAGTTCGTGCCGTCCCATGCTGCGCAGCGCCTGCCCGGCCTGATTAATGGCTTCTTCCTTAATCAGCGGATTGCTAATCTCTTCCGTCAGCAGCATAATGTCGCCGATGCGCTTCTGACGCTGCGCCACGGTGACGCGTTCTTTCCACTCATTGTATTCGCGCCAGAAACCGGTGGCCAGCGGTGTACGCAGGGTTTTGCGATCGGGTTCTTCCAGGCCGGTCAGCAGATTGAACACCGGGCTGTGAATGGCTTCCTGATCAGAAGCCCAGGTATCGCGGCAAACGCGCGAAATTGCCTGAATATCTTTTTCCAGAAATTCGGGGTCAGGCACACCGTCGTCCGTGGTGTGGTAGGGTATGGTGCGCACATTGAAGATATCAAAGGGCATATAGGCGCGCCCCGATTGAATATGCACCACACCCCGCTTGCGGAACGCATGGCGAATGCCCAACTCGTAATACACATTGGCGTTATCGATGCTCAAATCGCATATTGCCAAATCAGCCAGGAGTAATTCCTGGAACATATCCGTGAGAATATCGCCCGTAGTCGTTTCTTCATCCGCACGAAAAGGTTCAAAACCGGCTTCTTCCAGGGCGGGTCTGATCAAATCTTGATAAATGGCATTGAAATCAATCACGGTGCCATCGAAACCTTTCTTTTTGCCAAAAGGCATTACTACAAAGGCATGCGGGCGGGTTTCACGCGATTCTTCTTTGCCGGGTTGAGTTGCCGGAGACCTTGCAACAACATCCGCTTCTTCGACCACTTCCTGAATCGCGCCCGCAACTGTTCCTTTCGCCTCTGCAATTGCATCTCTAACGGCTTCTTCCACAGCTACCTTGACCGACGATCTCACGGACTCTACTGCGCTTTGAACGGCAGCTTCTTCAAGTTCTCGATTTGCCATATCGCTATCCTCTGTATCTTGTGCTTCTTCAACCTTAGCGGCTGTTGCTATTTCGTCATCATCCGAAGACAATAAGTTTTTGAATGCATCGCCAAGTTTGCTCATTGTGCCCTCCTCAGGGGTGAAGCCAAAAGCTAATCATCCCAAGATTCGCTTACATCGCCATCGTACTCGAAGGCATCATCCTCGTCATCCCAGGTTTCGTGCATATCGCCATCCTGATCCGTGTCGTCATCATCCCAGGTTTCGTGCATATCGCCTTCTGCTTCAGCAGGGTCATCCTCCAGTTCTTCGCTATCAGACTCATCCACAACCTCAGCTTCATCATCAAATAGTGTGACTTGTGTAGCTTCTTCGGCTGCGAATTCTTCTATGGGAATTTCTTCGGACTCATCTGAGAACAGCGATGAGGTTGCAATTGCGGCATCAACGGCGCTTTCAACGGTTTTCGGTTCGGGGGGATGGTTGTATGCTGGTTCCGGAGCTGATTCTGCCTCCGGGGGGAGATCAAAGAAGGTTTCATCTTCTTCGATAGCCTCATCTTCATATGCAGCAAAAGGATCATCGAAAACGCCTTCCAGCGCATCATTAACGATATCGGCTGCGGCTTCCTCTGGCGGAAAATCGAGTTCATCTTCATTGATGGCAGTAAGTCCCGCAAACAGGCTACCCAGAACGTCGCTCGAATCTTCAATTACAGATTCAACCCGCTCGGCAACTTCACCAATGCTTTCATCATAAATTTCTTCTACTTCATCGTAGAGTTTCGCTTGAATGCGCGTGGTAACTTCACGTCCTTCTTCAACAAAGTGCTCCACCAATTCAGCTTCATCGCCTTCGGCCTCCGCCAGAGCTTTGCGCATCGCGCCAGCCCATTCGAGGTTCTTGTCGAATAGCGCCTTTTCAGTTTTCTCAGCCAGCATGGCGATATTTTTATTCTCGGCGCGTTGTTCCGCAAACAACGTGAGCCACCAATCGCGAATAATGTTTAATTCCAAAATAACCTGGCTGTAATTCCCTACGCGCATGTCCAGGCCGCGCAATTCTTCCCAGCCAACCAATGCTGAGGCAATTGCAGCTGTAAAGGCAACCCAAAGCGCCATTGTGCCACCCCAGGCTGCTAAAAAGGCTCCTAAACCGCCAAAAATTAAAATGGACCACTGGATGCGATTGCGGTCGCGTTGCAGTTTCAGGTTTTGTTTAATATGCCAGGCAAGTTGGTCTTCCAGGCGATACATCAGATACGCTTCACCGGCAAGATCGTCAAAACCCGGGTCACCAACATTTTTCTTGGGATTATAGTAGGGAGGCACGTCACCCTGAAATTCGGTTAGCACCAATTCGCCACCGGCCCCGCGGAATAAATCTCGCTGAATAGTTGCCAGGCGATCACTGAGCGTGCGGTTGCGATTGGGCGCATTCTTGTTCGCAGTACGATAGAGATAAATCTCTTTGAGAATAGATTCGGCCGCGGCCCTATAGGAGATGTATTTTTGCCCTTGTTGGAATTTATTGGTAAAAGCGGCAAGCACTGAAACCGAAATCGGGGCGAGAATGAGCAATCCCCGCAGGATGAGCGCTGCGACAGGGGACGCATGACTGTAGTTATCAACAAGGATAGCAAATAGCACGGCGAAAACACCCAAAAATGCCATGATTCTGCGTAAACGAATATATTGATTTTGTACGCTGACGGCGTTTTTATCTAAAGTGGCATAACGCCGCCAGGCAGTTTCGAGCAAAGGGTTATGAGGCGTCGTATCATTCATTGAGTTCCTTCCTTAGAAATCAAGTTTGTCGTAGAGTTTATGTAATTCACGTGGTTTTTTATCCATATTCGCTTCTGCTATTTTATCGTAAGCTTCGCACAGGCGAACGCTGAGTACGCGGCAAAATTCCATCAACAAATCGGGATCATGGCGGATAATTTCCATGAAATGATCGTTCTCCATTTCCAATGTGATCGTATCTTCCATGGCTGCCGCTGCTACCGAGCGTGGCGCATCGTAAAATAATGACATTTCACCTAAATAGTCGTAGGGTTCTACCTGCATAATGGAAACTTTATTACTTTGCTGCTGAAGTTCGCGTTCAATAGTCACTTTTCCAGAAACAACAATATGTAAAACTCCGCCAATATCGCCCTGGCGGAAAATTTTATCCCCCTGGCTAAAAGATCGTTCGTTGCAAATCTCTGCTAACGTGCAAAGCTGTTCATCGGTCAATTCTTCAAACGCAGATACTTTGCGTAGAAAACTAGTCTTCTCTTGTGTCGAGAGCATAGATTCCTCCCGGAAATCGAATAACCGTATATAGAGCTTCTAAAAAGCTGGCAACAGAAACATATTGGACACGAATCCTGACCCATACGTCCCTGTTGCCGGAGAACTGTTCAATGTGCCAAAAATGCACTTACTTGAGCGCGCTAATGTATATGCTCTATGAAGATTTGCGCTTGGAAACTTTTTGCTTTAACTCCTGGAAGAAGGGGCGTTTCGTAACAACTTCTAATTCGTTATCAACACGCCCATCATCGACGACTATTTCCATATTTACCAGACGACGTTCGCGCTCGCGCACTTCTTGCGCGTTGCTGAGTGCGACAGCAGCCTGAATGGATATGCTCTCTAAGATACGACAATTATCTTCATTAAA
>JACKQG010007585.1_pt1 | contig 10848 bp, 4 predicted proteins | sample 8237621 | NCBI WGS metagenome assembly JACKQG01 (sample SAMN15677084, study PRJNA649215) | marine metagenome | biome: marine; feature: Black Sea; material: saline water; isolation source: suspended particulate matter (SPM) from the Black Sea western gyre | collected 2013-06-09/2013-06-10 | depth... | reverse complement strand
GAAGCCAAATCGATGATGGGATCAGGTTCCCGGGCAATCTTAGTCAAGCCTTTCGCCCGCCCTGACGGCAGAAAGATGCTGGGAGCTTACGCTTTTCCCATCAATCTGCCCTGGGGGATTATCGTTGAAAAAGACGAAGCCAATGCTTACTTGGCGGTTAGTAAGATGAGTGAAAGTCTGATTATCTGGGTTATCTTCGGACTTTCCGTGGCGGTATTGGGAGCAATCTTTTTCTCACAAAGGATCAGCAAGCCGATCGTGCACATCGGCAAAATCGCTCAAGTCGTCGGGGGCGGTGATTTTACAGTCAAGGTAAATAAGAGAAAAGCCCGTGATGAAATTACCGATTTGGGTAAACGGATGAACGAGATGATCGAGGGGCTGCGCGAACGCTTCCAGCTTACTAAATTCGTTTCCGGCGAAACCATGCTGGCGATTAAGAGATCCGATCATGAAGGCGTCAAACTTGGCGGGGAACGAAAACGAGCGACCGTCTTCTTCTCTGACATCAGGGGATTCACCTCATTCTCAGAAAAAGTCGAACCGGAAGTTGTCATCGAGATGCTGAATACTTACCTCCATGCCCAGGCTCAGATCGTGAAAAAATACCACGGGGATATCGACAAATTCGTCGGTGATGAGCTGGTCGCCGTATTCCAGGGAGATGACATGGTGCTGAATGCCGCAAAATCCGCAGTTGAAATCCAAAAAACCATAACAGAACTAAATACGGATCATCCTGACTGGAATATCGCCGTCGGTATCGGGATCAATACCGGAGACATGGTGATGGGCGCTATGGGCAGCGAAGATAGAATGGACTATACGATTCTCGGCGATACGGTAAACCTCGGTGCGCGTCTCTGCGACCATGCCGGAAGAGGTGAGAATTGGTTATCCGGCAGCTCATATGAGATGATAAAAGATAACAAAAGCATTATTGTTGAAGCGCTCGAACCGATAAAAGTCAAAGGTAAAATCGATCCTATCCCCATTTACAATGTAACCGGATTTAAGGAATAGCCTCAGGACTAATAATTGTTTTTAAGCAGGCCAAATATAGAGTCCAATTTTTTACCATGAAGAACAACTACGTCAAAATACCTCCGGCATCCGCCATCATGATCTTCATATCATTATTGCTGGCGGCGGCAGCTTTGGCTCAAAACACCGAAGTGGTCACCGTCAAATACGAAGCCGGTCAGAATATCCGCGCCCTCGCCGACAAATATCTCGGTGATCCCAATTTGTGGACGGAAATTCTGAAAATGAGTGATATTACCTCTGCCGAATTAAAACCGGGAGTAACTTTAAGGATCGATGCGGGGCCGATCATCAGGGCGGACGGCGTCCTGGAAAATTCGATGAATACGATCCAGGAAGCGACCATGGCGGGAGCAAGAATGTTCACTCCTGAGATTATCGGCGAGGCGATCGAATTTCGCGACATCGCGCTGGAAAAACGGGCGTCCGGTGAATGGGACGAATGCGCCCGTCTCGCATCGTCATCGATAGAGAAAGCGAATGTCTCCATCGGCATCTGCCATGATAATCAGAATATTCCCGCTGAAGCTGTTGTCAACTACCGTAAAGGACAGGTCCAAAAGAGAAAAGAGGAAGATCATATCTGGAGCGATGCCGGCAACCATGAAATCTTACTTGAGGGCGAAAAAGTCCGCACTATGTCGCAATCATTGGCCGGGATTTTATTCCGGGACGACAGTCATTTGCGCCTGGAAAATAATTCGCATGTCGTCATTCAGAAAATGCGTTCGAACCTGCTGGATAATTCGGAAGAAGCGAAAGTGAGCCTGGTTGAAGGCGATGTGTATGCGTTGTTAGGGGGGAGTTCCAGCAAGAAAAAATTCGACCTTGATGTTCCGGGAGTGGATGTCAATATTAATTCGGTGCAATTCTGGGTGGGAAAGGATGAAAATACCACCCGTTTTGCCAATTACGACGGCGAACTGGAAATCACTTCTGCCGGCGGCACGGTTAAGCTGGGTAAAAACCAGGGTTCGATTATCAGCAGGAACCAGCGGCCCACATCCGCCAAAGCGCTATTTGTGCAGCCGGTGATGATTTCACCCGAAGACACTTTGATCGTATTCGACACCAACATCGAATTTTTCTGGGAAAAGGTTAAGGATGCGGCCAGTTACTGGCTGGAAGTCGCTCACGACCGGGATTTCACGGATGTGGTCGTCAGCCGGAAGCGGATTCGGGGAGACAAGATCAAGGAATTCCTCCCGGATAATCAGATCTACTATTGGCGCATATCGGCCATGGATGAATACGGACTGCCCGGCCCGCACGAAAGATCAAGGCTGCTTATAGTTCTAAAGGACGACCAGGCGCCCTATCTGGTCGTCTATAAACCGCTGGAAAACCAGGTTTTCCGGGACAGCGTTATCACTATCGGCGGCGTCACTGAAAACAATATAAGTTTGATGCTGAACGATAAGCCGCTGGATATTAAACGGGACGGAACTTTCAATTTAGACTATCACCTTCAGCCGGGGATGAACAGCCTGCAATTCAAGGCGGTGGATTTAGCCGGGAACACCAGTGAAGTCACCAGGGCGGTGCGCTATCTCGACTCAAAATCCGCGTCCCGCAAGAGTGAATTCAAATCCTCCGATGCGATTATGCGGGGTGATCATCTTCTGGTTCCGGTGGAAGGAGTGACTTTCCGGGGTAAAACCGAACCAGGCAGACTGATCAGTGTTAATTCCCGCAGTAACGATACTGCGGCGAAAACCTACGCCGATGACAACGGCGATTATCTGGTAAATTTGAGAATACAAGATCCCCGCGAGAATTTCGAATTAGATGAATTTCTGCTCGATGGAAACGTGGTGAAAGACAGTTTTAAGGTTGAAATGTACGGTGATCGGCCGGGAATTATTTTCGATAAATTGGTTCCCAGGGTAGTAAGTAATCCTGAAATCGAAATCTCAGGTGCGATAAATAACGGGAAAAGTCTGACTATCAACGGAGATGAAGTCGAAATCGGCGGCGGCAAATTCCGTCACTGCCTGAAATTGGCCGAAGGTGTCAATAACCTGATCTTCAGCTGTACCGACGAACTGGGTAATGTCACGCGGATGGAAAAACAGGTCCTGCTTGATTTCAATCCGCCCGATTTAATCGATTACCGGTTCAGTCCAGTTCGGACCGCCGGCGGTGAAGCGGTAAGTTTGATACTGCGCGCCAAAGACAGTTCCACTTTGAAAAGGCTGGTTCCCTTTACCGCCAGTATCGGCGATTTCAAATACAGCGGTCATCTGGTCTATAATAAATCTCTGGGACGCTACGAAGCGCAGGTATTCGTGCCGGCGGAATACGGAGGAAGGTTATCCCTCGATTCGGTCGAACTGGAAGATTTTTACGGGAATTCGAAGGAGTATAAGTTGTAAGTAAATGTGAATCTGATGTAATTTTGTAATAATAGGGAGATAAATGCGGTATTTCTTGTTAATTATATTCATATTCATCTCAGCTTATGCTGCTGAAATCAAAGTGACAATTAAAGGCATAGACGATGGAATAAAAACCAGCAAACAGCAAGATTATAATGAAGCGGTTATGAACGCAAAGCTTCAAGCTATCGAGCAAGCCGGGGCGGAAATTTCAACAATCACCGAAGTTCATAATTTCAAGGTAAAATATGATCTGGTTGAAAGTCGTTCCGCCGGGATACTCCAGCCAAATTTCCAAATAATGGATATCGGTTATCAAACGGATGACACCTATTTGGTGATATTAACCGGTATTATTAAGACAAGTGAAGAAGAAGGCGGGACCGATGGTGAAAAGAAGTTTAGGATGGCAAAACTATTATTGGATACAGATAAAGATAAAGCGCTAAAATTATTCGAAGAAGTCGTTGATGAACATAATAATTGCCCCAAAGCAGACGAGGCATTATATTATTTAATCGTGAAGTCTTGGGATGATATGAATACTCTTAAAGAAAGATTGATTAAGCTGAAAGCTTATTTCCCTGAAAGCCCATACATTTCACAAGCCGAAGACTTTCTATCCGGCGAACAACGCAAGATATATCAAGATTTAATAACTTCCATACAATTTGTGCATCTCCCAGCAGGAAGCTACAAGATGGGATCTAATAAATGGATGGAAAATGAAAAACCAGCTCATAAAGTAGAAATAGAGGCCTTCTATTTAGCAAAAACTGAAGTAACCCAAGTTCAATGGCAAGCGGTAATGGGCAGTAATCCTTCCTACTATAAAGGAGACGAGCGACCGGTTGAAATGGTGTCCTGGTATGATGTTAATGATTTTATTGATAAAATAAATAAGATCGACCCTGGTAGAGGATACCGTCTGCCATCGGAAGCAGAATGGGAATATGCCTGCCGCGCAGGTACGAAATATCAATATTCTTTTGGAAACGGTGTAATAGCACTGAAAAGAGTAGCCTGGTATGATCGAAACGCGGAGAGTGAGACTCATCCCTGTGGATTAAAAGAGTCAAATAATTGGAATTTATATGATATGCATGGCAACGTATGGGAGTGGTGTGGAGATTGCTATTATGAGAATTATATAGATGCGCCTAAGGATGGAAAAGCGTGGATTTCTCCGCTTAGCCCTTATCGGATACTCCGTGGAGGTTCATATTACAACGATTCAACTAATTGCAGAGCTACGCTCCGCTATAAAATGGAGCCTGATAAACGGTACCGAAACATAGGTTTTCGTTTAGCTCGAAATAATTAGCCGATATTAGGCGGTAAAACCCGCCCTGCAATTCTATCGTCATCCCGTCTCCCGCCATTAATAATTGTCCCCCATCCGCTTCTGTCCGGAAGATCTTAAAAAACTTTCAGAGAGCTGATATAGGATTCGATTTGTCTTTAAGTTTAATTTCGCGGGCGGCATCGGTTACCGCACCTATTTTAGCCGCATAGGAGCTCCTCTTCACGATATCTTCATCGGTGACCAGTTGAACGTCCAGCAATCCGCCGCTCCGGTATCCGGTGCGGTTGAAGTTCATCTCATCCAGGCAGAGACTCCACCCTTCCAGCCAACCGTATAATTCTTTCTTCTGTTTAGCCGTGCCGTTGAAATGCAGGAGTATATCAATATCGCTGTCAGGGCTGGCAGTCCCGTTTTTGGTACTGCCGAAGATGTAAAAAGCCTTCACTCCGAAACGATCCGGGTCTAACTGTCCGGCGAGGCATTCGACTGCTTTATATCTCCACCGCCAATGATCTTCCGATTCCTTTGTTATCTCAAATGAGGCAGTATCGACTACTTTTCCTTCTTCTTTGAGTGAAGGTTTGGATAATATGCCCACCGCTTCGTCCAAATCTGCATTCATAAGAATTTTGAGTGATTTACCTTTGGTCACCTCGGGAATATCGATCACTCGCAGGATGTCCTTCAGGTAGTCGAATTCGGGCAGTATGTCCGGCAAAATATTCTTTGATGCTGATAGAAATTTTTCATTGAAAACGACCCCTTCGTCATCCGGGTAAAGAGGCAGATACCTTATTTCCGATTCCACCAGGTCCTGGAAGAAATGAGTTCCAAAGGAGAGGTCCGGGACATAGTTTCCCTTTTTACGGGCGATTTCTATCAACACCGCCGTATTGTTAATATCGGAATAAGTGACACTGACGCCCAGTTTGATGTCGCCGCGGCTGCCCCACCGCCCCGGACCCATCAGGATGAATTGGCGTTTCGGCAGATTCATATTCAGTTTACTGACCGCCTTGCCTACATCGAGAAGCTGCTTTTTGCTTTTTATCTCGCTGTATTTTTGCGGATCCACGTAAACAATATGGGTGATGTCGGGAACATGTCCATTAGAAACGTAACGATTCGCTGAAAAAACCATGGCCGACTGGGGGATATTCTTAGGAATGGGAGCCGGTTTGCTGCTTTTATGGTAGCTTTGAGGGCGGCATTGCAGCAGATAGAAGTATTTACCATCTGACGCGAATTCAATATCGACCGGAACATTGAATTTATCCTGAAGCAGAGTCAGCATTTCATGCACTTGCTTCACAAAATGTGTGTTTTTGATCAATCCGTCGAAAGTTGCCACCGGCTGACTATTTTCAAAATCGGAATCCACCAAAGACGGTTGTTGAATCCTGCCGTCTTTGACAACTGAAATAAGTTGATAAACAGCTGGGAATTCGTCACCGTACTTTCTTACAAAATCGACAAGATCAATAGTCTCAAAGCTGTTATTATTGAGATTCATAACATCTAATTTACGGGGAGAATAACGAATTATCTCATCCTCGGTAACATTTACCCGAAGGCCGGGTTGACCGGGCGCTAATAAGACCGGATAATCGTCGCTCAGCCGGTCCACAGCTCTGGTGCCAAGTCCGGGTACCATCCTGATCAATCCGTCTTCACGTTTAATCCGATGCGACCATCTGAATTCGTTATTGCTGAAGGCAACGCCGGCGAAAGCGGGCAGAAAATACGGCCCGACCTTGTTCCCGACCACTTCCTGAATCAATATCCCCATCTCTTCTCGTGAATCGAGCAGGTCTCTTTCCGCCCGGTATTCAATGGGATCGGGTGAAAAAGTGGAGGCATAAACTTCTGCAATTGCGTCTAAAAGCGCTTCCATGCGCTCTCGTTTTCTCCCCTGATTTCCCAGAAAAAAACTCTCGTACTTACCTGAAAATGCAGAACCGAGCTGATCTTCCAGCAGGCTGGAACTGCGGACGATCAGCGGTATTTCGCGCAATTCATCCAGCGCCATGGATAACTTATGTATGATCTCGGGAGGAAACTTAGAGTTTTTAAATATTTCTATCAGCTGGGGATATTCCTGACGCACCTGCCCGATATCTTTATACTTCTGCTCCAGAACGTCATCGAGGTCGTTATATCTGAGGAAATTGTGGAGGCCGTCGGAGGTAATGTAAAAAGTTTTGGGAACTTTCAAATCCTGCAGATATTTGTTCTCTTTTCCCGCCTTTTTCAGGACCTGAGCGGCTACGAATAAACCGGACGCTTTGCCCCCGAGGCGTCCGTGGCTGTAATTAGGAAAAATCATCAATGGAAACAGTTCTATAAAATCGTTAAGATGAACGAACTCTTTGGCGATTTTGATAAAACCCAATTTCCCGGTCATGACTTTTCTGATCAGCTGAACCCGAAGACTGCGATGAATAGATTCGGGGAATTCGATTTGCTCCTTGCTGTTTATCTGCTGAAACCTGCGGAGGGCATCTGATATACTGTCCAAAGTTCCGCCGGGGTTGCTTAATGCTTTAAAAAGAAAACTGGCTTTATCTTCCTGCATCCATTTTTCCACAAGGGCAATAAATTCTTCATCACTCAAAAAATTATAGCCGACTTCAAAAATACGCCGGCTTATTGCTAAGGAGTCTATATGCGGTTTCCGCTTAGTCGGGATATTGACGCCAACCGACATTCCCTGGCTCTCAACCGGTCTGCTGGAGCTTAGAATCTGGAGGATGTCCTCAGCTTCATTAATGCCGTTTCTGCAAAGATGGTTTAAAAGTTTCCTGGATATTCTGATGAAAAGCTCAGGATCGGTTCGATATAACAGGTCCATAATGATCCGGGAATTTTTCCCCTTTTTCACCTCCAGTTGGGCCTTTGCGCTGTCACGTTCTTCAACCATCCGTTTCAAATGCTGGTGCATGATATAATGACCAAGTCTGTCCGAAAGATTATCCAGTAATCTGCGCTCTTCCTTTAGAAATGGTCCCTCGTCTGCTTCCGGCATATCTTTTATGTAAGATACCTCGATGAATCCTACCTCTTCCTCCTGAAACCTGATAGCCGCTTTTTGACGCCAGGGAGTTTCCTGAAAATTCGGAGTTCTATAATACTGCTCGAGGCATTTTATTTGCACCTGACAGACTTCAAAATATTGCCAGCTCAGCGGTACTATTTTGATTACCCCGTTCAGTACTGCCGGAACATCCAGCTGGCCGTTCTGAATCAGCTCTTCAACCTGGTACATACAATCTAATTCTTTTGTTCTTTCCTGAAGAGCGTCAATGACTTTTTGGATATTTACATTTTGATTATTCATAGAAAATTACTCCCTTTCCGCTTCGACCATCGACTCTGATCGTTAAGGATTTATTAAGCCTTACATGAGAAGAAAACCGGTTTTTTTCAACAGTTTTCTGGCGCTTGAACCAATCCCAGTTGATTTTTGAACCGGTTCTGTCGAATGAAACTGAGAAATACGGTACTCCGAATGCGGTAAGATTGTGAAAGAAATGCGATCCCTGGCTAAGATCGGCATTCATGTTCGGTAAAGTAGCTTCCACGATCGCTCTGGCGCCGGAAATCTGCCCCCAGTTGACCGGAATCCCCAGCCAGGGATCACTGCTGCCCCACCGTCCGAAACCGATCAGAAGATAGTTAACCTTATCACCGGTCAGCTTTCGGTTGAGCGCCTCAATTTCCATCGCGATCAGGCGCGAATCCTTGGCGTCGAAACTGTCCGGATCGACAAAAACAACGTCCGCAATATTTTCGATCTCACCGTTTCCCAGCACCGCTTCCGAGCATACGATTATATCGTCCCGGTCAAAGACCGACTCGTCAATGTCCACCGTTTCATTCGATGCGGCCATCGGCCTGACCTGTAGAAATCCGAAACGGGCAGGAACGCCGTTTTTCTTGTCCAGCGTAACTGCAAATTCAATCTCCACTTCAGCGCCGACTGCTTCCCGGCTGATCTCCAGCACCCTTTTAATCGCGTCGTTCAATGGAACCAGCCGGTCAACTAAAACCGGAGCGAAATTTATCACCCGCGGCCCGTCGGCGCCGATGCCCGGATAAATACGGTCTGAACGTGCGTTGTAGGTCGAGGCGATAAACTTTATGCTGCCGTCATACTCCGCATCGCTCAATTTGCAGGTAATCTCGAATTCGGTCTCCTTGACCGGATCGAAAACGGTTTCACCCATATTAACTGCGAAAAACTCCACCTGCGTCATCCTCAGCTGGTCTCTGACCGATCCGAAGGGCGGAACCGCCCTTGGCGCTGCCGGGGAATAGGTCCAGGTCAATCCTCCGTCAACAACCATTCTTCCCAGGCCCAAAGCCAGATTGATTACCCCGTCTTCCGGTTTACTGTTTCCTGTGGGATAATAGTTGAATGTTCTTCCCACGCCGGAAATAGTAGGATAAAAACGGTTCCCGTGCCGTTCACCCACGACCTCCTGGATCACCACCGCCATTTTTTCATCCCCGACGTCGATGCCTGCGCCGCGGACATAAGATTTGGCTTCCTCGAAAAATGTCGATGCATACACGAATTTTACAGCTTCCAGCAGTTTTTGGAAACGAACCGAAGGGTCGGAATGGTTGTTGGGGATCATTTTGGTGGCGTAAACCCCGGCGAACGGCTGATGCAGTGCGTCTTCAAGCAGACTTGACGACCGAATGGCCAAGGGGATTTTGACTTCCGAGATTAAAGCCATCAAATCCCCGACGTATTCGGCAGGGAAATCTCCTTTCAAAAATTCCCGCACGATGATATTATCGGGTTCGTCGGATAAAGCGATTTCGAAAAGGTTGTTCCGCTTCAGAAAGGAGTCGAATACATCGGTGCATAATACAGCCAGCCTCGGCACGCTGATTTCCAGATCTTTCAATTCTTCCGGTGGAGCCGCTTTAGCCAGAGTATTACGGATGAATGCAAGCCCCTGAGCTTTACCTCCGATCTGGTCATGCCCGATAATGGTAAAATCAGCGCTCCCGGAAAAGAACTTCCGGTCGAATGCGGGTATCAAACCATTAGAATCATTCTGCTGAGCTTCCATCTGAATACCTTAAAATGGAGAGTCGAAACAGTACCAAGGATTCAAAAAAAAACAGGCGGGTCAATTTTCGACCCGCCCTTTACGATGAAGATCAATATAATCTCAATAAATCGAAAATACGTAGTAATCGAAAAATTGATAGTGATGGCAATTTAGACCCAGCCGCGGTCACGGCAAGCCTGCGCTACGCGGTTGACGGCGATGACAAAAGCGGCGTCCCGCATATACATTTTTCTTTTCTTGGACAATTCGTTGACGGCCGCAAACGCTTCCGTCATCTTAATGTCGAGTTTGCCCAAGACTTCGTCTTTCTGCCAGTAGTAGTTGCTGCTGTTCTGCACCTGCTCGAAATAGCTGCAGGTAACTCCGCCGGCATTGGCCAGCAGATCCGGAATTACGAAAATTCCCCGTTCGTGGATGACTTTGTCAGCTTCAGGAGTGGTCGGGCCGTTGGCGCCTTCGGCGATTATCTTCACCCGTTGGCTGATTTTATCAACGTTATCGGCGGTTATCTGGTTTTCCAAAGCCGCCGGAATTAAAATATCGGCTTCCTGTGCTATCCATTCTTCACCGGGCAGTATCTCGTAACCCAGGTCTTTGGCTTTATCTTTGTCGATGCCGCCAAAACGGTCGGTGACGCCAAGCATCTCGTCCAGATCGACACCATTTTTCTTGCGGAAAGTATAAGACACGCTGTCTTCCTGATCCCAGCATGAAGCAGCGATAACCTTGCCGCCGATCTGGTTATACAGACGGATCGCATACTGAGCGACATTACCGAAACCCTGAACGCTGGCCAAAGTGTCGTCCGGCCGGATTCCCAGCTCTCGCAAAGCTTCGCGAACAGTGAAAATCACCCCGAAACCGGTCGCTTCCGTCCGGCCTAAAGAACCGCCCATGCCAACGGGTTTTCCGGTGATGAAACCGGGGTATTTATTCCGCGTAATGGTTTCATATTCATCAAGCATCCATAACATTATCTGGGGACTGGTCATCACATCCGGTGCGGGAACGTCGGCCAGCGGCCCAATATTCT
>JACKQG010007584.1_pt1 | contig 10848 bp, 4 predicted proteins | sample 8237621 | NCBI WGS metagenome assembly JACKQG01 (sample SAMN15677084, study PRJNA649215) | marine metagenome | biome: marine; feature: Black Sea; material: saline water; isolation source: suspended particulate matter (SPM) from the Black Sea western gyre | collected 2013-06-09/2013-06-10 | depth... | reverse complement strand
TTTAACTTTCTCAAGTACGTTAGCAAATGCCTTGAAATCAGCCTTTTTTGTGCCCAATACCTCATCCCGCATCTTTTGACGTAGGTCTTCCGTATCACCAGTCAGATAACGAAGCATTGAAACGTATCCCTTTGTGTCCGGCAGCATGTAGGTATCCAGATCCCCTATAGTACCAATAATACTTTTGGTCAGTTCTTCATCATTTATATCCATGTCACGGAGGAATCGGGCTGCCTGGTCAAAGACTACAAGTGTCTTAATAAGGTTGGGGTCCCGGTAGGAGACGAATGTAAGGATACCTGAAAGATGGTCAAAAAGGCAGAAAGCCCCATAGGCCCCGCCCTGGACACGCACATGATCCCATAACCATGTATTTCGTAGATGACGGGTTATGACCAATGCCGAGCCATGGAATCGGTAACCCAATGTGGTAAGATCGGCCCCCTTGCCAACATAGTTGACATGGGAGGGAAGAGTCATACCCTCAAAAGCAGAGGGTCTTTTTGGCGACCAGTCGGTTTCATTGACTTTGCCTTCAGGCAGGGAGTCCAAGAGGTCATTTACATGAGGCTCAAAATGGGACCAGCCTGATTCGTCTAAAGTGATGTTCATGATCATTGTCTTGCGGTTGATCAAGATGTCACGTATTCGTTCAAGAACGGTATGTAAATCGGACCAGTTCTCATCAACGGCCTGGTAAAGTTTATTAAGAAAAAAGAGATAGCTCAATCCGCCCATCTGTTCTGCAGCCCAATGGGCCTCATCAAAATGTGCCCGCAGGCGCATATTTACGACCTGATGCCCTGCCGGGATCAGCATTTCCTCCTGCCTGGCCCTTTCCTCCATCACCATCTGCCGGAACCGTTCCTGGTTGTCTAATCGAAGACCGAGAAGTACGTCGCGGAAAATGTTAGTCAATTCCTCTGCTTGTGTGAGCATTGCCTTGCCGCGCAAGAATAGCCAGGCAGAACCCCGCGAGGAGTTTCTTATGTTCGAGGTAAATAACTGTGGAATGATTCCTCCTGTTTTTCGACTTATTCTTTGGGTCAGGGTGACATAATCCTCCTTTTCTGTTCCCATCTCAACGAGGGCGCGACCAAAGAGGGGAACATAAGGGAGATACTTGCCCGGCAGGGTATGGAGGTTAAATCCCAGGTCCAGATAGGCAATGCAATTGGTGAAAAGGTCGTGCAATAAGATGGGTGTTCCCTGCAGGCCCAAGCATGCTATTGGAACGGGCTTATTTTTCCTTTCAAGGTCTGAAAGTCCCAAAAAAGGGATGGTTGCCAGCGCCTCGGGAGGGTCGGGTGTTTCTTGAAGTCGCTTTAACTCCCGGGCGTTCTCTACTATGGAATTTAGTTCGCCTTGATTCATTGATGAACGTGCCTTGCCAAGCCGATCTTTTTCAAAGGCCTCCTCTTTTTCTCGCATGTCAGGATCCGGTTTGAGAATCAGTGTGGTGCGATGGCGGTTATTCACAAAGAGACTATCAATTGTGTCTTCAAAGAAGGCAGGGTTTGATTGTACTTCAGCTTTTATGGCTTTAAGTGGAGCTTCAAATGCGAGCAGTGCCAATGGGTCACCATCATAGAGCCAGGTGGTTAAAGAGCGAAGCATGAGTTGAATGCCTCTTGGGAGGTGCCCAATATTGTTTTCACGCAAGCGGAATTCAATAGTGTTTAAGGCTGCTTCGACAGTGTCAGGATCGATTCCCCCTTGGGCCAATTGGGTTAAGGTTTTGAAAATAAGTTCCTCAATTTTTTGTGCATTCTTGACTTGAATGCCCTTGAGTCCGGTGGAGAAATAGGTCTGCCTTAGTTCATTCCCTAATCCTTCACCTGCAAGATCCTCTCCCAGACCTGAATCAATTAGTGCCTTGCGCAGGGGAGATGCCGGCATGCCAAGGAGGATATATTCCAGGATACGCAGGGCAAAGTTCATTTTGACATCATGGGTTTCGGTAAGGATCCAGTTGAGAGTGACCATTCCCTTGGCCCTGGATTTTTCCTCTTCTCCTACCATAAATGGACGGACAATGCGCCTTGGGCGATCAAATGAAGGCTGTAATTTGATGGTCAAGTCGATTTGGATTGCATCGAAGTGCTTTAGATAGTCGTTTATGAGTCTTAGGCGTTTATCAGGATCATCATCACCGTAAAAATAGATGCGGGCGTTGGAAGGGTGGTAGAACTTACTATGAAAGGCCCGGAATTGTTCGAATGTGAGATCAGGTATGTGCCTTGGATGTCCTCCGGAATCAAAACCATAGGTATTGTCCGGGAAGAGGGACTGTAAGGAGTACTGAGCAAGGAGGCCGTCAGGTGATGAATAGGCGCCTTTCATCTCATTAAAGACGACACCCTTATAGGTGGGCGGGTAATCTGGATCTTCCAATTCAAAATGCCAACCCTCCTGCTGAAAGATGAAGGAAGTGAGATGGGGGTAAAACACAGCATCCAAATATACATCAATAAGATTATAGAAATCTTGCAGGTTTTGGCTGGCTACTGGATAACAGGTTTTATCAGGATAGGTAAAGGCATTAAGAAATGTTTTGAGAGACCCTTTCAAAAGTTCCACAAAGGGCTCTTTTACTGGATATTTTCGAGACCCGCAGAGCACGGAATGCTCTAAGATATGGGCCACACCTGTGGAGTCTGAGGGGGGTGTGCGAAAGGTGATGCCAAAGACCTTGTTTTCATCATCATTTGAAAGGGACAACAGTTGGGCACCGGTTTTCACATGGGAGAAAACCATGGCCCGTGTTTTCAATTCGGAAATGTCCTGCTCATTTATCAGTTTGAAGCCATGTCTAATTATCATTATTGTGGCCTTCCATAAGAAATTGGTAACGTTCAAGAGTGGTTACATTCAGCTTGTACTTAGACAGTTTATGTGCATTTCGATTCCTTTAAGAAGGGCATAAGGGTCTCGTTTTTGAAAAGAGACCCTCATGTCCTTCTAAATGCGAAGCCTTTTGAACGTTACCAAAAAATTAATTTATTTCAGGGCCCACCGTAACAAAGACGTATTTTCCTGGAACAATAATCTTGCGGGCTGCCATATTAATGTCTTCAAGGGTAACGGACTTTATATCCTTGATGAATTGCTGGATGTGGTCATAGCCCAGACCGTAAAGCTCGTCAAGGCACATGTGCATGGCCTGAGTTCCATTTGTCTGAAGATCGATCTCCATATTTCCTAATAGGTATTTTTTTGCTGCTTCCAGTTCTTTTTTGGTTAATCCGTCTCTTCTTACTTTATCAAGTTGTTCCAATATTGCGTTTTTTGCAGAGGCCAATTTCTTTGGATCACACGCAAGGTAAACGCCAAAGACGCCTGTTTCAAGGCCTGGTCGCCTAAATGCATGAATTGTATATGCCAGGCTTTCTTTATCCCTGAGTTCATAAAATAGCCTTCCCCCTTGGCCCGAAAGAGAGGTCTTGATCAGGGTCATTGGTGCATTGTTACTGCTTTTAAGATCGGCCCCCAGGTATCCGATGGCAAGGTGGGTCTGAGCCCCTGGCCTTTGTATATGGGCTTCACGTATTTTTGTTAATGGGGGTTCAGGCAATATTTTAGGCAGGCCCTGTGAAGAAGTTCTGAATTTTTCAAATAGGATTTTGATATACGGGATCAATTGATCTTTATTCACATCTCCTACTACTGCCAAAACAAAATTGGATGATACCGCAAGCGTGTTATACCATTCAATCAGGTCAGATCTATTAATGGATTTGATGCTCTTTATCGTCCCTGTCTGAGGGTGGCCGTAAGGGTGATTACGGAAAAGTGTCTTATAAAAGAGGTCAAAAAGCTGGGGAGTGGGATGATCCTTCTTGGATTTAATCGTGGCCAGCATATCCTGTCTCACCTTTTTGATTTCAGATTCCGGAAAGGCGGGGTTCATCAAAACATCGGCAAGCAGCTCAAGTCCTGGATAAATGACCTTGCTCAGGGACTTGGCCGAGATGCCAAAACTGTTGTTTCCAGAGAATCCTGAAAGGTCGCCTCCCCAGGAGTCAACTGTTAATGCAATTTCAGCAGCAGTCTTTTCCTTTGTGCCCCTGGTCAGCATACTGGTTACAAAGGCCGAGATGCCGCATGGTTTAGGGCTTTCAAGGCGGGTTCCTCCAAGAAAGCCTGCCCTGATGGATACTACTGGTAAGCGGTGGTCCTCTTTAACAATGAGCCTAATGCCGTTGGGCAGTGTGATCTTTGTGATCCCTTTATCCTCTGTTAGGGGTTTCTTAACTTTGAGGGGTTTTCTTAGACGGGTTTGGGAAAAGAGATCAATGATTTTTTGAGTTGATAGAGTAATGTTGGACCCCTTTGGTACCAGGAGGCCTATTGAGAGATTTTCAGGTTTTAAGTAGTTGTTTGCAACACGTGTTATATCATTTGATGTGACCCTATTTAGGCGTTCTAAATATTCGTCAGTCTGATACATGTCACCGAACATGGTTTCAAAAAAGCCCAAAGTTCCGGCCTGCCCTGACATAGTCTCCATACCATAAATATAATCCGCTTCAGCGATAGTCTTGGTTTTTGACAATTCGGACTCATTTATTGGTTCAAGGATTATTCTGTTAATCTCGCCTACGATGGCATCAAGGGCGCTATTTAGTTTGTCAGGGCTCAAGGTCGCATGAATGGAGAAGAGACTCGGGTCTGCGAGGCTGTAAGACCCTGCACCAATACTATGGACCAAGTTAGCTTTCATTTTTAGGCGGCTGTAAAGCCTGGAGGCTTTGCCGTGTCCCAAACCAATTTCCATAAGGTCCAGGGCTGGAAGATTGGAGTGGGTTATAGAAGGTATGTGCCAGGACATATCCAGGTAGATTTGCTGAACTGCTTCATCCAGGACGATTTTCCTGAGAGAAGCCTGTTCCGGTTCTACTGGCCTGGATGGCTCTTGCTTTTTTCTTCTTGGCATATCCTTGATGAGAGCCGTGATGGTTTTCAGGGCATGACCTGTATTCAAGTCTCCAACTGCGACCAGGACCATGTTTTCGGGTGTGTACCATTTATCCATGTACTTCAGGATTGCCTTCCGGTCAAAGGAGCGGATAGTTGATTCATAGCCTATTATGGGCCTTCTATAAGGGTGTTTCTGATAGCAAAGATTCATCATGGCCCATCCAAGGCGACTTTGAGGTATGTCCAACGAACGGCGGTATTCCTCCAGAACTACTTCTTTTTCCTTTTCAAGTTCGGACGGATCAAAAAGGGAATGTTGAACAGCGTCTAACAGGACATCTAAGGCAGTATCAAAGTTGGATGATGCAATTTCAACGAGATAGACCGTTCGGTCATAGGAAGTATAGGCGTTAATTTGTCCTCCGGAGGCCTCAATGGTTCTGGCAATTTCTCCGGTCTTTCTGGTGGTAGTACCCTTAAAGATCATATGCTCTATAAGGTGAGTTATGCCCGCTTCTTCCTCTGTTTCATTTGCGCTCCCAGTCTTGACCCACATCTGGATGGCCAATATTGGGGAGCTGTGGTCTTCTTTGAGGATTACAGTGAGACCATTATCCAGTTTAAATCTCTGTGCACCGTCGGTGACGGCTGCCAGGCTGAAATTAGGGAAAAGGATTGTAAAGACCACGGCCAAAAGAATAATAAAGTTTGTATGGACAGGTTGCCTTTTGGGCGAAGGTGTTTTTTGAAAGTACTTCATCTAATTAGGCTACTTTTTTTAATAAATCATAAATATTGTGGTTCTTTTTTCTTGACATACTATATATTGTATATAAAATGATTTCTTGTTTTCTTCAACAAATATGTGTTTTGTGAAAATGGTTATGAAAGCCAAAAAGTTTTGTGATGCAAATCAACGATTGTTTATAATTCCAAGCTTTTCATTTGTTGAGATTTAGTATAGAATAAATGTAAACCAGATAAAAGATAAAAATCTTTATTACTGAGAACTGAGAAGAATCCGGGGTTTTTTGGGGAGGCGATTTATGGGTCAAGAAGGGAAGTTATTGAATACAGAAGAAGGAGCCTTTGATCTTAATGCGTATAGGTTGGATGATCACCGGTTTTCTGATCTCTTAGTCGAACAGAACGCTATTAATACTGACCAGGCAATGGACGTCAGCCGATTTTTACGTGAAGAGATCGGCAAAATGAAGCCCCATACAATCACCATACCCGTTATCGAGGAGATCATTGAGGAAAAATTGCTTGAATACGGTCTTTCCAAGACCTCGCCGATTCGGTTGGACAGGTCCATTTTTATAAAAAATGGGCTGGCGCTTTCTGATAATGCCGAAACAGTACTGAAAAGGAGATATCTCAAGAAGGATAGTAAAGGTAGGATTGTAGAGACCCCTGAACAGATGTTCAGAAGGGTAGCACATCATATTGCAAAGACGGAGAAGAAATATGGGGATGACTCCAATGTGGAGAAGATGGAGGGAGTCTTTTATAAGATGATGTCTGAATTTAAGTTCTTACCCAATTCCCCAACTTTGATGAATGCAGGACGCAGGTTAGGTCAATTGGCAGCATGCTTTGTCCTGCCTGTTGAAGACAGTATGGAAGGGATTTTTGATTCACTTAAGAATGCTGCGCTTATCCATAAATCGGGCGGCGGTACTGGATTCTCTTTTTCTCGTTTGAGACCAAAGAAAAGCAGGGTGGGGACAACCGGCGGTATAGCTTCAGGACCTGTTTCTTTCATGAAGATCTTTAATACGGCAACCGAACAGGTTAAGCAGGGAGGTACTCGCCGAGGCGCAAATATGGCTATCCTGAAGGTTGATCACCCGGACATAATGGAATTCATTCATTGCAAAAAGAACAGCAAAGAACTGAACAACTTCAATCTCTCAGTAGCTGTCACTAATGACTTCATGGAAAGAGCAAAAGAGGGGAAGAACTATAACCTTATTTCACCCGTAGATGAGGAAAAGGTTGGAGAATTGAATGCCGTTGAGGTGTATCAGGACATGGTGAAACAGGCCTGGGAGAATGGAGATCCTGGCGTTATTTTCTTAGATAGAATTAACAAAGATAACCCTACCCCTGAACTTGGTGAAATAGAAAGCACTAATCCCTGTGGTGAACAGCCGTTACTTCCCCTTGAGGCATGTAACCTTGGTTCTATCAATCTGGCTAAGTTTGTGACTGAGAATGGTGTCGAAGGTTCGGCCATTGATTATGAGGGGTTAAAGGAGGTCGTCTGGTGGGCAGTCCGTTTTCTGGATGACACGATCGATGCATCTAAATATCCTCTTCCTGAAATCGATGAGATGGTGAAAGGCAACCGGAAGATCGGTCTTGGGGTCATGGGTTTTGCCGATATGCTGTATCAGTTGAGGGTCCCTTATGATTCTGATACAGCCCTTGAAATAGCAGAGGATGTGATGGGTTTTATTCAGAAAGAGTCCAATGATGCCTCCAGATATCTTGCTGAAGAGAGAGGTGTCTTTGGGAATTTCGATAAAAGCGTTTTTAAAGATAAGGAAGATTGTGCTTACAGAAATGCTACAATCACAACTATTGCGCCTACTGGCACATTAAGTATTATTGCTGGGTGTTCGAGCGGTATTGAGCCACTATTTGCCCTCAGTTTTGTCAGACACGTTATGGATAATGATGAACTTCTGGAATTGAACTCCTGTTTTGAAAAAGTTGCAAGAGAAAGGGGTTTTTATAGTCGTGAATTGATGGATACTATTGCACAGAAGGGGAGTATCAAGGATATAAGTGTGATACCGGAGGAGGTGAAGGATGTCTTTGTGACTGCCCATGATGTGTCCCCAGAATGGCACATTCGTATGCAGGCTGCGTTTCAGAAGTATACTGACAATGCGGTTTCAAAGACGGTCAACCTTCCGCGGGATGCCACGGTAGATGATGTTTTCGAGGTCTATAAGCTGGCCTATGAGTTGGACTGTAAAGGTGTGACCATATACAGGGACGGCAGCAAGGAAAACCAGGTCCTTTCTTTCTCTGATAAAGACAAGCAACAAGAAGCCTTTATGGCGGCACTTAAAGAACGGCCTGAGACACTTGAAGGTTTTACTACCAAAATGGTCACAGGTCTGGGCACCCTATATGTGACGGTAACAGAATATGAGGGGAGGCCATTTGAGATTTTTGCGACAATAGGTAAATCGGGTAGCTCTACCACTGCAAAGACTGAGGCTATCGGTCGACTTGTTTCTCTTGCCTTGAGGTCCGGGGTAAAGGTGGAAAAGATTGTTGACCAGTTAAGAGGGATTGGTGGAGAGCACCCGGTATTTCAAAAGGGTGGGCTGGTTCTGTCCATACCTGATGCCATTAGCAGGGTCCTTGAAAACAGATATCTGCAAAACGGTACCTATAAGAGGCGCCTTAAGTATGAGAACAGCCTTTTAGGGGAAATTTGCCCTGAGTGCCGCCAGACTATCAGTTTTGAAGAAGGCTGTATGACCTGCCATTTCTGCGGTTTTACCAAATGCGGTTAGACTTGCCTCTGAAAAATCTCCTTTCTGTCTAATCTTTGAGACCTTTGAAAAATGGTCATACTGTTATTACGAATGAAGTGAAGCAATCTCACAGTAGCCAGCAAAATCAATAATACTGACACATCGCTTAGCTCTCATCAAACACCCAAAATAGAATTTTTCAAAGGTCTCTCTTTACACCATTTTCCCCTCCCCTGGTGGGAGGGGTAAGGGGAGGGGAAAAGGAGATATGATCGTTCAAATCTATGAGATTCAGGCACCACAAGAAGCAGAGAAGTGCATTGAATTAGGAGTGGATCATATTGGTAGTGTTATATTATCTCAAGATGGGTGGCGTGTTAGGGTTTTAAGAGAGGTAACACGTATTACCGAAAGAACAGAAATCAAGAATAGCCTAATCCCACTTTTTCAGGACAGTGATACCATTTATAGGGCGATTGATTATTACCGGCCGGACTATATGCATTTTTGTGAAAGTCTCACAGACAATGATGGTAAAGAAGTTGAATTAAATCGGTTCTTTCAGTTTCAATTAAACATGAAGGAGAAATTCCCAGAGATTGGAATTATGCGGTCTATTCCTATACCCGAGGAAGGTTCATCCTTAGATTTCCCTACGCTCGATATTGCCAGAGTACTCGAACCAGTCACCGATATTTTCTTGACAGATACATGGCTTGGAGAAGAGCCTGTCCTGGGCTATATTGGTATTACCGGGAAAACAGCAGATTTGGAAATTGCCAGAGAACTGGTTCTTCAAAGCAAGACCCCGGTGATTTTAGCAGGAGGGCTTTCTCCAGAAAATGTCTATGATGCATTAATGAAGGTCTTGCCTGTTGGAGGTGATAGTTGCACACACACTAATATGGTGGACGAAGAGGGAAATCCAATACGGTTTAAAAAGGATTTTCGTAAAGTTGAGAAATTTGTAAAGGAAGTTCGAAGGGCTGAGGAACGAATTAAAAGCGAATCTTAATGGTTTCGTAAAAAGTCGTCACCCCCCCTCCCTTACCCTCCCCCTTGAGGGGGAGGGCAGGGTGGGGGGTTCGCCGGAATGACAAAAAATGGTGTTTTTCGACTTTTCACGAGCTCATCAATTTTGAGGGAATATGACATTGATGTCAGGGAGACAACATGCAGAAATTGAGAATTTTCTATTCCGAGACTTACACCCCAATGTATTTATGGGAACGGCGAGCGACAGGTATGTAGGTTGGATCGGACAGATCTACTCAGAGGATCGCTATGCTAACCATATAACCCGCCGAAAAAAATTTGTAGGAGGGAAGGGCTTTGTAGAAGAAGTTCTACCTGTGGAAAGCGTTAAAGAATACTTCCAGCATTTCCGCATTCTTGAACTGGATTTTACCTTTTATCGAATACTGCTTGATAAAGATGAAAAACCCACCCAAAATTTTCATGTGCTGCGTACCTATCGTCAACACTTGAACAAAGGGGACCGGCTGATCCTTAAAGTGCCACAAATAGTGTTTGCGAAGAAATTGCGAAAGGGTACTGCCTATGTTGAAAACGAACAATACCTGAACCCTGAAGTTTTCACACGTCAATTCTACGAACCATCCCTGGAACTTTTAGACCCCTGGATAGATGGTTTTGTTTTTGAACAGGAATATCAGCGAAAGCAGGATCGCTCTTCAGCAGAGGAACAGGCAGCCGAGCTCAAAGAGTTTTTTTCCTCAATTCCAGAGGATAATCGTTATCATGTAGAGTTTCGAACCGAGACATTTCTTTCCCGTCCAGTATTCACTGTTCTTCAAGAACGTGGTGTAGGACAAGTACTATCACACTGGACCTGGCTTCCGCCCCTATCACATCAGTTTGCCCTGTCACGCAGGAGATTCCTGAATAATGGCAAGCATTGCATCGTGCGGTTGATGACTCCTCGAGGAATGCGTTATGAGGATGCTTACGCCCGCGCCCATCCCTTTAATGCACTGGTTGAGGGAATGCTGAACTCACAGATGATGGATGAAACAGTAGATATTATGCGGGCCGCTATCGAAGACGGCGTTCAAATTAATGTGATCATAAATAACCGTGTCGGTGGCAACGCCCCGCTCATTGCACAAAAGATCGCAAGACAATTCCTCAATTGATCCCTTTCTGGGGCCGGACCAGGGCAATCCTTTGAAATGATAATCCTTGAATATCAATAAGATAGGTTGGTCCGACCGAAAACGACTGGACAGCTTCGATCATTCCAACTGGACCTTCACCTCAGTACTTTATTTTCACCAAAGCAAAAGGAACTCGTTTTAAAAAGCTCAAAGGAGATCCATTGACAAAGACAGAACAGGAATATTACTCGCGTGTAGTAAAGAAAAAGCCCGAAGGTTTGGCCAACAACGACCTAAGAAAGATAGCCTTG
>JACKQG010005560.1_pt2 | contig 10850 bp, 9 predicted proteins | sample 8237621 | NCBI WGS metagenome assembly JACKQG01 (sample SAMN15677084, study PRJNA649215) | marine metagenome | biome: marine; feature: Black Sea; material: saline water; isolation source: suspended particulate matter (SPM) from the Black Sea western gyre | collected 2013-06-09/2013-06-10 | depth... | reverse complement strand
ATAACAGGATTAATGAACACGCCGTCATCAGCGAGCAAACGCCACATCTTAAAGGCAGTCATCATATCACCTACATGCAGCGGAATGATTGGAGTGCAACTTGTGCCGATATCATATCCCATATCTGTAAATCCTTTTTGCATATATCGGGTGATTTCCCACAAGCGTTCAATTCGTTCCGGCTCTGTCTCCATAATATCAATTGCAGCTATCACGGTGGCAGCAGATGCAGGAGGAAGACTCGCGCTGAAAATAAGCGGACGTGAGAAATGCTTGAGATAGTGCATAAGCACTTCATTTCCTGCGATGAAGCCGCCGACAGAAGCAAGGGATTTACTGAAAGTACCCATAATAACATCTACTTTATCTGTTAAGCCAAAATGATCTGAAGTACCAGCGCCGTTTTTGCCAAGCACTCCAATAGAATGGGCATCATCAACCATGACTTGGGCATTATATTTTTCTGCAAGGTGAACGATCTGAGGTAATTTAGCAATATCACCTTCCATGCTGAATACACCGTCCACAACGATCAACTTGGGCGTTTCTTCAACGTTTTGCAGCACCCGTTCGAGATCATCCATATCATTATGATTGTAACGCAGCATTTTGCCGTAAGATAAATGACAGCCATCGATGATACTTGCATGATCAAGTTTATCAGTAATGAAGTATTCACCTCGAGTAACTATTGTGCTGAGCACGCCAAGATTTGCCTGATATCCTGTTGAAAATGCAAGGGCAGAATCCATACCAACCAGATCGGCAAGGCGCTCTTCAAGCTCAATATGAATATCAAGAGTACCATTAAGAAAGCGCGAACCGGCACAACCGGTGCCATATTTTTTGATAGCATTTTCAGCTGCCTCTTTTACTTTGGGATGATTGGTAAGCCCGAGATAGCTATTGGAACCGAGCATCAGAGTTTTCTTGCCATTAACTATAACTTCAGTATCCTGCTCGGAACTTATCACGCGGAAATAGGGATAAAAACCCTGTTCTTCAAGGATTTTTGCTTCTGTAAAACTGGCGCATTTATCATAGAGATTCATGTATTACTCCTTCTAAATAAACAAAGAATGTTGAATCAATGTTTGGGTGATTTTGTTAAATTTAATTTTCATTGCTCGCATTTCATTAAGAAGCAATTCAACTGTCAATAAATTCAGATTCTAATCTTCCAGTAAAAATATTGACATTATAAGTCCTTAAAAGGAATTAATATAAACCTATGAAAAAGAAAATCGTACTCTTGTTTTGTATGGCTATATTGTGCACCTCCAATCTGATCTGGACTGAAAACACACGCCCAACAGTTGGTGTCGTCTTGAGTGGCGGAGGGGCGAGGGGAATTGCCCACATAGGTGTATTACGGGCTTTGGAAGAGTATAATATTCCAATAGATTTTATTGGAGGAACGAGTTTTGGTGCTCTTGTGGCTGCATTCTATGCATCAGGATATTCAGTGGAAGAAATGCAGAAAATCATTGAAAATACAGATTGGAACATCGCTATCAACCCTGACAGGCAGCAATATTATTATTATTCCAGAAGGATCAATGAAGCAAATGTGCTGCGGGTAAGATTCTCGGATTGGGAACTGAAATTACCAAATTCTCTTGGAAACACTCAGAAGATCGTAAGCCAGCTTGATTATTATTTTACAAGAGCGAATTATTTATGCAGAAGTAATTTTCTTAATTTGGAAACTCCGCTCTTTATTTCAACGACGAATATTAAAACAGGTGAGAATCATATCTTTACTCATGGAGAGCTTCCGCAGGTTGTGCAAGCAAGCATGACCGTGCCATTCCTTCTATCTCCGACTTTGATAGATTCGACTTTCTATGTGGATGGAGGAATTACTAACAACCTTCCTATCAGTAGCATGCGCGCGATGGGAGCTGATATAATTATCGCTTCGAATGCCACAAATTACCTGGCAACAGATAAAGATCTCACAAATATCACCAGCTTCACAAACCAACTCATCAATATTATGATGTTTTCAAAGATCAAAGATGAGCTTAAGCAGGCAGATATCATAATCCGTCCCTCAACAAAACATATAAGGAACACGGAGTTTGCAAGATACAAAGAATTACTTACTCTTGGATACTATCAAACATATTCTCAAATTGACTCCATTCTGAGCATTACTAAGTCAGACAGCGGGTTTTATGATGATAAAAAAACATCCATTCCGATCAGTAATAAAAAGATAGCTATTCATGGTAACTCTCTTTACTCAGATGAGAATTTATTGAGCGCAAATATTTTAGATTCTTTGAGCTTTATCAATGAGCTCGAAGAGCATATAGAAAATTATTATGTTAAGAATGGTTATGTTCTGGCAGAGATAGTTTCAATCTCAGTTACCTCTGATGAAATTGAGATCGTATTAAATGAGGGGGTTATAGAGAGCGTAGGGATCATGGGTAATACTGTTACCAATGAAGGTGTCATTTTACGGGAAGTTCATACAAATCCAGGGGAGATTTTCAATATATACAGTATCGAAAAAGATATTAAGAGAATCTATGGGTCAAACTATTTCAATTTAGTAGATTTTGCTGTGGAACCGCTTGAGAATGGGGCTGTACATGTTGTATTCTCGGTGTCCGAAAAACCCTTTGGCATCATTGAAGCCGGTGCTCATTATTCTACTGAGCAGGCAGCCGCAGGATTTGTTTCTGTGGGACATGACAACTTATTTGGCACAGGGCAGCTTCTACAATGGTATCTTCGATTTGGTAACGAGCGAAAGTATGGTGTGCGTTTCAGTACTGATAGAATTTTTCAGTTCCACTGGAACAGTCTTCTACATTTTTATCTTTATGATGATACGCATAATGAGGAGAATCGATATTGGAATTTCAGGATGGAGAACGGTTTTTTTGATGATTCAAAACTGGGAATGCTCTCGTTTATATTTGATTATCGAACAGCCAATTTAGAATTGGAGAAAAGGAGTTCCGGAATTGGCTTGCAGCTTCTCTTTGATAATTTCGATAATGTGCTGTATCCCACGAAAGGTCTGTATCGCAAAGCATCATATATTCGCTACGATAAGGCGCTTGGTTCAGTTAATAATTTCAGTACAATTCACTTTGAAAATGCATTCTGCATCCCTATTCATAAGAGATGGACACTTGAAAATTGGTCTCGATTGTATCTTTGTGATAGTGAAAGCGGGTATATTCCTGAAAACCGCCTCTTTTTTCATAGACCTGAAGATACATTCTATGGCTTTGATTACAATGAGGTACGGGGTGAGGATATTTTTTACACTTCTCTAAAATTGCGATATTTAATGCTTAATTTCTCAATAGGCGATCCCCGTAAAGAACTTTTCTGCGTTGCAAAAATCGGAATTGGTGATTTTGGAAGTATTGATTCTATGGAAGATTTCTGGAATATTTTTGATAAGAGTGAGAAGATAGGGTATTCAATCGGATTGGAAATGACCACGATATTTGGTCCGGTTAAGATTGCCTACGAGCAGAGCAAGCAGAACAGTTTCTGGAATTTTTCTATGGGATATACTTTTTAGAACTAATTCTTGTCCTTATTATTTTCAAAGCGGTTTCTTCTTTGACGAGAGCTATATACGATCATTTCTCCGAGCAATCCAAGTGAAATAAGCTGTACGCCGACAACGATCAGAAGTATGCCAAGAAAGAGCAGGGGTCTGTTGCTCAAGCTCATACCAAAGAAAATTTTCTCCACTGCCAGCCAGATGCTGATAATAAAACCAATCGCAGATATAATAAGTCCACTTGCCCCGAAAAGATAAAGAGGACTTCTCTGATATTTTGTGATCATCGTTACTGTGAGCAGATCGAGAAAGCCACGGACAAGTCTACTGGCACCATACTTTGATTTTCCAAATTTTCTTTTGTGGTGAGTGACAACTATCTCAGCCACAGAAAATCCTTTTGACCACACAATTGCAGGAATGTAGCGGTAGAGTTCACCATAAATGTCTATAGATTTTACTGCATCCTTACGATATGCTTTATAACCGCAATTGTAGTCATGAAGGCGCAGATGAAAAACCATCGAGGTTATCAAATTAAAGAATTTGGAGGGCCAACGCTTTGTGATCGGATCTTTTCTCTTTTTCTTCCACCCGGATACAAGGTCATATCCTTCATCGATTTTTTCGAGAAATCTGGGAATCTCCTTCGGATCATCCTGCAGATCAGCATCCATTGTGAATATGATATCACCTTTAGCTTTGTCAAATCCTGCCTGAAGTGCTGCTGCTTTCCCAAAGTTAGTTCGAAATCTGATCGGTTTTACATTAGGGTCTTGCTTTGCAATTTCTTTAATGATAGTATGGGAATTGTCAGTACTTCCGTCATCAATAAATATGATCTCATAAGAGGTATCAGGTATATTTTCTATGATCTTCTTATGTAATTCTTTAAGACTTTTTTCTTCATTATAGACCGGGATCACAAAGGAAAGTTTCATCTGTTCTCCTACATATAAATACTTTTAACCACGAAAAACACGAAAATCGCGAAAATGAACCGTAAAAAAAATTCCGCAAAATATCATATTATTACTTTCGTGTATTCTGAAGTTCACAATATTACTTTCTAAATAAATAAATATACGATAGTCATCGCCAGAGCGGAAAGTATCGGGATGCTTATGTTATCATTAATATGAAGATCCACAGATTCCACAACCGATGCGACGAGGGCTCCAAAAATTATCATTATCACTGCAAGTTCGGGATGTGCGCTGTTATAAGCGAATACGCGTTTGAGAAATAAGAAATAGCTGGCGAGCCCAAAGATCGCACAACTAATAAAAGCGCCGATAAAACCTTCGAGAGATTTTTTTGAGCGTACAAATTTTCTTCTTCCCATGGAAAGTCCGAAAAAAGCTGCAAATGTGTCACCTACAACAAGATAGGATATTGCAAGAAAAGCTATCTCTTTAGAAAAAACAGCAATTATCACGACTGATGATGTGAGCAGATAAGATCCGCCAGTAAGCTTGCTCACTTCAGAATCTCTGAGGTGTGAACCGAAAAGCTTAAGAAATTTATGTCGATATTTTGGATTTTCTATTCTAGCAGAATCCCAGACCACAGAGCCGATTGCAAACGGAAGGAGTATTGCAATTGCAAGAAGCTGTTTCTTTATTACAAAATAATAGAGCACAGGGATAATGATCGCAAAAAGATGCATGAGCTTCCTGTAAATTTCTATATGACTTATAGGTTTGATTTCTGTTACCATCGTGTTTATCTCGCAGGATGAGAATTATTTGTCAAATATTTGAAAAACATGAAGAGATATATTGAGAGTATTTGATTTTTTCAAACCTTAGCAATTATATCATGTCAGTATGGAATAAAAATATTTCTTCGCTTTGATGATTGCAGTTTTTATATCAAAATTTTGTGCAAGAAACGCCGTTATTGCAGAAGAGATCATGCAGCCAGTGCCATGGATTTTGGATAAATGTTTATTTGGAGTGGAAAATGAATCTATATTATTTCCATTTATGAGATAATCTTTAATATTCCCATCATTCTTGAGATGTCCTCCTTTTGCAAAAATACAGGCATCATATTTTTTAGAAAGTTGTTTTCCGGCTTGGATAAGTTCTCTCTCATTTGAAACAGACATTTCGCTCAGTTTCTTTAATTCGGGAACATTTGGAGTAATAATATCTGCTATACGGAGAAATTTATCTTTCATAAAAGAGAAACACTCTTCATCAAGAAATGAATATTCATCACTGGCTTTCAAGATGGGGTCGATTACAATATTCCTTTGTTTGTTCTTTTTCAAAAAGCATGAAATGCATTCCATAATTTCCTGATTGAACACCACTCCGATCTTGACTGCTGAGATGTGATAATTTTCTAAAATTGTATTTATTTGATTTTCTACATCCTCGACTGGTAATGCTTTTGCATAGAATACTTTTTGGTTGGTTTGAGCCGTGATGCCGGTTATGACAGAAAGTCCATTCACGCCAATATCATGAAATGTCTTGAGGTCCCGCTGAATGCCAGCACCACCTGAAGTATCACTCGCTGCTATTGTTAAACAATAAAGTTTAAAGGTTTGGAGGTTTGAAGGTTTGAAAGTTTTTTTCATTTCTTGGATTTCAGATAATTGATAAGAGATTGGATTTTGCTTGAGAGCATTTTGCAACGGGTTTTCAGTCGCTCATATATGTTTTCATCGAGAAATCCAATTCTTTGGGAAACATACAATTGTGACCGCAATTCCCCGCAAGAACCTTTTGCGAAAAATAGAAATCTTATAAATTCTTTATGAGTTTCTCTCTCAAAGCCCTCAGCAATATTCGAAGATATTGAAATGGCACTTCTTCGAAGCTGATCCTTCAATGAAAAATCATGTTTGAAAGGATCTAAATCCGTAATTCTGTAAACATCAACAGCCAATTCAACAGCTTCTTTCCATGTCTCCATCTCCTCGATGCATTTAAATGTACTCATATCTTCCTCTCTATTATTTTTTTGTTTTCACTAAACAACTTATAAACTTTTTACTTTATGACTTTTCAACTTTTCAACGTTTTTATCGCACATAATTTTCCGCACATTGTGCACACATCTTCGGAGAAGTCTTCGCTTGCCTTGCGTCTTTTCTTGGCGAGAAGCGGATCGATCGATGTTTCGTACTGTCCTTCCCAATTTAATTCAGAACGGAATTTTGATATTTTATTATCTTTATCCATACTTCCCGGGATACCGCATGCAATATCAGCAGAGTGTGCAGCTATTTTTGCTGCAATTACACCCACTCGTACGTCGTCCTTAGTAGGAAGGCATAGATGTTCTGAGGGAGTTACATAGCAGAGAAAATCAGCACCAAAATACGCTGCAAGGGTACCGCCGATAGCACTGGTAATATGGTCATAACCGGGTGCAATATCTGTGGTGATTGGACCAAGAACATAAAAAGGAGCTCCGTGGCAGAGAGATTTCTGCAGGCGTACATTTGCTTCGATCTGATGTAACGGCACATGTCCGGGACCCTCGATCATTGATTGAACATTTGCCTTTAAAGCTCGTTGTTGAAGCTCTCCGAGAGTAATAAGTTCCTGAAACTGCCCTGCATCGCTTGCATCTGCGAGGCAACCGGGACGTAAGCCGTCGCCCAAGCTGAGTGTTACATCATATTTATAAGCGATATCCAGCAATCTATCATAATATTCATAGAGTGGATTTTCCTTTTTGTGAATCTTCATCCATTTAATGAGAAGCGATCCACCTCTACTCACCACGCCAAGCAAACGAGGTTGCTTTTTCATAGCATCAACAGCTTTTTCTGTAATTCCGCAGTGGACAGTAATATAATCTACGCCCTCTTCACACTGTTTTTCTATTGAATCAAAAAGCTGATCGGCGGACATCTCAGTAATATCGTGATCCTTTTCAAGAAGCTCTGCCGCAACCTGATAGATCGGAACAGTGCCCACCATTACCGGTGATTGATGAATGATTGCCTTTCGAATCTTGGAGAGATCCCCACCAGTTGATAGATCCATCACGCTGTCTACGCCGTAGGCGACAGAGACTTTCAACTTTTCCAGCTCCTCTTTTGTATCAAAATGATCTGGAGAAGTGCCGATATTTGCATTTATTTTTGTGCGAAGTTTATTTCCAATTCCAACTGGGTGAAAATCTCTTCTGATATTTTTAGGGATCACAATATGTCCTGCAGCAATCTCATTTTTGAGCCATTCTACCTCGCTATTTTCATCTTTTGCGACAATTCGCATATCCTCAGTGATGATTCCTTTTTTTGCCTGTTCAAGTAATGTCATAGTGCCTTCTTTTAATAAATTTCTATCTTTATAATATAATGCATGAATGTAACTTAGAATAGAAAAATTTTCTGCATCCAGTCACATACCTCATCCATCTTAAAGAGTTCATCGAAAAATTTCTGTTTAAATGCAAAGGGTGTAAAGGTCTCCCTTGCGGCTTTTTCTGCTGCGATCTCGTACACGGATAGACCCGCAGCACACGATTTTCCATAATCTTTATCGATAGCGCAGAAGCATCCTATAACCGATGCTGCCATGCAACCGGTTCCTACGATCTGCCCCATAAGTGGATGTCCATTTTTAACGACATAAACTTCTTCTTTCCATGCAATAATATCTTCCGGAGCAGTGATGACGACCGCTGCATCTCTTTCTTTTGAAAGCTTCTTTGCAACCTTCACGAGATCGAGCTGTACATCCACCGCCTCGACGCCCTTTGTGACAACATCCTCACCCGCAAGTTTTCCTATTTCTGAAGCATTCCCTTTAATGATATCAATATGGCATTCGTCGAGGAGTTCGAATGCTTTTTTATCCCGAAATGGAGTAGCGCCTACACCAACGGCATCCAGAACGACCGGGATACCTTTTTGATTTGCAGCTTTTGCAGCAATTTTCATAGATTCGACCAGTTCTGATGTAAGTGTGCCTATATTCAGAACCAACGCATCTGATAATTTGACCATATCAGCTACTTCTTCTTTTGCATGTGCCATAATCGGCAGTCCGCCGGTAAGCCGAACGATATTTGCGCAATCTGCGATCGAAACCCAGTTGGTAATATGGTGGATCAGCGGGTTTGTATTTCTGATCTTTTGTAAATAGGTGTGTAATGATAAATGGAGTTCTTGCATATAAACCTCATCTCTTATTATATTTTTCGATTATTTCTTGGATTTTCTTAATTTCATTTTCAGGATCAGGTGCAGTTAGGATCGCTGAAATAATCGCAACGCCATGCACTCCGGTATCCAAAACTTCTCTTAAATTTTGAGTATTGATACCGCCTATAGCGACAATCGGGATTGTGATTTTGTCGACTATTTCCTTGAGCTTGACGAGTCCGATCGGTGGTGGAGTGTCAGTCTTGGTTTGAGTTGCAAATATTGGTCCGACACCGAGATAATCAGCTCCCAGTTCTTCAGCTTCAATTGATTCTTCAAGCGTCATCGTGCTAATACCAATTATTTTTTCAGGCATCTGCGTCCTGACGTTCAGATAGCTTTCATCACTTTGTCCTACATGAATACCGTCAGCATTTGAGAGGAGTGCAACTTCAAGCACATCATTTACGACAAATTGTGTTGATGAATTCGATGCCAGTTTCTGCATTTTTTGAGCATTTCCAATCATAGTCCGGATATCAGCATCTTTATCCCTATATTGAATGAGAGCAACCTTATTGCGGATTGCGATTTGAGTATATTTTTCAAAATCCTGTGTGTACATTCCATCTATGATGAAATATAGCCCGATGTTCTTTCGTAATTTTTTCATTAAATCCTTTCAAAATAAAAAACCGGATCATCAACGATGCCCGGTGAACTCATTCCTACGCCAGCATTACCTGGATCAGGTTCAAAGGGTATGTTCTCAGCCCATGGGAGCACCCCTGATGAAAGGATAGTATTTTACTATCCGATTATTATGTCAAATTTATGTTTAGAGATAGATTTTCACGAGTTCTTTAATAAGTGAAGGTTTGTTCCTTACCGCAGTTTTAAAAAGCTGGAAGAGCGTTAGTTTTTCCTGTGGAATATCATGCAGGAGACCCACAATTTTATTCAGTTCATCATCAGAGAAGTCAAAGAATATTTCTTTGAGTTTGTAGTGTACTTTTTGATGATTTCCCTGTTCTTTCATCCACTCTTTGTGATACTTTTTCAAGAATTTGTTGGAAAAGTCTTCTTTTTTTACTGCTTCAGCAGCGACTGTTCCAGCAATACTTCCGGCGACAAGTATGTTGCTAAGTCCACCGCCCGTGACCGGATTCACCTGCCGTGCAGCATCTCCTACAAGTATAAGGTTATCCTTCGTGATCTCAGGAAGGGTTTTGGCAGTGGGCACTGCGCCTGCAAAAAAGGCAAGAGCTCTGCTTTTGGGAAAATTTTTCGTTACAAATTCATCAAGATAGTTCCGGGCATTTTTGCCATTTCCTCTGTCTGCTCTAATGCCGATCCCAACATTAGCCATATTTCTTCCTTTAGGGAAGATCCACACGTAACCGCCTGGTGCGATTTCATTTCCGAAATAAAAATGTGAAAATTCCTTCTCCACATCAATATTAGTGAGGAGGTATTGAGCTCCGGATTCCAGGTCCTCTATTTTTAAAGTCGTATCGATGTCGGCTAGTTTTCCAATGCGGGATTCGGGACCGTCTGCACCAACAACAATATGGGATTTCACCTGTTTTGCTTCGCCGAGATAGTTAAACTTAACGCCTGATATTCTATCATTTTCCCAAAGCAGGTCGTGGACATTGGCTTTTGTGATAATATCTGCACCTTTTTTTGCAGCTTCTTCGCAGATGAAGGCATCAAAAAGTCGTCGCTCAAGCACATATCCGTCGCCAACAGCTCCGGCATTCATAATACATGATTGCCCATTTGGTGCATAGAGTTTAGCGCCGTCTATCTTTTGAGCGATCCAACGTTCATCCGGTTCAAAGAATTTTTCAAGCCCTCTTTTGGAGATGCCTTCCGCACAACGAACTGGAATGCCAACTTCTCTATCACGCTCCAGGATGAGTACTGAAGCACCATTCTTTGCAGCAAAGAGAGCTGTCATGCTGCCTGCAGGTCCGCTTCCAACTACGACAATATCATAAAATGGTCTTATTTTCATCAGACACCTCTTCGATAGCAGAGATTGGGCATACAATAAAACAGTTAGCACATCCGATACATTTTTCGGAAAGAATTGTCGCCTTCTGCTCGCTCATGATTATCGCATCCTGAGGACAAACTGAAGCACAACATGCACAAACATCACATAATGATTCAATAACTTTATATTTCATA
>JACKQG010007583.1_pt1 | contig 10851 bp, 8 predicted proteins | sample 8237621 | NCBI WGS metagenome assembly JACKQG01 (sample SAMN15677084, study PRJNA649215) | marine metagenome | biome: marine; feature: Black Sea; material: saline water; isolation source: suspended particulate matter (SPM) from the Black Sea western gyre | collected 2013-06-09/2013-06-10 | depth... | reverse complement strand
CAGATGTCAATGATATTGGGATCTGAATCATTATCATATCCAATGGTCTTGAAATCATCTGGTGAATCTGCAATCCCTTCCCCCAGACAGAATCCAGCCGCGTGAAAGATCTCTTCCCCGGGTGTTCTCATTACCACTGAATAAGGCTTGTCATCAATACGAATTAAAAAGGGTTCCTCTCCGATCAATTCTAGATCAATAGTCTGGTTCAGGTTAATTTTCTGATCAATAGTCTGGTCAGGAGAACTGGTTTGGCCTTCCTCCATTTGACATTGAAGCGCTTGATAAAATTTCGTATTCTTTCCTGTACTCAATTGTTTTTAGCTCCTTGATACCACCTTCTAAGGCCATACCAGAAAAAGTGGTTCTTATCAACCAGTACTCAAATTCTGATTCCCTGTTTATTAATTTTTACTTGAGGGGAATGCAAGGGATTCGGTTAAAACAAAAACTGCCTGGAGATACGATGTCGGACAGAGTTCAAAACATTCCTTGCAGTCATTGCACTCTTTTGCGGCTATTTGTGGAATAAAGCAGATTTCTTTGCGTATTCCCCGGTCAATAAATCCAATGGCATTTTTCTTCTTGATCTCGGTACAATATCTGACACATAGGCCACAATGGATACAAAAGGAGGCCTCTTTTTCAAAACGATCTTTGTTTGCTCCATACTCTTGAACCAGATCCTGCAATCCAGCGGCATCAGGCGCATGAGCCAGCAATAGCTCTAGGATCATTTTGCGAATTCTATCTACCTTCTCAGATCTGGTTCTGACGATTAAATTTTCTTCTACTGGGTAAAGGCAGGCAGCAACGAGCCTTGTCAAACCGCCGGATTCAACTTCCACCGTGCAAATTCGGCAACCGCCATAGGGTTCTAAGTTTTTGTGGTAACAGAGTGTGGGTATCGATATCCCAACACCTTGGGCTGCCTCCAGGATGGTCATCCCTTCTCCGGCCTTAACTTCTTTTCCGTCAATCTGTAAAAGGATTTCACTCATTTTTTTTACTCTTTCTGATTATAGTTCGTTCTTCTTCAGGGATAGGAGACGGAACAGGTTCGCCTGAAATTTTTGTCACGGCATCAAAGCGAGAGGGGCAGACTTCAAAGCAGGTTCCGCACTTTGTGCATTTTTCCTGGTCAACGATATGGATTCTTTGTTTGCCACCGTCAATGGCATCGGCAGGGCACTTTCTTAAGCAAATCATACAGGCCCTGCACTTAACAGGATCTATATAGTAAGCGATCAGCTCCTTGCAGGACAAGGCCGGACACCGTTTTTCCTTTATATGTGCCTCATACTCATCTCTAAAGTAACGGAATGTACTTAGAAACGGATTAGGGGCACTCTTGCCCAGAGCACACAAAGAAGCTTCTCTGGCTGTCTCGGCTATCTCCTCCAGAACCTTGATATCGCTCTCTTTTCCCTTTCCTTGGGTGATATTGGTCAAAATTTTATGCATCTGCCGCAGGCCCTCACGGCAGGGGACACATTTGCCACAGGATTCATCTGTGAGAAAGTTGATAAAGTACCTGGCAACATCCACCATACAGGTATCTTCATCCATGACAATCATACCGCCGGACCCCATCATTGATCCTGCTGCGGCAAGTTCATCAAAACCAACTTCCAAATCCAGCAGTTCCTCAGGTATACATCCTCCGGAAGGTCCGCCCGTCTGCACGGCTTTGAACTTCTTGCCTCCAGGAATTCCACCGCCTATTTTGTAGACAATATCTTTTAAGGGTATGCCCATGGGTACTTCCACAAGACCCGTATTGTTTATCTTGCCGACCAGAGAGAAAATCTTGGTGCCCTTGCTTTTCTCCGTGCCGATGGAGGTAAAGGCTTCAGCACCTTTATTAATAATCAAGGGAATATTGGCCCAGGTCTCTACATTATTTATATTTGATGGCTTATCCCAGAGTCCTTTCACTGCCGGATATGGGGGTCTGGCTTTTGGTTCGCCCGGTTTGCCCTCCAGAGACATTATGAGAGCTGTTTCCTCACCGCAAACAAAGGCTCCGGCTCCACAATGCACCTTTAAGTTGAAATCAAATCCTGAGCCCAGGATATCTTTTCCCAGAAGACCATATTCTTCTGCCTGCTGCATGGCAATATCCAGGTTCTCCACGGCAAGGGGATATTCCTGGCGAATGTAAACATAGCCTTCATGAGAGCCGATGGCATAGGCTCCGATAAGAAGGCCCTCTATTACACTAAAAGGATTTCCTTCCATAAGTGATCTGTCCATGTAAGCGCCCGGGTCACCTTCATCACAATTGACGATTACATACTTTGGCTCGCCCATAGCTTTACGGGCAGCTTCCCACTTTATGCCTGCCGGGAAACCGCCGCCACCCCGCCCCCTTAAATTTGCTTTTTTTACTTCTTGGATAACCTGATCCGGCGTCATTTCAAAAAGCACTTTAGTTAAGGCTTGTAACCCGCCAATTGCAAGGTAATCTTCAAAACTTTTAGGGTCAATCCTTCTATTGGCTCCGAAAACAAGACGTTCCTGGTTCTTATAAAAGGGAATATCAGATTCACGGGTTGCTTTTTCGCCTGTGTTTGGGTCAACATAGAGCAGGCGATCTACAATTTTTTTCTCCTTTAAGGTCTGGGAGGTAATCTCGGGAATGTCTTCAGGGGTTACCTGGAGATAACACGTCTCCTCAGGGTCAATAACCACAATTGGACCCTGCTCACAAAAGCCGTGACAACCGGTTTTTCTAAAGTCCACCGCAGATTTTAAGCCTTGTTTCTCAACCTCGGTTTTAAAAACAGCCATTACTTCATTTGCGCCGGAGGCAACACAACCCGCACCAGTACACATTGAAATGCAAGGTTTTTTCTGATCTCTTTTGGATAATATTTGTTGTCTGAAGTTCTCTAATTCTCCAGGCGAATTTAACCGCGCCATAATTTTCCCCTACTCATAGATTTTTAACACCTCTGCTGTCTTGACCGGCGACATCTTGCCATGGGTTTTCCCATCGACTTCCATCACGGGTCCTAAAGCACAGCAGCCAAGGCAGTTAACAGTTTCCAGGCTGAACTTTAAATCCAAGTCCGTTTCACCAGGTTTAATTCCCGTTGCTTCTTCAACCGTGTCCAGGATCCGGGTGGCACCACGAACATGACAGGCAGTCCCAACACAGATGTGAACTTGATGCTTTCCTTTGGGAACTAAACTAAAGGCTTTATAAAAGGTAGCAATATGCTGTATCCGGGTTAAGGGAACCTGCAATTTTTCACCGACCCTTTCTAATGCTGCCTTGGGAAGCCAATGATGTTCGCTCTGAATCTCCAGTAACACTTGAATCAAAGAACTTGCTTCACCCTGATGTTTATCAATAATCTGATCGATTCTATTGTTATCCATAGCCAATTTCCTAATTTTTTCCTTTCCTGATAACCTTTGAAATTTGCATTTTCAATTCAGGCCAGAGCATAGCATTTTTGGGTTTCATCGTACTTGACTAATCCTTGCCTTGATGAACTCTTCATGTGTCTTGACACTTCAGACGGGTTAAGGTTTAAAATCTCAGAAATGTCGCTTGTTGAAAGGGGTTTTTCCCCCAGGAGCAATATAATCTGGCTTATTGCCAGTTTTTCTGAAAATATTTCATCAAATAAAGTATTTATCTCTTTGCTTTCAAAAAATTGGGCATAGGCTTCTTTTGATTTTACAGGAACTCTAAGCCTCTGTCTTTCCAAAAGTCTCATGTAGGGGACTAATTTTCTAGCTGCTTCAAGTTTGAACTTAACTTTATTGACATCCAAGCCTTCACTCCTGCCAAGTGGTCCTAATTTCTTAATTTCTTTGGTAAAATCATCAGTATATTCGGCCAAAAGGTTCCCATCAGCACCCGTCATAAAGTTGATCCTGAGGCGCTCCGGGTTAAGACCGATGTGTGCCAATATCTTTTTAGTAAGATAGGTATTGGCAAGTGCATCATAATTTCCATGGGTAACATAATTACATTCATCTAACTTGCAGGCACCAATAAACACGCCGTCTTGTCCTTTTGAGAAAGCTCTGAGCATGAATTCCAGGTCTACTCTACCTGAACACATGACTCGAATAAGCCTCATTTCATTTGCATATTGAAGTCTGGAAACTCCAGCCAGGTCAGCAGCACCGTAAGCTCACCAGTGACACACAAAACCTAATATTTTTGGTTTAAATTCAAGCGCCGCATTCATTCGTTGGAACCTCCTTTATTCACTTGTATCCTTTTATGCCTCTTCAAGAACCGCATCCATTTGCTCCAGTATATCTTTACTAGTCACTGCCGCATCAATCTGTTTCAAGAGTGCAGCATTGGTAAAGTGCTTCAGCATAATGGCATTTGTCGGACATTTTGTATTACACAGACCGTCTCCTTTACACAGAATCGGGTTCACAAAGGCTTTCTTACCCTTTGGTGTATCTCGGAATTCAATGGCATCATAGGTACATGCACTAATACATGCGCCGCATGCCACACAATCATAATCATTTACTCTGGCCACAGATCCAGATGCAACAACCGTATCTTTTGACAAAAGGGTTAAAACCCTGCCGGCTGCGCCATAGGCCTGGTTAATTGTTTCCGGTATGTGCTTGGGATAGTGGGCTGTCCCACAAAGAAAAACACCATCTGTGGCAAACTCAACGGGTTTTAGCTTGACATGGGCTTCTTTAAAAAATTCATCCGGGCTCAAGGTTACCTTGAAGTGACTGGCTATTTCATTGGTTGACGTGGAGGGAATAACAGCGGCAGCCAATGAAAGAACATCGGCAGTAAGTTCAAGCCGCTGGCCCAGAATCAGATCTGGAACAATGACTCTGATAACATCTTTGCCGCCTTCTTTGGCCTTTTCAACCAGGGGTTTGTCTTCTGGTGTATACCGAATGAACTGAACCCCTTTTTCCGATGCTTCCCTGTAGGCATCTTCCCTGAAACCATAGGTTCTCATATCCCTGAAAATGATATAGATGCGCATGTCTGGATTTTTTTCTTTAAGTTTCAAGGCGTTCTTTACAGCATGACCACAACAAACCCTTGAGCAATAATTTCTGTCTTCGTTTCTACAGCCCACACATTGGATCATCACCAGGCTCTCAGCATTGATTATGGCTTTGTTTCCTCTGGCGATCTCTTCTCCCAACTCAAGATGGGTGAACACTTTATCGCTTTCCCCATAGAGGTATTCGCTGGGCTTATATTCTTCGGCACCTATTGCAAGGACGGAGACACCATGTTTTATGGTTTTAATCCTGCCCTCGGTTTCTATTGTTGTGGTGAAATTTCCTAGATATCCTGAAACCTCTTTGATGGTTGCTTCATGGGATATATGGATCAGGGGGTTCTGATAAACTTTATGTATCAGTTCATCAAGATAGGTTTGAACATCCAATTTTTCAAGGGTGGTATGAAGTCTTCTGGCCATTCCCCCCAGGTCTTTGGCTTTTTCCACGAGATGTACTTCATGCCCTTGTTTTGCAATGGAAAGTGCACAGGTCATGCCGCCAATACCGCCACCAACAACCAAAGCAGCTTTGTTGACGGGCAGGTCAAATTCAAGTAGCGGTTCTAATTCTCCGGCACGGGCCACGGACATTCGGACAATATCATGTGCCTTTTGGGTGGCCTCATCCTTTTGCTTGGCATGAACCCAGGAACAATGTTCCCTGATATTGGCCATATCAAGGTAATATTGATTCAATCCTGCTTCTCTAAGGGTATCCCGGAACAAAGGTTCAAGGGTCCTTGGGGAACAGGCAGCAATAACAACCCGGTTAAATCCTTTTTCTATTGCCAGGTCTGTTATTTCCCTGGCAGAATTGGTTGCGCATGAAAAAATCTGCTCAGTGGCGTAGACAACATTGGGTAAAGTTCGGGCATAATCAACTGTGGAAGGAACATTGACAACACTTGAAATATTGGCCCCGCAATGGCAGACAAAGACACCTATCTTGGGCTCTTCGGCAGATACATCGCGCTCGATCGGATAAACTCTTTCCTTGGCCAGCTTGTCCCGTCTGTAGTCAAGCAGTTCACCAGTCTGGGCGCTGGCCCCGCTGGCAGTAAAGACAGATTCCGGGACATCCGTGGGGCCCAGGAATGCACCGGAAACAAAAATTCCAGGTCTGTTGGTTTTAATGGGATTGGAAGAATCTGATTTGCTGAATCCGTGTGAATTTAGCTCGATTCCAAATTTTTCTGAAATCTCTTTGTAAGCTGCCGGCGGATTCAATCCAATGGATAATACCACCATATCGAATTCTTCTCTTTTAACACCATCGTCTGCCGTTGCATACCTGACAATCACATTCCTGGTTTCAGGGATCTCTTTTTCAATGGATGCATAGCTTCTGATAAACTCAACCCCGGGCAGTTGTTCTGCTCTTTGAAAGTATCGTTCAAAATCCTTGCCAAAGGATCTAATATCATTATGAAATATGGTGCACTGGACATCTTCGTAATGGTGTTTGGTTAAAATAACCTGTTTCTGGGTATAGGTGCAGCACACGCCAGAGCAATAACTGTTATCCCCTTCCGTGACCCTTCTTGAACCCACGCATTGAATCCAGGCGATTTTTTTGGGATGTTTCTTGTCAATGGTTCGAAGGACCTCTCCCTCAAAAGGGCCCGTGGAGCTTAGGAGCCTTTCATAATCCATGCTGGTGACAACATTCTGCATGGTTTTGTAGCCATATTCCTCTTTTGCACTGGGATCAAAGGGGGTAATACCGGAAGATAAAATAATTGCCCCGACATTGATGTCTGTCTTCTTTGTCGTCTGCCTGAAATCTATAGCCCCTGTTTTACAAACACCACTGCAGATATCACATTTTTTGTCTTTCAGTCTGAGGCAGCTGTCATCAATATAAGCAACAAGGGGAATGGCTTGAGAAAAGTAAACGTGAACCGCCTTATTATCTGATATATCCTGATTAAATGGATCAGGATAGTGAACAGGGCAGTATTGAACACAGGTTGTACATCCCGTGCACTTATCCTCTATAATATATCGGGGTTTGGTTTTAAGACTTACATTAAAGTCCCCTTTTTTTCCTTCCACCGTGTCAACTTCAGTGAATGTTAAAATCTCTATGTTTGGATGCCGGCCGACCTCGACCAGTTTAGGAGAGAGAATTCACATGGAGCAGTCATTGGTGGGAAAGGTCTTGTCAAGCTGGGCCATATGCCCGCCAATGCTCGGCCCTTTCTCAACCAGGTAAACCTTGAAACCAGCCGTGGCAAGATCAAGGGAGGCCTGAATACCGCTGACCCCTCCGCCAACAACCATTACGTCTCCAAAATTTTTATCTCCCATATTTATAGAAACAGGACTATCAGAAAATTGTTGGATTATTTCTTTTGGCAATATGTCGTTTCCCACTTTCTATCTCCTCATCATATTTTTTTGGGTCTGTCATTTCCGGCCAATCATATCTGATCCATCCGGTTTAGACCACCTACTACAAACACTTTCCTAAAGCATATCACTGATAATTTCAGTGATGTCTTTAACCTCTAGAACATTTTCATACTCAAGGTTAAGGCGGCTTTCTTCAAAATTGGTGATGCAGTAGGGACAAGCTGTTGCAAGAATTTGAGCTCCCACCTTCCTGGCCTGTTTCAGCCTGATGTCGGAGAATCTATCCTCCCGGGGGGTATCCATCCAGATCCTGCCGCCGCCGCCGCCGCAGCACAGACTTTTTTTGCGGGAATCTTCCATCTCAACCAGTTCCAAACCCTCTATCTTTTTTAAAAGATCCCGGGGCTCATCATATACATTATTATGACGTCCCAGGTAACACGGATCATGATAGGTGACTCGTTGAGGAAATTCCCCTTTGAGCGATAGCCTTCCATCATTGATCAGTTCCAGTATATACTGGGACATGTGAACGATCTCAAAATTTACCATAAATTCAGGATATTCATTTTTAAAAGTATGAAAGCAATGGGGGGAAGAAACAATAATTTTCTTTACACCATTGTCGATAAACGTCTTTATATTTTTCCGGGCCAGGTCTTTGAACACTTGTTCACTTCCTGTCTTTCGGATGCTTTCTCCACAACAACTTTCCTGATCACCCAGGATCCCAAATTCTACTCCTGCTTTTTTAAGGATATTGGCTGTGGCTGTGGCTACCTTTTTCATTCTTGGGTCATAGGAAAGATAGCAGCCAACAAAATACAGGACTTCCATCCCCTCGGCATAGGTTTTCACAGACAGATCTTTTGCCCAGTCAGCCCGCTTTTTTCGTTCTCCCTGTAAGGGGTTGCCTTCAGAGATGAGGCTTGCACGAGCCGTACGGGCAGATTTAACGGAAGCAGGAAAAACATCGTATTCCGTTGCCACTCTTCGCAGGGCTACGCTGACATCTATTTGTTTAACACCTCTGGGGCACTGTGCAGGACAGGTCCCGCAGGTTGTGCAACGCCATATATCTTCGCCTTCTATTTCGGTTAAACCAAAGGCAGCCTCCCGGATTATCTTACGCATGCTAAAGGGTCGAACCTTGTTCCACGGGCAGACAGCATCACACAGTCCGCATTGAAAGCACATCTTAAAGATTTCTCCACCGGCCTCTTTTATCTCATCTATTACTTCTATGAAGGGGGTTATTGTTTCCATTGATTCAGTCCTTCTTAGACATTCGGGATAGGGTATCCATTATCGCCTGCAATCCATGTTTGTCTGCCAATGATTCCAAACCGATCTCCAGATCTTCCTGCTCCAATTCTTCCTGCTCTTCCAGGATTTCCTCTTCCCTTTCTTCCAGAATCAATGCATCATGCATGCACCACTTTACACACAAGGGCTCTTCTTCGCCTTCACACATATCGCATTTCAGAGGCAGACCGGAATCAGGTTCTTTGAACTCATCCCTGGATGGACAGGAAGCTCTGCAAAAGGCACATTCGTCATACTCTTTTCCGTCAATGGTATATTTATCCCTGCCAGCACATTCGGCAACAGTATATTCTCCCGCATAAACAGGCACATATAGATCTCTTAACGGTTCACGAATGATCCGGATACGGGATCTGGCAGGATTATTACTGCTGTACTTTGGTGCAGCGTGAAAGGCGGAGCAGATCATCTCACATGCCCTGCAGCCATTGCATTTATCAACATCAATGCGTATTGTTTTTATCGGTTTCGTTTTTTTATCTGTTTTATCACCAGTCAAGGTTCTCTCCCTCCACTCTAATGGGTCTTTTTTTCTGCTAAAGTCGCTTCACCAGATGCATTTTCACCAGGTGAGTCTTCACCGTCTGTCAGGATCCCTCTTTTCAGGAATTCATCTGCCACGTAATCCAATCCTAAATCATGCAAAGATTCTTTTGTAGGAATACCGTCATTGTTCCATCCTTTGAATTTGTAATAGGTATCCAGAAGTTCTTTTTCAAGATCAGGGAATCTTTTTTTCCAGTGATTTTCAGGCGGCCGTTCATCTTTTCTCCTCATCCCTCTTCTGATATTGACAGCGCGGACAAGGGTTCTATATCTTTTGGCTGCTTTTGACAAAGACTCTTCATCCATATCAATGCCAGCCCCTGCTGAAATAAATTTCGGGTAATTGTGAATATGATAGGGTGGTTTTAAAGGGAAGGATGATAAACCGGCACACTGGCCGAGAGCGTCATCAATGTAATGCATTTTTTCCTGCCAGTCCACAATATCACAGCACATATCAGCGGTGGGGTAAAACGGCATTGAGTTTTCACCCCGGGGTTCCCAGTCGATAAAGTATTGTTTAAAGCGTTCATGGGGCACATGGAACCAGTCTTCACAGAATTTTTCCCGGTGTTCTTTTTTAGGATAGGGTGCCTGGGGGAACTGCCCTTCAATCTGGGTAATGTTCATCTTCTCGCCTGTACAATACATTAGAAAATAGATGGGATTCAGCATGGACAGCTTGAGCGGCAACTGCTCCAGCTTCTTGATATTATTATGGGCATAGTCTTCTGCGCCGTTGCCGATTTTTTTGGCGGCCCAGTATGTCCCTTCAGCCAGTACATCGCCTATGCCTTCCCGGTTAACAATCATGTCAAGCAGGTAGTAGAATTTGCCTTCATTGTCTTCGGGCATTCCGGGGAAATCATCTGCTGACAGGATTCCCGCCTCAAGCAGTTCAAGGGCAAAGGCCATTACCTGGGGGGCGGAAAATCCGTCCAAACCATATTCCGTGGCTTTCTGGGCGATTCTTAAGCCGAAATCCAGATCTGAAAAAGCACCCATGGTATAGGTGAGTTTTGTAAAGCATTTCATCATATAGGTGGGAAGTCCCGGCATGGAAATGGTTGCCCCGCATGTCATGGGACAATTGTAGCAACTGATCAGCCGGGTCCTTGATTTATCCAGGGTTTCCATCCACTCCCTTGCAATTTCATCGGTCCAGAAATCTTTTCTTCGGGTGCGGGAGTTTCCCCACATAAAATTTTCAGTGTGCCACTTTTCATCATGGACCTTCATCTCCTGGGGTGATCCCAGGCCGGCCAGGATGGGCATGACACCCGGAATCGGGTTTTCATTTCTAAATTGGATATATTCCATCACTTCGTTGCAAAGTTCCATGAATTCGGCGGGCTTTGCAACATTGATATCCTTTGTGCCGCGTACCACAATGGCCTTGACCCCTTTATCTCCCATGACAGCTCCGATTCCGCCTCGACTGGCACTGGATCTTCCCTGTTCGATGGACGCATAAAAAACCCTGTTTTCACCGGCCTTTCCGATGGCAGCCACCTGGGCTTTAGGCTCCTTCAACTCCTTTCGAATAATTTCTGCAGTTTCAAGAGAACCTTTACCTTTTAAATGCGAGGCATCCCGTATTTCC
>JACKQG010007582.1_pt1 | contig 10851 bp, 9 predicted proteins | sample 8237621 | NCBI WGS metagenome assembly JACKQG01 (sample SAMN15677084, study PRJNA649215) | marine metagenome | biome: marine; feature: Black Sea; material: saline water; isolation source: suspended particulate matter (SPM) from the Black Sea western gyre | collected 2013-06-09/2013-06-10 | depth... | reverse complement strand
AAGTTCTTATTTATCCCTTCTTCTCTGTTTCAATCCTGTTTTCGGATCAAAGACTTCAACGTCTTCTTCACAGAAGAATAATCAGCGGTTTTCCAGCTGAAACTCACTCCGGGCATAGAGCCCTTGTGGATCATCGAAAATGATCAGCCCGGTCAGTGATTGTCCCATGGGATTCAGATACTGTCTGACTTTCTCCCAACTGCTTTGGCCCATGAGCATCTGAGCCCCTTCTTCCCGAAGGAGTTCCAGGATACTATTGACCATGGAACCGGGCTTTTTGATGGTTTGCACAGAATAGTCATCGAGCCCGGCAAGTGTTGCTGCTGCATCCACTGCTTCATCCAGGTGACCAATGTTGTCTAGCAGTCCCAGGTCCATGGCCTGAGCCGCAGTAAAGACCTTACCTTCGGCTGCCTTATTGACCTGATGTAAATCCATACCGCGCCCCTGGGATACTATCTCGAGGAATTTTTGATATCCCCGTTCCAGACTCAGTTGGAGTGCTTGGGCCAGTTGAGGATTGATTGGTCGCGTGATGTTGGTGCTGCCCGACAACGCAGTGCTGCCAACGCCATCGCTTTGAATCCCCAGTTTGGCCAGCGATTTCTCAAAAGTTGGAATGGCGGCAAAAATGCCGATGGAACCGGTGAGTGTGGTCGGTGCAGCCCATATTTCATCTCCTGCTGTTGCGATCCAGTATGCACCGGATGCGGCCACACTCCCCATTGAAATCACCAGCGGTTTGCCACTTTCTTTGAAAGTGAGAAGCTCCTGGCGAATCAGTTCTGAGGCAAAGGCCGAACCGCCACCCGAGTTGATTCTGAGAACCATACCTTTTATGTCCGACGTGAGACGAGCTTTTCTGATCTGTTTGCCAATGGAATCAGCCCCAATCGCTCCACCGGGCTGTTGACTGCCCACAATCGGACCTTCAGCAACGATGATGGCGATACTGTCTGTTGCTTTTTCTTCTTGTTTTGATACACCGTTGGCACGCAGGTAGTCATTCAGTTTGATCTGGCTGAAATCGACTTCTTCGTCCACTGAGCTCAGCGCAATTAAATGGTCACGAATCTCTTTCCGGGTCTTGAGTCCGTCAACAAGCCCGCTTTGCCAGGCAAGGGTGGCCGGATCACCCTTTGCTGCGGCTAACTGCTCAACGGTATTATTTGTGTAGCGATCAATGGTCCCGGTGAGAAGTTGCCGTTCCCGGTTGATGTCGTCGGTATAGAGTTGCCAGAGGTCTGTCAGAAGCCTGTGGTTCTGCTCTTTGGTCTCATCCGAGGCCGAGTTGCGGCTCAATGGTTCCACGGCTGATTTGTAATCGCCGACGCGGAAGATATGATAGTTGACACCCAGTCGATCCAGAGCTTCCTTGAAATGGAGACGATAGATGCCGAATCCGTGCAGATCAACTAATCCCATGGGGTTCAGGTAGACTTCGTTGGCGTGGGCGGCCAGATAATAGCTGTGCTGCCGATAATAGTCTTCAGCGGCGATGACTTTTTTGCCGCTTTGGCGAAACTTCAGGAGTTCCCGGGCGATGATTTGTAATTGATCAAGTCCGGCCTGATCGAGATGTTTTAGATCCAGCAGTATGGCGCTGATTCTGGCGTCTTCAGTTGCTGCCTGAATGGCATCTACGACATCCTGCAACAGAGTTTCATCAGCCAGATCGCTGATACGACCAAAAGACTCAAGTGTCTCGCTGAGTGGATGGACTATTTTTTTTTCTTCAACGATTTTTCCGGACAGGTTAAGAATAAGGATCGTGTTTTCTGGAACTGTGACCTTGTCGTCGCTCAGAAAGAACATTATGAGAACGCCCAGGAAAAATATCAGGACAATGTTGGCCAGCAGGCTTCGGACCAGAGCAAGAAGTTGGGCAAGCCAACGCAGGGGAGAAAAAAGAATACGGAAAAATTTTTTCATGTATAATCGTCAATAATAGATTGTCAGTGGACGGATTCGACCGTTTGAGAGTAGTTAACAGTAGCCATTTTTTGTTATGAAGTAAAGGCGATGAAGTCGTAACAATTCTTGTGGTGGTGTTTTGGTTCAGTCGAAACGATAGCAGAAACTCATCCATAGAGTTTGGAGAGAAGCACAAAATGATAAGTACTGCACAACAAGTGATAATTGGAGGGAGTGTTCTGTTTGGTGGACTGCCCGAGGAGCATGTTGCCGCCATTGGCGGCATCGCTTTGGAGCGGAAGTTTGGTCGGGGTGAGATGGTTTTTTTTGAAGGAGATCCTGGGGATGGTTTTTATATGGTCCTTTCCGGAAAGGTCAAAATTTACAAGATGTCACTGACAGGGAAGGAGCAGATTCTCCATATCTTTGGGCCGGGCGAGCCTTTTGGAGAGGTGCCGGTGTTTAATGGTCAGCCCTTTCCTGCCAATGCTGAGACGTTGGTGGCCTCCACGTTACTCTTCTTTCCCCGAAAAAAGTTTGTCGCCCTGGTTCATCAGTTGCCAACGCTGGCTTTGAATATGCTGGCTGTGCTTTCTTTGCGATTGCGTCGTTTTGCAACGCAGATCGAGAATTTATCGCTCAAGGAAGTACCGGAACGGCTGGCTTCGTATCTCTTGTATCTGTCAGAGGAGCAGGGGACGGTTGGCGAGGTGACCCTGGAAATATCCAAGGGGCAACTGGCCAGCCTCCTTGGGACCAGCCCGGAAACATTATCGCGAATTTTTGCGCGGATGAGCGAGCAGGGGTTGATTGAGGTTCAGGGGCGGATGATCAGGCTGCTGGACCGGGAAGGGTTGGCTGAATAAAAAAGAGAATGGGTGTTGTGTGGCACGCAGGTAGAGAGGATCTGCTTGTTTTTTGAGGTGCTTTACAGCGTGTCGCCACTCGAGATATCGGAATTCAGGCTGGCCAAGCTGCTGGTCTCTGCGGATTGATAAGTCGTGCTGGCCATTGATCCGGTTGGAGCTGTCTCAACGACGTAACGTTGATTCTCGACCAGAATGAGAGGGGGGGTGCGGTTTGATTCAAAGGCATCGTACCCCTGTTTAAGATTTTCCCAGAACGCAATCCATTGTGATCCCTGGTGTCGAGCCAGATTTTCCCAGGTCATCCGGAAGGGGAAGCTGTGGACACTGAAATTGTTTTGTCCTTGTTGCAGAGCAGCCTCAACCAGGGTGTAGATCTCTTCCATACGGAAGTCGGTCATGGCAAAACAGCCCACAGAGGAACATCGGCCATGAATCATCAATGCGCTGCCCGTACGCTGGTGTGCGCGATCATATTCGTTGGGGAACCCGAGGTTGAATGACAGGTGAAACTGGCTCCATGGGTTGAGCTGTTGTGGAGTGACGGTGTAGAAACCTTCGGGGCTTTGCTTGTCCCCTTCTTTTAATTTCGGGCCCAGTTCGCCGGAGTAATCACAAATGGTGTAGGTTTTGAAGAGGCTGTACTGTTCAAGATCTTTTATCCATAACTCCAGCAGACTCTCCTCTTTGAAGATACGGATAAAAACCGGTGCACCCAGGTGCAGCCCTTTATTGCTCAGTTCCATTTCGAGTTGCGGGCTCAGTCGATCACAGATTGCACGAGAGAGAGTGCTGGCCGGGATTTCATTGTCGGCACGAAGTAACGTGGGTAAAAGGCATAACAAAAGCATTGGGAGCAGGGTCGCAAAAAGAGGTCTGGCTGAAGAAGTCAGGATCCGGATCATATTGGCTGTGGAGTATAATTACAGGATAAGTTTAGGTCATATGGTTGATATTTTCACAGAAAATTGCAGGAAAGTCCAGAGGAATCAGCTGTTGCGCTTTGATCCCCGATATGTGAAAGACTTGGCAATCATTTTGTAGCAACTGCCCTTATCGATGCCAATCTCGCGACCGCAGGGGCAGTGGATTTTGTGTCCCCGGATCTCGTGGTTGAACATTTTCTGGATGCGGTCTTTGTGGCAGCGCAGGACTTCGCCAGGGCCAATTTTGTCATATTTCCAGAGTTTATTGCGGCAGGCCGCACATTTAATGATCAACATGGTTGTTGTTAGATTTTTTGGCGGCTGCGTTCGAGTTTAACGGGATCCTGGAATTTGATTAATCGAACCTTGCGGCTACGGGGGAACTCCCGGCCAATTCGAGTTTTTAATTCTCGGTTGAGCTGAGTGGCGCTGACAAGTACTTCTTCTGTCTCGTAGCCGTTTTCCCTTATGTGGTACATGTCTGAATTTTCTTTGATGATGGCAATTGATCGATTTCGTTTGTAGGAAAGGAGTTCGATGCCTCCCGGGGCAATGATTTTTTTCAGGTAGCGTCGTGTTTCCTGGATGACAGTGTCGATGTTGATCAGGGCCATGGTGAACAAAGTCGGACAGTTGAAGAAAAGTTGCTGGCTGATGTGTTTGTGTGTGTCATCAATCCGGTGATTGGTCGCGGAATGAGAATCTACTGGTAGTTGAGAAGAGTAGCGGCAAAGACTGGTCAAGGCAAATGAAAAATTTGCCGTTGGTGTGCAGTCTTGATGACAAGGTTTGTTTTTCCATCTTGTGGTATGCTTCTGATGCCGATATAGTTTTGATTCCCTGGTGTGTTATCCATCCATTTTGTTCTTCACAATATTATGACAATTGACCTCCACACTCATTCGTCGTTTTCAGACGGTACCTGCACGCCCACTGAACTGATCAGTCTGGCGAAAACGGGTCAGTTAAAAGCCTTGGCTTTGACCGATCATGACACAATGGCCGGGATCCACGAGGCACTGGCGGCAGGAGTTCGTTTTGGTGTGGAGGTGATCCCTGGTATCGAGTTGAGTGTTGTTCATGGAGAGTACAGTATTCATCTTCTGGGGTATTGGCCTGACCCTGAACACCCTCAGTTGAAGAAGGCGCTGGATCGGATTCAGGGCGCTCGGGATGAGCGTAATCGAAAGATCATGGATAATTTGACGGGGCTTGGCATTTCCGTTTCCATGGCTGAGCTGCAAGCCGTGGCCGGGCAGGGAGAGACTGGACGTCCGCATATTGCCCGACTTCTTGTGAATAAGGGAGTGGTTCGAACCATTGACGAGGCCTTTGTCCGTTATTTACGCCGGGGGTGTCCAGCCTACGTCTCCCGTTTTGCCTTTGATGCCTGCGAGGCTGTGAGTCTGGTGAAGAAGGCAGGTGGGTTGGCTGTTCTGGCCCATCCTCTGTCTATTGAGCGTGACCCTGAATTACTCTGCCCATTGCTTGACAGGCTGGTTGCGGCTGGACTGAATGGTCTTGAGGCCTATTATCCCACTCATTCCAAAAAGCTGACGCGGCATTTGAGTGTTCTGGCCGGCAGGTATGGCCTGCTGCTCACCGGTGGCAGCGATTATCACGGTGATGTACGCCCCAATACTGGCCTTGCCGGTGGAAAAAAACTTTTTGTGCCTGAGCAATTGCTTGATATAATGAAAGAACGTCGGGCAGTCAGTACCTGAAATTTCCCATGCCTCTGATCTGAAAGATTGACCTGAAAGAAGGAAAGTGAAATGAGTTATTCAATTTTGGTGGTCGATGACGAGCCCAATTACCTTGTGGTGCTCTCCGAGCTGTTGCGGGATGAAAGTTTTGAGGTCTTTACAGCCCCGGGCGGGGTTGAGGGGTTGGCTGTGGTGCGCGAAGTGGATCTGGATATGGTGATTACCGATATGCAGATGCCCGGCATGGATGGTCTCGCTTTTCTTGAGGCGGTTAAAGAGATTAACAGTGATCTTCCGGTGATTGTTATTACTGCCTATGCCGAGGTGGAAAAGGCTGTCTCGGCCATGCAGGCCGGGGCTTTTAATTATTTGGCCAAGCCTTTTTCCAATGACGAACTGCTGGTTAATATCAACAAAGCCGTTCAGCATTACTCTTTGATTCGTGAAAATGTTCGTCTCCGTCAGGAGATGTTAGTTCGGACCGGTTTTGGTGGTATGGTCGGGAAGAACAGAAAAATGCTTCAGGTCTATGAACTGATTGAAAAAGTTGCGCCAACTCCGTCTTCTGTTTTGATTACAGGTGAGAGCGGAACCGGCAAGGAACTGGTGGCCAAGGCCACACATCTCCATAGCCAGCGACATACGCAACCATTTATTACGGTGAACTGTGCCGCTCTTGCCGAGAACTTACTTGAGAGCGAACTTTTTGGTCATGAAAAGGGTGCTTTTACCGGTGCGGTTGCCATGCGCAAAGGGCGATTTGAATTGGCTGATGGTGGCACCTTGTTTCTGGATGAAATTGGTGGGATTCCGTTAAGTCTTCAGGCCAAGCTTCTCCGGGCTCTCCAAGAGAAAACCTTTGAACGGGTTGGCGGTTCGCGGACCCTGCAGGTGGATGTCAGAATTATTACAGCGACTAATAAGGACCTGAAAGAAGAGGTGGTGCAAGGTCGTTTTCGTGAGGATCTGTATTATCGCCTGAACGTAATTCACGTGAGCCTGCCCGCCCTGCGAGAGCGAACTGATGATATTCCGTTACTGGTTGATTATTTTGTTAAGATCATGGCGGACAGACTTGGTAAACCCGACCTGGTCGTGACAAGCGACGCCCTTCGTCTCTTGGTGTCGTTACCCTGGGAAGGCAATATTCGTGAGCTGGAAAACACCATTGAGCGGGCGGCTATACTGTGTAATGCCAGTCGGATAGAAGCAGATGATGTCCAGCCCGAATCTGTTCACGGCCCGAACGATGATGACTGGAGTCGGGATTTGGATCTGGCTCAGCTTGTTCCGGCATCGGCACCTCTTAATGAAGTCCTCTACGCCATTGAAGATCGGATGCTGCACCAGGCTCTGGAGGATGCGGATTATGTGCAGGCCCGGGCTGCCGAGCGTCTGGGCATCACTAAAAGCCTGCTCCAGTATAAGATGAAGAAATATAGGATAAAAAAGAAGAAGTAGCGATGCTGGTCAATGGAGATGCCCCGGCTATTGTTGGATTCCCCAATGCAGCTTATTCCTTAAGATAGCGAAATAGTCGCGGCGCGGGGAGGTGATGAGGAGCAGGGGGTGTTCGGCAGCTTCGATCATAAGGCTTGTCTTGGCGGTCAGATCCCAGGCCGGTTGACCATCGACGATAATCTTGGCGCTCTGCTCGTTTGAGCCGGCAAAATCGGTGGTCAGTAGGGTATCCGGAGGGAGGAGCATGGGACGACTGCCGAGCATGAATGGGCAGATGGGAGTCACCAGGATTGAAGCCAGGCCCGGATAGACCAGAGGGCCGCCGGCTGAGAGGTTGTAAGCTGTTGAACCGGTTGGTGTCGAAAAAATCAGTCCATCTGCTTTGTAAGTGGTAATTGTATGCCCATTGGCCCGTGTTTCAAGTTGCAGAACCTTATCCAGAGTACCTTTGTTGATGACCACCTCATTCAGACCATAACAGGAACTGCCATTGCCCTTCTCTCCCTGTAAACGCGCCTTCAGCATCATTCGCTGCTCGACTGTCACAGTCCCATTGATGATTTCTTCCAGGGCAATGAGTGCCTCATCCTTAGTCAGTTCGGTGAGAAAACCGAGGTTGCCGAGATTGATACCGATGACCGGGATTGAATAACGGGCCGCCTCGGCTGCCACATGGAGCAGTGTACCGTCTCCTCCGAGGATGATCAGAATATCCAATTCGGGAATAACTGAATTAAGCCGGGCATCGATATTCCGCTTGGCGAGCCAGGTGGTGAGCTCAGAAGCAAAACTGGCTGCTGGTCCGTCGTCTTTTTTTGTGATGATTCCAGCGAGACGGATTGAAAGATCCATGGACGTACGAAAGGGAAGGGGGGCGGCTGACATTTTACTTTGTTCCCAGTTCTGCTGAACGATTGGCTGCCGCCTCGATGGCCTCCATGATGATTCCGCGAAAGCCGGTTCGTTCCAGAACCTGCTGGGCCGCGATGGTCGTGCCGCCCGGTGAAGTGACCATGGCTCTCAGTTCTGCCGGGTGTTTCTTACTTTCAAGCATGAGTTTTGTAGAGCCCAGTACTGTTTGTATGGCCAGGGTCGTGGCCACCGGCCGAGTCAGACCGCATTTCACCCCTGCGTCAATCATCCCCTCAATAAAGGTGAAAACGTAGGCAGGGCCGGAACCACTCAGTCCGGTGACTGCATCCATGGACGTCTCGCTGAGGATAACGCTTTGTCCCACGGCATCAAAAATGGCCTTGGCCTGCTGAAGTTCCTCGTCACTGACCTGGGGGTTGCCGCACAGAGCCGCTGCACATTCTAAAACCAGAGCTGGGGTGTTGGGCATGACCCTGATAATTTTTCGGGGTTGCTGCCCAAGAATTTCTTCATAAAACGAAATGGGCAGGCCGGCTGCAATGGAGATGAGCAGGTGATTTGAGGTTACCCTGCCTTTGGCCTTATCCAGGACAATTTGCATGACCTGGGGTTTGACGGCGAGGATTACAGTTGAGCAGGAATTCCAGATTTCATGATCTGTCTCATGGAGTTGGGTGTTATAGGTTGCTTTCATGTATTCCCGACGACTGGCATCTGGTTCGGTGATCAGAATTTGTTCCGGGGGGTAAAGTTCTGCCTGGATGATCCCGCGGATCAGGGCTTCGGCCATCTGTCCGCCGCCGATAAAACCGATTGTTGTTGTCATGGAATGTTCCTCTGGAGTATTAAATAAGTGATTGAGAACGTTATATCATTTATTTTTGTAATAGGAAACAGGATTCAGGTGACGAGCCTGTGGCTGATAATCTGATGAACCAGAAAGAAAGAGGATACAATGATCAGTAAGGAATTGTTGGAAATTCTGGCCTGCCCTAAGTGTAAGGGGGAGTTAAAAATGACCGAGAAGGGAGATGGTTTGATCTGTGAGACGTGTCGCCTGCTTTATGAGATCCGGGACGATATTCCAGTGATGCTCATTGATGAGGCAAAGCAGTTGGACGCGCAAGAGGACTGAATCGCTCTGCGCATCCGCTCACTGAGCAGAAAACAGGAAAGGCATGAACCGGGTTTCCGGATCATGCCTTTCTTATTTGTTATACCTGAAAGAGCAGGGTCAGGGAGCGATACCCATTTCTTTCTCTTTCTGATGCACTGCCAGTCGGGTCTTGACGGCAGTGTCCGGGATGAGACTCATGGAGTCGATTCCCAGTTCCACCAGGAAGGTGGCAAACTCGGGGAAGTCAGAGGGACCCTGGCCGCAGATACCGATCTTCTTGCCGCGCCGTTTGGCCGTGGCAATGACCATGCGGATCATGTCCTTGACTGCTTCGTCACGTTCGTCAGCGATACCGGCAATGAGGCCGGAGTCACGGTCAAGGCCATAGGTGAGCTGGGTCAGGTCGTTGGAGCCAATGGAGAAGCCGTCAAAAATATCGGCAAAGGCATCGGCTGAGATGACGTTACTGGGGATCTCACACATGACGTAGACCTCCAGGCCGTTTTCGCCCTGAACCAGGCCGCAGTCGCGCATGACCTCGATGACCTTTTTCCCCTCTTCCGGGGTGCGGCAGAAGGGAACCATGAGCTTAATGTTGTTCAGGCCCATGTCGTTGCGGGCCTTGAGCAGACCCTGGCACTCCAGTTCAAAGGCGGGCCGGTATTTGGGGTCGTAGTACCTTGAGGCACCGCGCCAGCCGATCATGGGGTTCTCTTCTTCCGGCTCATAAAGCGTACCACCGGCCAGGTTGGCGTACTCGTTACTCTTGAAGTCTGAGAGGCGGACAATGACATCGTTGGGATAGAAGCCAGCGGCAATTCGGCCCACGCCCTCGGCCACCTTGTCGATGAAGAACTGCTTCTTGTCGGTATAGGCGCCGGTCTTGGCGTCGATCTTGGCCACGATATCCTTTTTTACGGGATCGTCAGAGGTCTTGAGCTCCTCGTAGTTATACAGAGCCAGAGGGTGGAGACCAATGTGGGAGTTGATGATGAACTCCTCACGGGCCAGGCCCACGCCATCGTTGGGGATCTGGCATTCGGTGAAGGCCTTTTCGGGAATGGCCAGATTCATCATGATCTTGGTCTTCGTGGCTGGCAGGTCGCCAAGATCAGTTGTCTCGATCTCAAAATTGAGCAGGCCTTCATAAACATAGCCGGTCTCGCCCTCGGCCGATGAGGCGGTAATCTCCTGGCCCTTGGTGATGTTGTCAGTGCCGTTGCCGGTGCCGATAACGCAGGGGATACCCAGCTCACGTGAGATGATCGCCGCGTGACAGGTGCGGCCGCCACGGTTGGTGACAATGGCGCTGGCAATCTTCATGATTGGTTCCCAGTCCGGGTCAGTCATGTCGGTGACCAGAACTTCACCCTTCTTGAAGGAGTGGATGTCCTTGACATTAGAGATGACATTGGCAACACCCTGACCGATCTTGGTGCCCACTGCCAGGCCGGTGGCCAGAACAGTACCACTTTCCTGGAGCTTATAGGTCTCCATGACGTTTTTGTCGCCCTGTGAATGGACCGTCTCAGGCCGGGCCTGGACGATAAAGAGCTTGCCCGTACCCACGTTCACGCCGTCACCATCCTTGGCCCATTCGATATCCATGGCCCGGCCGTAATGGTCCTCGATGATGCAGGCCCAGCGGGCGAGCTCAAGGATCTCGTCATCTGTGATGACGTAGGCCGCACGCTCTTCCGGGGTGGTGGAGATGTTCTGGACAGGATCTGGGGTGGAAGGATCGTTGTCATAGATCATCTTGATTTCTTTAGAACCAACGGTCTTGGAAACGATGGGACGCTTGCCTTCTTTGAGAGTGGGCTTGAAGACAAAGTACTCATCGGGATTGACCGCACCCTGGACTACGTTCTCGCCCAGACCCCAGGCACCAGTGATGAAGACCGCATCCTCAAAACCAGACTCGGTGTCGATGGTGAAAAGGACCCCGGAGCTGGCCGCATCAGATCTGGCCATCTTCTGGACGACGA
>JACKQG010007581.1_pt1 | contig 10852 bp, 8 predicted proteins | sample 8237621 | NCBI WGS metagenome assembly JACKQG01 (sample SAMN15677084, study PRJNA649215) | marine metagenome | biome: marine; feature: Black Sea; material: saline water; isolation source: suspended particulate matter (SPM) from the Black Sea western gyre | collected 2013-06-09/2013-06-10 | depth... | reverse complement strand
CAAGAATAAAAAATGGAGGTAGGTTTTATGTCAACTTTAGTATTTGGTCACAAAAATCCTGACACGGATTCAGTCTGTGCAGCGATTGCACTTGCAGATCTTAAAAAAAAACTGGGCGAGGATATTGCCCCGGCAATTCAAGGTAATTTGACCCCAGAATCCAGTTTTGTACTCAAAAAATTCGGTGTTGCAGGACCCGAAGTTGTTACTTCTTATGCAGGGAAAAATGTATATCTTGTAGATCATTCCGATCTTTCACAGAGCCCTGACGATATTGGTGACGCCAATATTCTTGGCATTGTTGATCACCATAAACTTGGCGATGTAACAACAGGCCAGCCGCTTGAATGCTGGATATGGCCCGTGGGCTGCAGCTGCACTGTTATTGCATCCATGTATAATTATTTTGACGTTGAAATACCAAAAGATATTGCAGGTATCATGCTTTGCGCAATTCTTTCCGATACAGTTATTTTCAAATCAGCCACCTGTACTGATACTGATAAAAAAATATGTGCCCAGCTTTCTGAAATATGTGGGGAAAATGATCTTGAAGCTCTGGGTATTGAAATGTTCAAGGTTAAATCAGCAGTAGAAGGCACCCCGATCCGTGAGCTTGTTTTCCGTGATTACAAAGATTTTAAAATGAGCGGAAAAGGCGTTGGTGTCGGACAGCTTGAACTGGTTGATCTTTCCATTGTAGACAATATCAAAGCTGACCTGGAAAAAGATATTCAGGCGCTTAAGAAAGAAAAAGGTCATCACAGTGTATTCCTTATGCTGACGGATATCATGAAAGAAGGTACAGAGCTTTTGATTGCTTCAGATGATGACTCTGTTGTTGAAAAAGCGTTTGGTGTTGCTCCTGCCGGCGGGAAAGCATGGCTGCCCGGCATTATGAGCCGTAAGAAACAAATCATTCCTGATCTTGAAAAAGTCTTTGGATAAAAGGTAACTATAAGAATTTAGGGATAGACCAAAAAATGATTCTATGCCATTTAGGAGAAATGCCGATATTGGCATTTCTCCTAAATGGTAATTTTTCCAGAGATTTTATTATTTACTATTCTACGGGCAGGGGCAGCAAAAAAACATGGCGGGGAACTCATGACCTGGTTCCATGCCCTATCTTCTTAAAGGGGTCTTAAACACTGTATTCAATTTTTCAGACAATTTTACTATATCAAAAGGTTTGGAAATAAATCCATTGCATCCTTTTTTCATCATTTTTTGGATTTCTGTTTCCCGGCTGTAACCTGAGGATACCAATACTCTCATTCCCGGATCAAGTGCCCTGATTTTTTCAAAGGTTTCCTCTCCATTCATCCGAGGCATTACCATATCAAGGATAACAAGGTCTATTTTCTGATTTTTGGCTTTTAAAACCTCTATGGCATCAAACCCGTTTGAAACTGCTTTAACTTGATATCCAAGATGTTCCAACATCTCCGAACAAACTTCGATCACCCCTTTTTCATCATCAACCAATAAAACCATGCCTTTTCCATTGAAAATCAACTCTTTTTCTTCAGACACTTTACCAGGGGTTATCTTTGCCCGGCTGGCTGGCAGGAAAAACATAAAAGAGCTGCCTTTTCCCGGCTTGCTTGTGACCTTAAATATCCCCTTATGGCTTTTTATAATCCCATAGGCTGTTGCAAGGCCAAGACCCGTACCCTGACCTCTTTCTTTTGTAGTGAAAAACGGATCAAAAATCCGAGTCATAATCTCTTCATTCATTCCAATGCCCGTGTCCGTGACCGTCACTTTTACATATGCGCCGCTTTTTTCAAGCCCGAACTCATCCACCTTAAATTCATCCATAACAAAATTTTCAGATTTTATTAGAATTTTACCACCACTAGGCATTGCCTGCCATGCATTGACAAAAAGGTTCATTAATACCTGTTTAATCAAGCCTTCATCCACTATGGTTCCCCATAATTGCTTGTCCAGAAATTGCTCAATCCATATATCTTTTTTTGTCCTGCCAAACAATTTTGCAGTCATTTTTAAAAGATAATTCAGGTTAACAAGACTGGTCTCCTGGGATGTTTTCTGTGCAAACCCCAATAATTGCTTGGCCATTTCCGCACCACTGAAAACATAGGCATCAATATTGGAAAGCCTTTTATATTCTTCGCTGCCCTGTTCAAACCCGCTTTTTACAAGGGATGAATATCCTTGAATACCCATTAGGATATTATTAAAATCATGGGCAATTCCTCCGGCAAGGGTTCCAATAGCGTCCATTTTCTGGGCCTGCCTGAGCTGATCTTCCAGAGCCACTCTTTCTGTCACATCCCTTGCCACAGCATATACACCATTGAATTCCGCTCTATTATCACTGGCAGGCAAATGCATGGGAGTTGTTTTAAGTTCCATAAAAGCAAATGATTCATATGGATCATATTATGAGGTTTTATGTCCTGCCTTTTTAAACCTGAAAAGCATATCCTGCCCGTCATCAATCTGTTTGTCATATTTATCAAACCGCGTCAGGATGGAGGCTTTTGAAAGGTCTTCCTTATGAAGAATATCTTTAAAACCAGTTCCGATCAAATCTTTTTTTGCAAATCCCAGAACCTTTTCAAACTGAGGGTTAACAAAGGTAAAACAGCCCTGCTTATCAAGGGTAAAAATTAGATCCGGAGAATTATTCACCATGTATTCATATTGTCTCTCAGATGCTTCAAGTCTTGCAGACACAGCTTTTTTATCTGCTATCAATTTTTTCTGGGAAAGTGCATTTTTTACTGTTTTTACAAGATCTGCATATTCAAAAGGCTTTTTAAGATAATCCCAGGCACCGATTTTAAGGGCTCTGATGGCAGATTCAACAGATGCATAGCCAGTGATAATAATAATCAAGGCCTCTTCATCTATGGCAAAAATATGTTCCATTACTTCATACCCATTCATTCCGGGCATGCTCACATCAAGCAATACAAGATCAAATTTTTGTTGCTCAAATATCCTTATTGCTTCATTGCCGTCATAGGCACCTGTTGTTTGAAAACCTTCTCTTTTCAAGCAAAGAGTAATATTTTCAACAATCCTTTTTTCGTCATCAACAACAAGTATATGTTTCGGACTCATTTAATATCCACATTATAATTAATATTATTTTTATAATGATAATTAAGGTAAATTTTATCCAATGATCTTGGATTTCTCATAGCATACTATGCCGCATCTTAAACATCTGTTTGATTCGTCCTTTAAAAGTCTATGGCATTTAAATTCACACTGATCCGCAGTCCAGCTTTAAAGCGACTCTATTCGAACTGCACAGACCTTTGTTCCCGGCGTTTTTGCCACTGGATCCAATTCGCAACAGGTCAGCAGATTGGTAGGCGTTTCGGCAAAATGAAACCCCATGGACACTGTTCCAGTCAGACACTTGTCCGTGACCTTTACCTTGACATCTACCTTTCCCCGTCTGGATACCACCCGCACCATCTGGTCGTCTGCTATTCCCAATTGCTCAGCATCCTTGGGGTGAATCTTCAACAGCTCTTCCTTTCCCAGGATATTCAGTCCATATACCCTGCGTGTCATGGTACTGTGAAAGTGGAACAGACTTCTGTCTGTGGTAAGAAGCAGGGGGTATTCCTCATCAGTTACTTCGCCTGGTTTTCGATATACCAGGGGCTTGAATTTGCCCTTGCCACTGTCAGTGCCAAATTTTTCAGCATGCAGAAAGGGTGTGCCGGGATGATCAGCTGACGGACAAGGCCATTGCAGACTGCCCTTTTCCAGCCGTGAATAGGAGATACCTTTGTAGGATGGGATAAGCGAACCTATCTCGTCCATGATCTCTGACGGGCCTGAAAAATCAAACCCTTTGCCATCGAGTCGTTTTGCCAGCTCACAGGCTATCCACCAGTCCGGTTTTGCATCCCCTGCAGGATCAACCGCCTTTCGCACCCGCTGAACTCTGCGTTCAGTATTTGTAAACGTGCCGTCCTTTTCAGCAAAGGCAGCTCCGGGTAGAACAACATCTGCTAATTCCGCTGTTTCCGTCATAAATATGTCCTGGACAACCATAAAATCCGCTTTTTCCATGGCTTCTATAGCATGGCTGGCATTGGCTTCACTTAAGACGGGATTTTCACCTACCAGATAAAGGGATTTGATTCGACCTTCAAGGAGAGCGTCAAATATTTCAGTATGGGTCAGGCCTGGCGTGGAGTTTAATTCAACTCCCCAGGCTGATTCAAATTTTGCTTTGACGTCAGGAGAAGCGACTGACTGGTATCCGGGATAAACATTGGGCAGACAGCCAATATCACAGGCACCCTGAACATTGTTCTGACCTCTAAGGGGATTAACACCCGTTGAAGGTTTGCCGATATTGCCCGTGAGCAAGGCCAGGTTGCTGACAGCTAACACATTGTCAGTACCGTGAACATGCTGGGTAATACCCATGCAATAAATGATGGAGCTAGGGGTTTGAGTGGCATAGATCCGGGCAGCTTTGATAATTTTTTCCCTTGGTACAGTGGTAATTTTTTCCACAGTATCCAGATCAAATGCTTCCAGTGATTTTTCAAACTCGTCAAATCCCTCACAACGGGTCTTGATAAAAGTTTTGTCCTGAAGGCCCTCTTCCAGAATCACCCGCATCATTCCCATGAGCACGGCGACATCTGATCCTGGCTTATTTTGTATGAAAACCGCAGCATTTTTACAAAGCTCAATTTCCTTGGGATTAACAACGATAAGCTTGGCACCGTTTCGCACTGCATCTTTCACCTGCAAAGCTGCAATGGGATGAGCCTCGGTGGTATTGGTGCCAATGGCCAGAATCGTTGAGGCCTTGCCAAGTTCAGATATTGTATTTGTCATTGCACCGCTTCCCAGAGAGGTGGCCAGACCGGCCACAGTGGGAGCATGTCAGAGACGCGCACAATGATCTAAATTATTGGTTCCCATAACGGCCCGTGTAAACTTTTGAAAGACATAATTATCTTCATTTGTTGCCTTGGCCGAGGAAATACCTGCAAACTTATCTCCTTTATTCTTGGAAAAATTATCCGCCACCAGGGTTAGAGCCTCATCCCAACCCACTTCGACAAACTTGCCATCCCGCTTAACCAGGGGGGAAGTCAACCGTTCAGGATGATTTACAAATTTATAACCAAAGCGGCCCTTGACACAAAGCCTGCCTTTGCTGGCCATATTGCTCACATCTCCCCGGGCGCTGACCAGCCGATTGTTCCGGACTCCCAGCACCAGTCCGCAGCCGCAGCCACAAAAGGAACAAATCGTTTTTACCTGGTGGGTTGGCTTTACCGCGTCTTTTTCAGTCAATGCACCAACCGGGCAACGAACAATGCACTCACCACATGACTCACAATTGGATTCCAGCCGGGGCCTGTCACCAAAACCGGCAACTTTTGTACCCACTCCCCGATGAACAAAATCAATGGCCTGGATGTTTTGAATCTCGTCACAGGTACGCACACAAATGCCACATAGCACACACCGGTTTGGATCAAAATTAAAAAATGGATTAGAATCATCTATGGGCAGTAATTCAGTTGGTTTTTTCAACCGATGAAGCCGTTTTTTATCCATTCCGACATGATCGGCCACCCGCTGTAATGCACACTTGGTGTTCTGGAAACAGTTAAGGCAGTCAGTGTCGTGGTCTGCCACTAAAAGTTCCACGTTTATCTGCCTTATTTTCTGGATCTCCGGTGTCTCGGTTAATACAACCATTCCATCCTTAGCCTCTGTCTTGCATGAAATGACTGTTTTTTTCCACTCTCCCTGGATTTCTACCAGGCAAAGCCTGCAGGCCCCTATAGGTTCCAATTCTCTATGATGGCAAAGATGTGGAATGTAAATCCCCTTCCTAAGCGCTGCATCCAATATGGTCATGCCGTTGTCGGCTGTAACCGACAAGCCGTTTATTGTTAGTTCGATTCTCTCCGTCACTTGTTACCTCCTTAATTTATACGTCCGGGGACGCATTCCACTGCACGGAATTTCTTAGGACATTTTTCAAAACACATGCCGCATCGGATACATTTTTCCTGGTCTAGTATATGAACCTGCTTTTTTTCACCGGTAATGGCCTCGGTAGGACAGGCCTTGGCGCAGATCGTGCACCCCTTGCACTTATCTGCATCGATAAGATACGATATCAGCTCTTTGCATGCCAGGGCCGGGCAACTTTTATCATTGATATGGGCTTCATATTCTTCACGAAAATATTTTATAGTGGTCAGAACAGGATTTGCCGCACTTTGCCCCAGACCACAAAGAGAGCCTGCATTTACAGCTTCGCCCATTTCCACAAGCAGATCTATATCTCCGGGCTGCCCTTTTCCCTGGGTAATGTCCTGCAAAAGGTACAACATCTGTTTTGTGCCGACTCTGCAAAGGGTACATTGTCCGCAGGATTCCTTTTGGGTAAAATCCAGAAAATACCGGGCAATGTCAACCATGCACGTGCTTTCATCCAGAATCACCATGCCGCCTGAGCCCATCATGGACCCGGCAGAGAGCAGTGAATCATAATCCACAGGTGTATCCAGAAAAGAAGCCGGCAGACAGCCGCCTGAAGGACCTCCCGTCTGAACCGCTTTAAACTGTCCACCATCACAAATTCCACCGCCGATATCAAAGATAATTTCCCGCAGAGAGATTCCCATGGGGACTTCAATCAAACCGCAATTATTTACCTTTCCAGTTAGAGCAAAGACTGCCGTACCCTTGCTTTTTTCAGTTCCAATACCTGCAAACCAGGCGCCTCCGCGGGTGATGATCTGAGGAACATAAGCAAAAGTTTTAACATTGTTCAACACAGTGGGCTTATTAAAAAGGCCTTCTTCCGTTGTCCTGGGTCGCGGAGCCGCTTTCGGCATTCCCCTGTTACCTTCTATGGACAAGGTCAGAGCGGTTGATTCACCGCAGACAAATGCGCCGGCCCCAAGAAAACACTCAATATTAAATTTAAAATCAGTGCCCATAATGTTGTCCCCAAGGAACCCCATTTCATGTGCCTGCTTGATGGCACCATTGAAACGCTTAACTGCCAGGGGATATTCTGCACGAACATAAACATAGCCCTTAGTGGCTCCAATTGAATAACCGGCAATAACCATTCCTTCCAGAACGGCATGGGGATCTGATTCCAGGGTACATCGATCCATGAATGCGCCTGGATCACCCTCATCAGCATTACAGACGATATACTTTTCTTCACCCTTTGATGCAAGCCCGGCTTCCCACTTACGTCCGGCGGGAAATCCGCCGCCGCCCCTGCCTCTGAGCCCTGATATCTTTATTTCTTCAATAACATCGGTCTGTTTCATTTTGAGGACTGCAGCCAACCCACTATAGCCATTTTGAGCAATATAGTGGTTAATGTTTGTTGGATCAATAATGCCGGTATTATGAAAAAGTTCTCTTGCCTGGGACTTAAAAAAGGGTGTCCCCATTAAATCTTGAATTCCGGGCACCTTTTTATCCCCAACTGTTCCCAAGGCATAAGGTGCCAGAGGATCATCACCGAGGATATACTTTTCAACCAGTTCCAATGCTATCTTGCTGTTCACATTTTTGTAGAAGATATTTGAACCATCCGATTTTACGATATTGACGAGCGGTTCTGTGTAGCAGGGGCCAAAGCATCCTACTTCAACTACCTTTGCATCAATACCTCTTTTTTCGATCTCATCTTCAAATGTTTGTTTGACCGCTAATGCACCGGCTGAACGACCGCAAGTAGCTGCACCAATATAAATTTTCGGAGTATCGCTTTGTTGCAGTTCGTTCCACTCATCTTCTGCACGCTTTTTTATATCAGTGAATTTCATTGTTTTCCTCCTTAGCAAAAAGCGACTCCACGTTTTTTATGGTCAATTTGGCTTTTACATCATCGTTGACCATTACACACGGTGCTAGTGCACAGCACCCAATACATGCAGCTGTTTCTAAAGTGTACGAGAGATCTTGTGTGGTTTGCCCCTCTTTTATATCCAATTTGTTCTCAATTTCTTCAAGAATCCGCTGAGCCCCGCGAACATGGCAGGCAGTACCCCTGCAAACAGTTACCTTGTTTTTTCCCATGGGTGTGAACCTGAATTGTTCATAAAAGGTTGCTACCCCGTAAACACGGCTTTCCGGCACACCAACAAACCTTGCAACCTTGCACATTGCTTCTTCCGGAAGGTAGCCAAGCTCGGTTTGAACTTGTTGTAAAATCGGAATCAATTCAATATTTTTACCTTCGTAGCATGATAAGATTTTTTCTAAGCGTTCTTCCATTACCCCTCCTTATTGTACCATTTAGCCTGTTCAAGTCTGCAGTTAAGCCAAGTAATTTATTCTTGTCCAGTTTCCTGATATTCTTTTCGATTCAACTATCATCCCCACTCAAAAGAGCGGCTCTAAACTTCTAATGCTGTCTCTTTACGCATTACTCTTTACCTTTTAATATATAGTATAATGACCCATATTCCAAGGCAGAATAATGTGAGTCTATATTATACCCATAGGCGCATAAATAGATAAGAACTTGCTTTTTGTCAAGAAAAGTATAAAAAAGATTTCAGATCATGAAAATACAAATTATAAAAGAAATAATACTGGGCCCAAGACAGTTGACATTTGGATTTGACAATAACCCCCAGGAAGAACAATATTTTGTAATTGCATGTATCATCAAGCAATTTGAAAACCAAGGACAGGTAGTCCTGGATAAATTTGTTGCCCATTTAAAGCAAATGTATGATTTCCCAGAAATCGATACGCTTCAATATATTTTCTGGTCAGCACAGGAATTAAAAATACATTTCAGGGTTGATGGGAAAAATATTACCCCATTTGAAACCAAACAAATTTTACTCAAATCTCCAGAAAAATATGTGGAAATAATTACAAACAAAAATGTAGAGAATTCTATATTTCAAGATGTGACCTTGTTTTATCAAAAATTATCCAAGGGGAAAAATCAAAATAGTTTTGATGACCAGTATAGTTTTTCCCGCTCCCTGCTATTGGATTTAAAAAAATGGGAGACCAGTCTTAATTCATTCAAACCCATTGCTCAAAAACCATTTTATCCAGGCTACAAAGAAATTAATGAACATTTGCAATCATTAAAAATAATCCTGACCAGACAAGACTCTTATTCCCTGATTTACGCTTGCTATACTAATAAAGAAAAAATCGAAAAAATGGCTTATGATGTGAAAATTATTTCAGAATTTTATACCAGGCAGGTTAAATTCTGGGAGTTGTTGATTAAATCGATTGAAGAATTTCATGTTAACTTAACTGAGATAAAGAAAACCCAAGAAATATTTTCCGGGCTTAACAGATTAAACCAAATTTTAGCATCATCTTATCCTTACAATTTCATCACAGAAGCTGACAGATTATTGAAAATGGTTCAAAACCACAATGCTCTAATTGTACAAAAAAAAACCAAGGCCCATCAGATGAAGGCCATATCAAAAATAGATGTAATGATTGAAGAACTGATTAAGCTTTTCGATATTTGCGCCCCTGATCTGGATAAGCGCAATAAATTTTTATATGCATTGAGAAGTGCAAGAAAAAAAATCCCGCATACTATAAGCATCAAACAAATTGACAAAGTTTTATGTAATACTGAGGATATGTACGATGATTTCATTGAAGAACTTAAAGAAGAATAAAAGCCGATAAAATCACAAAAGCTTGAATCTGATCCTTAAAACACCGTCTTCAAACCCTGTTGTTGTGATTTTAAACTTTCCGATCTGTTTGGTTGAATTTACATGAGGGCCAATGCATGGGCAGGAATCATAATCACATTTTAATTTTTTGACATATTTTACCTTTTATTCAGGAAAGCGATTCAAGCAGCATTTCTATCTGTAAAAAATCTTCAGGCAGGTCTGCTTTAAATTGCATTTTTTTGCCGGAATAAGGATGTCTGAAAGCAAGTTGCCAGGAGTGAAGCATTTGCCTGGGAGCTATGCTCTTTTTTTTACGGTATCTTCTGGGCTGATAGATAGGGTCCCCAATCAATGGGTGATCAATGGCATAAAAATGAACCCTGATTTGATGGGTCCTTCCTGTTTTTAATAGCGCTTCAACAAGGCAGGCTGACTTAAATTGCTTTTTGATTTTCCAGCATGTTCTGGCTGGTTTCCCATGTTCATGGTTTATGGACATTATTTTTCTTTTAACTGGATGCCGGCCGATGGGAAGGTTTATTTCTCCTTGATCCTCCGGCAAATTTCCAGTAACAAGGACAAGATATTTTTTCTCCACCCGCCGCTGTTTGAATTCTTTTTGCAGAAAATCCAAAGCTGTCTCTGTTTTCCCAACAACCATTAATCCACTGGTATCTTTATCCAGCCTGTGAACAATACCGCATCGGAAAGGGTCCTGTCCCACACCTTTTATTTTTGGTTCATGAAATAATAGTGCGTTCACAAGAGTTCCCGTCTGATTCCCCGGACCAGGATGGACAATCATCCCTGGTTTTTTGTTAATCACAATAATATGATCATCTTCAAATTCAATATCCAGATGAATGTTTTCAGGTAACACAGGAATGTCTATGTCAGAATCAGGGATAATTCCGGTTATAATATCATTGGGTTTTAGCTTAAACCCGGGTTTCTTTTTTTCATTATTAACAAGGATCGTGCCGTTGTTTATGAGTTTTACAGCAAGGCTTCTGGAACAGGCTTTGCTGAAAGTTGCGATTACCGTATCAAGGCGGGTATCTTTTAAATCTTCAGGTATTTTAATATTTATTTTCATAAACAAAAACCGACGGACTATTCATTGTCCGCCGGTTTTCAAATTTGTTTGATTCGAACCTATTTGTTTGATTCGA
>JACKQG010007580.1_pt1 | contig 10855 bp, 7 predicted proteins | sample 8237621 | NCBI WGS metagenome assembly JACKQG01 (sample SAMN15677084, study PRJNA649215) | marine metagenome | biome: marine; feature: Black Sea; material: saline water; isolation source: suspended particulate matter (SPM) from the Black Sea western gyre | collected 2013-06-09/2013-06-10 | depth... | reverse complement strand
CCAAGGGAAGATATACTCCCGCAAGAAACGAGGCGAGACGATCGTTCCGCCCGTGTGGCCCAGATCGTCGGGCATGCGGACCGCGCCGACGCAGTCGTATTGCAGGACGTTCTCCACAACGCGTAGTTGCGTCTTCGCCACTCGGTCGATCACCTTTTCGACGAGCGGGTCACCCGCGGCCAACGCCATGCAGAAGTTCTCCAGGCCCATCAGCATCCAAGGGGCAGTGAAGACGTAGCCCACGTTGACAATCGCCTTAGCCTCATCGGGGAGTAGTCTGCCGAGTTGATCGAGTGTGTCGTAGCTGAACGCCGTATCCGGGTCGGGCCAATCGAAAGACTCGAACGAGGCCGCGTCGTGAATCACGCCGACGCCCTCTTCGGCCCACATCCGTGTGTGCTTTTCACTATCGCGGGGGTTGTACTGTGCTTCGAGCGGTTTCAGTATGGTCGTCTCCGACTGCCTCCCGCCCATCACGCCCGTGGTTTCCCCGCGGATCGCCTGGCGGAACCCCAGACTCAGCGGCACATAGTCGTAGCCAGCCGTCATTTGGAAATCGACCTCGTCCTCCAGACCGGCGATCGGTCTGCCGAGAAACTCGGTCTTGATGTCCTCGGCGACGGTTCCGTCGAACTGCGGTATCCGCTTGGGCTCGCCTTGGCACAAGACGGCCGTCCGAAAATTATCAAAATCGGGCATGCTCGCCCTCCTTCGGTTAGAGCCTGGCGCATCTTTGGGTGCACAACGACGATCAAACACTCCACGGCTCGCGTGCGGCGCGGGTTCGCATCCGGTTGGCCTGTTCCTCGCCAACGATCTCTTCCTTGACCGGATCTCAGACAGTTCTTTTTCCCGTGCCGGGTCGCGGCGGTCCTTGATCGCAACCTCGATTATACCCACCCCAGTCTCTCGATGCGTGTGTGGAAGAAGGCTGGCAATTCAGAACACGACGACCAGCAATTTGGCAGGGTCCGCCTTCGCATCGCCTTGCGGACTCTTTGAAGCCAGTGCTTGAGAATACTCGCATCCGTTATCCCCACCGATTCTGCTCGCCAATCCTTCCTCGATCCATTATTGGGTCCGGCTCCCGCAGAAGTGATCGATGACGGAAGCTTGAACGCGCCCGGTTTTTCACAATAGCGTGAGTCCGGTCAGCGAATCTCACCTCCCTCGGAAATCATGCTCTCCGAAAAAAGCACTAAAATCTGCGAAACCTTTGGATCACGTGGTTGTTAAGTAGACGGATATTATGTCTACTTAATACATGTTGGCCGCGATTCAAAGGAGAAGGCGATGTTGCTGAGAAAATGGTTTGCCATTGCGTGCGCAATTGTGTTGGTCTGGGTTGGTTCTGGTTTCGGACAACAAGCGGGCCGTCGCGGAAATCAAAACCACCCGGGTCAGCGGCGCGGTGGACTTCCGTCGGTTAGCGATCTGGTCAGCCAGTTGGACAAAAATCGTGACGGTAAGTTGACGAAGGACGAGGTCACTCAACCACCGTTCAGTCGCAACTTCTCGCGTTGGGATGCTGATAAGGACGGAACCGTCACCGAGGCCGAGATCGCCAAGTTCCGCCGCGGGCTTGGGATTCCGGTCGAAGGGACCGCCGGCGCGCCCAATCGACCGCAACCGCGGGAAGCGGTCGCGGAGTTGACCATTCCGGATGTCGATGATCTGCTGCGCGTCGGCCCAGGTACACGGGCGTCGCGGCAGGCGATGCAAAACTCGGCGTTTGTTATGAAGACCGGGCCGCACACGGTCGACGGCGACAAGTATGTCATCCTGACCGACCATGCCGAGCAGAGTTACCTGCAGTCGATCGAGCGTCTGGCAAAATACCGCGATGGGTTGGTCCTGCGCGTCGATGACCTTGCCTTGCTGTACAAGCACGCAGACGCGATGGCCAAGATTCGCAAGCAGCTTCAGGACGCGAAAGTTCGCTTTCTGGCAATCGCACCGCGCATGGAGACGTACCGCGAGAACATGCTGCTGGGGATGTGGGAGTTGATTTCGACAATTGACAGCGACCCGCAACTCGACGCTTTTCCAGGATTGTTGTTGGCATCGAATGCAGAGGATTTTGCTGGGCTGATCGACAGGTCCATCGGCTACGCACCGCAATCGTCACAGGAGTTTCGACCGTTCGCGATCAGTCAGGTGCCTTCAACGCGGGAGCTTCGATCGTTGCAGAAATCCGGCATTTTGCGGAAACTCTTCGCCGAACAAGGATGCAAAACACCGACAGTCGCCATCTATAGCTCTCGCGCGGCCGAAGCACCCAAGCTGCCGGGCGATCAGTTTTGGAGCTACCAGAGCAAGAGTCGTGGCGATTTCCTCAAACAGTTTCCCGACGATGCGGCGAGGACATTTGAGAAAGCGTCGTTGCTGGTGATGCACGGCCACGGCGTTCCTGGAATGTCCTGCGGCGTCGATATCGCCGCGATTCCCGAAGAGCTGTCCGCAAAGGTCGTCCTGTGCGGCTCCTGTTTTGCCGCAGCGCCGAAAAAGTCGGATTTCCCAGCCATGCGCCAAGCGCCCGGCGGCTATGACGTCGAGGCTCGCGATGCCTTCGCGGTGCGAGCGATTGATAACGGCGCCTGCATTGCGTTCGGGCACATGCGTCTGAGTCAGGGATTCCCGCATTTGTATCCCGTTTTGGAGGCCTGGATGAAGGGTAAGACCGTTGGTGAAGCGTACCAAGAACTGATGAACGGCATTATCAACATGCAGGGAACAAAGTCTGGTGGATTCGTAGTTTCCGAGGGGGCTTCAACTGGACGGCAGCCACCGCAGAACATTCTGCTGTACGTCGTTATAGGCGACCCTGCGATTCAGCCGTTGGAGTCCAGGCTTTAGCCTAGCACGCCCGTAGGATGGCCTTTCCAGGCCGTCTATGCACGGCGACGGGCCCGGAAAGACCGTCCTACAACCCAGAGGTTTCGAGATCAATGACGACACAAGAACTGCTCGCCGAAATCGACGAAGACCGTGAACTCGACTTCGACCCTGATGGGCTTGGACTGGGAATGCTTCTGCGTAACGCGTACTTTGCTCTACGCCGTTGCTCGAATGCGCATTGTGCTCAGTTCGACTGTAATGGCGACCAATTTGTCTTGCTGAAGTTGCTCGCGGACGAGGACGGCGTAACTCAACAGGATCTGGTCGATCGCGCCGGATACGACGCGAGCACCACGGCGAACATGCTCAAACGCTTGGAGAGCAACGGGCTGATCCAACGTGGTGAGCATCCGGACGACGCACGGGCGAAGCTGGTCTCTTTGACCAAAGAGGGACGGCGGCTTCAGCGGAAGCTCTGGAAGGCGTCGGAAACCTTGCGTCGTCGCCTGTGGGAATGCCTGCCGCCGGAACATCGATCAATCGTCGCGGACGGACTGAGATGCATTGCTGCGGAGATGGAACAGGTCAAGGTTGACCTCGGCACCTGACTTTACGATTCGAACGGTATTCTTTTCCGGGGAGTGCAGTCAGATGGCTACATCACTGACACGGCGGGTGGCCGTGATGCTATGCACGATGGCCGTCTGCCTAATGCATGTGATAAATGTCATGAGCGAAAACGCTATCGAACCGAAAACAACGGCTGAAGACTCGGCTTCCGCCGAGCCGTATCTCATGGTTCTGGGAATCACACAAGACGCGGGGTATCCTCAGGCTGGTTGCCGAAAGCCGTGTTGTGCGCGCGCTTGGGCCGACCCCCAAAAACGGCGACACGCCATTTGTCTGGCGATCGTCGATCCCACAAGTGACGAGCGTTGGCTGCTCGAATGCACACCGGATTTTCGCGAGCAGCTTCAACAGCTTGACTCCATCGCTCCACCGAAGAGCGAGCTAGGAATCGACGGCATTCTTTTGACGCACGCTCATATTGGGCACTACGTTGGCCTGATGCATCTCGGCCGCGAGGTCATGAGCACCGATCGCGTGCCTGTCTACGCAATGCCGCGTTTGAAGCGATTTCTGGAGAACAACGGGCCTTGGAGCCAGTTGGTGGCGGCTGAGAACATCTCGATTCGGGAGCTGGCAGATGGCCGGACAATGAGACTGAACGAACGGATAAGCGTCACGCCGCTGCTCGTTCCACACCGCGACGAGTATTCAGAAACCGTCGGCTTTCACGTCCGCGGGCCCAACCGATCCGCGGTCTTTCTTCCCGACATTGAGAAATGGGATCGCTGGAAGATGAAGATTGAGGATGTCTTGAGTGAAGTCGATGTCGCGTATCTGGACGGCACGTTCTATGGCGACGGCGAATTGCCAGGCCGCGACATGTCAGAGATTCCGCATCCATTCATCGCCGAGAGCATAAAGCGATTCGCAAGCCTGCCCAAAGCCGAGCGAAACAAAGTGCGATTCCTACACTTCAACCACACCAACCCCGTCCTCGATTCGCAAAGTCGTGAGGCCGAAAGTGTCCGAACCGCCGGATACCATCTGGCTGCCGAGGGAGAGCGATTCAAACTCTAGATCGAGCGACAATGCAATGAACACGAACCATCCGCCGTCAGATGTGCGGATCCCGTCCAGTTTAGAATCGCACATGCAACGTCCGTATGAGCGTGTGGTGACCGAGCTGGCGGCGGCCTTTCCGAGACCTGTATCCGATCGCATGCACGACGCGTACTTTGTGTTCTCATTCCTGCGGACGCTGGATCAGGTTGACGAACTCAAATCCGCACGACCGTTGCTGGGCGAACCGGTTGATGTGGAATACGGCCCTGCCCAAAGCAGCCGCGTTGAGGACGAACCGCAAGCTCCGGAAGACGTGACGCGGCAATTGGTCGACTATCTTCGAGGGATGTTCATTCTTGGCCACCCACAAACCCAAATCAACGTGGGTCCGTCACCAACGATACCAAGCATCATCGGCGGTCTGCTGCCGTCGATCTATAATCCGAATCTTGTCAGCGACGAGTCATCGCGTCGAGTCGCCACGGCGGAAGTCGAAGCCGTTTCGATGACGGCGGATCTGCTTGGCTACGATGCTGAGAAGGCCGGCGGAGTCTTCACATTCGGAGGCACCGGCACGCTGCTGTACGCAGCCAAGATCGGACTGGAGAAAGCGTTCCCAGGAACTCGAAAAAAGGGGATCTCAACGCCCGGCGTCATTGTCTGTTCAGATCAAGCGCATTACGCCTGCCTCACGATTGCGAACTGGCTGGGCTTGGGTGAAGAGAATGTCATTCGCGTGGCGACCAGCGAAGACAACGAGATCAAGCTCGATAAGTTCGAGGCCCGATTGCGTGAAGTCATCGAGAGCGGCCGGCGAATTGCGTGCCTCATCGCCACAACGGGCACAACGGACGCTTTTGGTCTGGACGACCTCGAAGGAATGTGCCGCATCCGCGACCGCTTGGTTGACGAGTATGCGATGGACTATCGCCCACATCTGCACGCGGACGCGGTGATCGGCTGGGCATGGAGCGTCTTCAGGGACTACGACTTCGACCAGAACCCGCCTGGCTTTCGTCACCGGACGGTGCGTGCACTGGCTGGAACCAACCGTCGCATCCGGCACTTGCCGCTGGCCGACTCGACCGGAATTGACTTTCACAAGACGGGTTTCACGCCATATGTATCCAGCGCCGTGGTGGTGAAGGACCGGAAAGACCTGGGCCTTATCGCTCGCGACGAGGAGTCGATGCCCTATCTTTTTCAGTCCGGGCATTACCATCCCGGCAAGTTCACGTTGGAGACAACTCGGAGCGGGAAGGGGCCCATGGCGGCACTCGCCAACCTGCGTCTGTTTGGAAAGAAAGGCCTGCGTTGCCTGTTGGGCCATCTCGTGTCGATGGCCGAGGAATTGAGAGAGCACCTGGAAGGCCAGGCGGCAACAACGGTACTCAACGGCCGCAACTTCGGACCGGTGACGTTGTTTCGCGTCTATCCCGATGGCATCGATACCTTCACCATGCCGGAGGCGGAACGAAGGGACGCGAATCTGCGCGACCAGCTCAGAAACCACAACGAATACAACCGCCGCATCTTTGACTTGGTACAGCAAGACGCGTTGAAGGGCGAAGGGGTGCTTCTCTCGCTCACAGATTGTTTTCGCATGACCGACTATGGCGAACCGGTCGTTGCGTTGAAGTCCTATATCATGAGCCCCTCCTCTCGTGAGGAGCACACAGACGCCGTGCTGCAGTCGTTGAGGAAGGCGCGTAGAATCATCGACCGTGAGTCTTGATCAGGAGTCGACGATCGTCGTGGCGGCAGTGGAATCGCCGTCCAATCTCTCGAATACTCATCCCGTCGCGTTGGGCCCGCCGAATGCGCGCATAATCTCCACGGTTCGCGGTACGGGCGGACGAGCCCGCGCGACGCCTGTTCGTCGTCGATGATCTCCTCTTTGGCGGGATCCCAGACGATCCTTCATCCCGTGCCGGGTCGCGACGGTTCTTAAGTGGATTGCGCGTGGCAGAATGATGAAGGCAGAATGATAATGCCCTCTCTTCTTGGTGGTTCATTATTCTGCCTCGATTGTTCTGTTCCAGCGTCGGAGTCTTACCTTCTCGGTGAACTGCCACGCAGATCCTGCGAAACAGATCCACCGTGAACTCGTCGGCCTGCGATAACATCTTGGTGGCGGTGTCGGAGTTGGCGTCACGGTTTGACGGGCGATACAATACGCTGAGTGAATAGCCCGCCACCCGAGGAACGTATTCGTCCCTGACTTCGCATTCGAGGTTCTATCATGGCACGCGTATCGGTTGTATGCACCGTTCTTGTTCAACTGTCTAGTTCCTGCCTTGCCTTTGACGGGCCTCAGTTCCCCGACGCTGCGAGTTCGGGCGTTTCGGATGAGAGAAGGTTACACGCGGATGAGAAGGGCCGCTTGCTGTTTCGCTCGAGCTTTGAGCCAGACGTTAGTGTCGCACCTCCATTCGCCCATAACGGCCATTGGTGGCAAGAACTCGTGGGGCGGGACAAACGGAACGGCTACGCGTGGCCTGCAGATGTTCCCGCCGCCGCGCGAGTCTGGTTTTACTACTCCGTCCTGAAAAACAAAACCCTGGATGATTTCGTCGAGAGCCGGATCGAGCAAGTACCGGGTCCCCAGGGAGTGAGTACACATGCGCTCTACATGATGGCAAAACGGGATGACCCGGATACGTCCTCCAATACACGCAACTCACTGGAGCTCAGGATGGGCCAAAACAACGAATTGGAGGAGGCTTTCTGCCGTTACTGGATCAAGCTGCAACCCAATCTGAAAGACAGCCTGCACAACGAACCGTCCAGCCCGCATTGGCGCATGTTGATGGAGTGGTTCGAATCCGGCAGCGACTACCGCGTAGGTCTCTATATCCACCAGCCGCGCGATGGAGGTCGCCTGTACTGGCAGCTTCAAGGCCAGCAGCGCAACCCGGAAGCGATAACCGAGTGGCAGGAGATCAACAAGGATGTGCCCGTGCCGGCGGGGGAATGGTTCTTGCTCGAAGTCTACTTCAATCGCAGCACCGGCTCCGACGGCCGCTATCGAGTGTCGGTCAACGGGAAGCTGATTCTTGACCATCGGGGCAAGAACATGAAAGACAGCTCGCTTGGCACTTGGTGCCTATTCAAAGCCTATACGCCAAAGGCCGCCTTCGATCGTGGACCGGTCTTTCAATGGATCGATGACGTGGAAATCTGGTCCGCCGCGCAAAGGTGAGACATGCCCTATGTCAGCGACGTTGACGCTCGGATTGCTTACCCTTCGCGCGGTCGAAGTGCTTGCGGACGAACTCGACGGGCGTCACCGGCGCGGCGCCCTCTTCGTGCCGACGGAGTTGGCGGCTACGGGCGACTTGGTATTGAACGATGCACTCGATCCCCAACGGGTCCATTCGCTTTTTGAGCGCGATGCCGAATTTCGGGTGGTGAACGATCAGGCCCAGTGGGCTTTCTGGAGTGACGTCCGCGTTGGGACGGGGCTCCCAGTGATCACGGACGCCCCATATTCTATACTGAGCGAAGAATTCAGACAGTCCCGCTAGTCGATCACCAACCAGACTATCACAATTGCTGTGACGTTACCTTGGTTAATCGGCTGGCTGCGGACAACCATGCGTCACCAGCCAAAGAAACCCTGACCCTGAAGGAGATAGCAATGCATCGGCGCGATTGCCTGAAGGCTCTAGCGAAACACGGTTTCTCGATAATGTTGCCGCTCGTTGTTTTGGCCATGACGATTGTTAGCTTGGCCCAACAGCAAGCCGCGCTGGGCCAACAGAGTCTGGAGAGGCGAAAAGAGTTCCTGAAACGATTGATCCCATTGTTGACGCTGGAACGAGACGAAGACGGTTCCGATCCGCGCATCTGGATGGAGCGTCAGAGTTGGAAAGAGTGGCTGGAGACGACAGGAGAGCTTCCGCCTGATTTCGACACGATGCCCGCCGATGCGGACCTCCCCAACCCATTGGTGGTTGAAAAAAATGGCAAAGAGATTCCCATCACAACCAATGAGCAATGGACGAAGCAGAGAGAACTCCTCAGAGGTCACATTCAGCACTGGTTGTACGGCAGTATGCCTCCCGCCCCAGGGAATGTTCGAGGCACGATGCTGAATTCCACGAAAGATGGGAAGACAACCGTCAACGAAATAGAACTGGCATTCGGCCCAAACCACGCCGCAAAGCTGACGATCGAATTGATCATCCCAGAGGGGGAAGGCCCATTTCCGGTCTTTATGACTCAGTGGAATCATCGTGGATGGGCGTCGATCGGGGTGCGGAGAGGCTATATGGCCTGTATCTACGCAGGCGCGGACAGCAAGGACGACACGTTCTATTATCGCAAGCTCTATCCGGAACACGATTTCCTGGTTCTGGCGAGGCGCGCCTGGGGTGCGATGAGGTGCATTGATTATCTTCACACTCTGCCCTATGTGGACAAAGAAAGAATCGCGCTGGCGGGTCATTCTCGCAACGGAAAACAATCTTTGATCGCAGCAGCGTTCGACGACCGAATCAAAGCCGTCATACCGTCCAGTCCGGGATCTGGAGGCGAGATGCCAGCGCGTTTCGACCGCGACAATTTTTGCGCAGGCAACATGTCCTTGCACGTGAGGCTTCGAAGAAGTTGGTTTCATCCGCGGTGGCGGTTCTTTGTGGGTCGAGAGAACCAGTTGCCCGTGGACTCGAACAGCTTGGTCGCTCTGGTCGCTCCGAATGCTTGCATGTTGAGTACCGCGACAAACGAAACCGAAGCCAACAATTGGGCGCAAGAACAGGTATACAAGTCGGCAAAAACCGTCTACGACTTCCTGGGCGCGGGAGACAAGATCGCGCTTCGATTTCGAGGCGGCGGGCACAGCACTTCCGCCAGAGACATCGAAGACTATTTTGATTTCTTTGACTACGTGTTTGGGCGAGGCGATACGGAGCCGCCGCGCACTTTGTACCACGACTATTCGTTCGACGAGTGGAAGCGAGCGAGCCGTGAGAACATTGATCCGCTGGATTATCCAGAAAGAGGGATCGACGACCTACTTCGTTCGTCGGACGGTCGCAAGATCGACACGCTGCGGCAGTGGATGAAGAAGAAGCCATTGATGATGGAACGGATTCGTTGGAGTTTAGGCGAGACGCCGCCCGGCGTCACGAATCCTGGGCCAAAGGAGTTTGCGGCAGCCGCCCAGCGACCGAGAGCTGATTACATTTCCGCTACGATCGGCCGACCATCACCGAGGGCAACGATGGGAAAGCTGACCTTATCTCCCTATCTGTCGTTTGGCGACTATTTGCGGGGAGACTTGTATTACCCCAAAGAAGCCGATGAAGAGAGGCCGAGAGGCAGATTGCCCGTCGTGATCTGGCTTCACCCTTTCTCGCATAATCCAGGTTACGGCAACGGGCGATACCCGCCGCCGGCGGTCGCGCTGACAAAGATGGGGTATGCGGTGTTTGCGTTAGACCAGATCGGCTTTGGAACGAGGGTCGCCGAAGGCGCGAACTTCTATAAGAGGCACCCGAATTGGTCTCTGATGGGCAGAATGGTGACGGACGTCCAAGCGGCCGTGGACGCCCTATCGAACTTTGATGTGATCGACCCGGAAAGGATCTACTGTCTTGGCTATTCGATGGGCGGTACGGTGGCACTGTATGCCGCCGCCACGGACGACAGGATCAAAGGGGTAGTTACCGTCTGTGGCGTTTCGCCTTTCCGCTTGAGCAACCGCGAGAAGGAGAAATCGCATGCGATCATCAAAAGGTACTCGCACATGCACGGACTGTTGCCGAGATTAGGCTTCTTTGTTGACGATCCCAAGCGAATCCCGTTTGACATGCATGAAACACTGGCTCTCATCGCACCTCGACCAGTGATGGTCGTTGCGCCGCAGCTCGATTGGGATCATCCGCAAGCGGACGTTGTCCAGTGCGTCGGTGAGGTGCGCAAAGTGTATGGCTTGATGAATGCGAGTGACAGGATTCGATTGCTTGCCAATTACGATATCAACAGGTGGTCAGCCCGTTACCGGGACACGCCACAGAAAGAAGTGTTCGACTGGATATCGGCAACGTTCAAATAGGCTGGGACGCGTCGTGGTAGATCGTCTGCCGAGCCACCTGGACCTGTGCGTCCATTCCGATTGGGTTGCCGGTGTTCTGATTGCGATCCCAGAGCGGCCAACAACTGCTTTGAACGTGGATGCGAATCCGATGGCCCTTGCGAAATACGATCGCCGCCGGCATGGCCACTCGAAAACCGAGATTGCCCGCGCGACCCGTCGGAGCACTGCCGCCGCGATGCGCCGAACGGCAACCCCAGGCAGCGGCGAGCCAGAACCCACCCCTTGCTACTCGCCGTGAGCCACCTGCAGAGCCCACTGGGTCATCGACGATATCCACGACGT
>JACKQG010007579.1_pt1 | contig 10855 bp, 9 predicted proteins | sample 8237621 | NCBI WGS metagenome assembly JACKQG01 (sample SAMN15677084, study PRJNA649215) | marine metagenome | biome: marine; feature: Black Sea; material: saline water; isolation source: suspended particulate matter (SPM) from the Black Sea western gyre | collected 2013-06-09/2013-06-10 | depth... | reverse complement strand
ATGACGAGGCATGGCGTTTACAAAAAGAACATTTCTGGACACCGGACATGTCTGGGGTAAACTGGAATTTAGTTTACAACCGCTATTTCCCATTACTGGAAAAAATTGCAACCCGTTCTGAGTTTTCTGATCTCATTTGGGAAATGCAGGGTGAACTCGGTACCTCTCATGCTTATGAATTTGGCGGCGACTATCGTCAAACACCGAGATACTCTATGGGAATTTTAGGAACTGATTTAGTTTATGACGGCAGAAAGAAAGCTTATAGGGTTACTCATGTTGTTAAGGGAGATTCATGGCAGAGAAGAGGTGATTCCCCTCTTAATTCTTTAGGTATTAACGTTAACATAGGAGATTATTTAATAGCGATTAATAGTTTTGCACTAGATGCTTATACTCCCCCGAATTCTTTATTGGTTAACCAGGCAGGAAATATTGTAAGCCTGACCATTAAATCTGCTAAAACCGGAAAGAGTCGTAATGTTGATGTAAAAACTCTTTCCGATGATAGAGAAGCACGTTACAGAGAATGGGTAGATAAAAATAGATCTTATGTATTTAAAAAATCGGGAGGGAAATTAGGTTATGTTCATATTCCGGATATGGGTCCTTATGGGTATTCCGAGTTTCACAGGTATTATATTCACGAGTCCGAAAGAGATGGCTTGATAGTAGATGTAAGAAGTAACAGGGGAGGTCATGTATCGCAATTGATACTCGAAAAACTAGCAAGGAAACACATCGGGTACAGTGTACCACGGTATGGTAAGCCAGGAGCTTATCCCCTTCACAGCGTAGCCGGACCAATTGTCGGATTGACAGATGAATATTCTGGATCTGATGGAGATATTTTCAGTCATAATTTTAAGCAAATGAAGATTGGACCGCTTGTTGGTAAGAGAACCTGGGGTGGAGTTGTCGGTATAAATCCCATACATGCCCTTGTGGACGGAAGCCTTACAACACAACCCGAATATGCAAACTGGATGAAAGATGTAAAATGGGGTGTGGAAAATTATGGCACTGACCCGGACATCGAGGTTGAGATAACTCCCCAAGATTATATGAAAGGCAAAGATCCACAGTTAGATATGGCTATAAAGACAGCGTTAAACCTGCTTAAAGAACATCCAGTGGAGAGACCAACTTTTGACAAGCGACCGAATAAAAAGCTACCAGGAACATAATAGAAATTGTTTACCTATCATAGCTGTCTTCTGAGAATTTCGTATAATACAAGTTTTTACGGAGTGAGTTTGAAAACATTGTCGCATTCTCATGGTAGATTTGTTGTGTTTAATAGGCAGCTGTGAAAAAATTTGTTTATAAAATCTTTTATGTATGAATATGTTTAATACGAAAGAAACCCATTTAACATATTACAAATCCCCGATTGGTCTAATCGAAATTACTGCGAGTGAAGAAGGGATTACATCTTTAAGGTTTACTAAAAGTAAAAAAAGAATTCAAAGACAATCTAAACATTTAGATGACTGCGTTAAACAACTGGACGAGTATTTTAATTGTAAAAGAAAAACATTTTCTTTAAAGCTGAATTTGGATGGAACTGAGTTTCAAAAGAAAGTTTGGAATGAATTATTAAAAATTCCCTTTGGGAAAACGGTCTCTTACAAGGATATTGCAATTGGAATTAGAAACCGCAAAGCTGTACGGGCTGTGGGTAATGCAAACAATAAGAATAATATCTCAATTATTATTCCGTGTCATCGTGTAATTGGAAGCAATGGAAAATTGGTTGGCTATGGTGGTGGTTTATGGAGAAAAAAGTGGTTTATTGATTTTGAAAAAGAATGTAAATAATAATAACCTGAATTAAAACAAAAATGATTTTGAAGTAAAGATGCGATCATTTCAAAATCTTCCACACGCATACTTTCCAACAATATATATTAACCAGAACCGACACAATATAAGTTGTTTCATATAGTTTTAAAAAGCTGTCTGAAACAATTATATTTTTTAACCGTAAACCTTTCATTAGAAAAGTGTCTGCAAATTAAAACACAAGCAGCAATGAAAACGATAATAAAAACATCATCCATATTAATACTTTTTCTAATTGTCTTTTTTACTAATGGATTTACACAAGATAACAACAATGGTTCTTTAACAGGTACTGTTGTTGAAAAATCTTCGGATAATCCTCTTGAGTCCGCTGTGGTTCAGGTTTTAAGTTCGGTAGACTCAACCGTTATTGATGGAACTTTGACAGATAAAGATGGAAGATTCTCAATTTCTGATGTTCCCGCAGGTTTATATACGGTTAAGATTAGTTATATAGGATACAGCACCACTATTGAAAACAATATTGAGATTGGAAAAGATATTAAAGAAGTAAATATGGGAACGATAAAACTCGATGATAAAACAGAGGTAACTCAGGAAATTGAAGTTATGTCAGAAGCACCTTTGATGACATTTGAAGCTGGAAAAAAAATATACGATGCCAAAAAGGACTTGACTTCACAAAGCGGGAACACCCTTGACCACTTGAGAAATATTCCATCTGTAGAAGTCGATAACAGCGGGAAATGGAAGGGGAAATCCAGCAAACAGGAAATTGATGAGCTGACGCAACCTTTAAACAGAACAATGACAATGAAATAATCTACGATAGAATTTACAATAATTTTGAAATCTTCTCAGCAAAGGTTTGTATCCTAATGCTTTTTCCCTCTGCATTTCCCACAAACACAATCACAAGGTTCTTGTTTAAGTTCGCCCAAATTTGTGCCCTGCCACCAGCTCCTTCACCATTAATGATTGATATTCCATCTTTATCAGGATGAAGGATAATTTTGGCAGACTCTTTATTGATTATATCGCCGGATAATAAACTTATTATTGACTTGGCAATATCTTCTGTCGTCGAAAGGAAACCTCCTGATCCCCATTTACATGTAGGGTCGGAACAGATAACATTCTTGAATTTTCCTCTTCCTTCTTTTGTATATATACCAGAGCGGTTAGGAATTACATTAGCTGGATTATCATACACAGTATTTTGCATATCAAGAGGATTGAAAATTTCAGATTGCATGAATTGTAAATATTCTTTACCTGAAGCGTTTTCAATTACTGCACTAAGGAGAACATAACCCCATGATGAATACAGGGTTTGTGTTCCGGGTTTAAATAAAAGCGAATCTTTTTTAAAGAGGTTCAGTGCTTTTTCGACAGTTTCACAGCCTGAACAGTTTTTTGCTTCGTCGTCATCTCTATAGTGTCGTATGCCAGATGTATGGGTAGCAAGCTGATATGGAGTTATTACGTATTTCTTTTTTGGAAAGGAAGGAACATATTTTTGTACAGGTGCATCAATATCTACATAACCGCTTTCCGCAAGCACGATTAAGGCAAGCGCAGTCCATGTTTTTGCGATGCTGTAAACACGAAACTTTGTTTTGTTAGAAACTGGAATTTTGTATTCAAGATTTGCGTACCCCAGGTAATCTGACCAAATGATATTACCCTTGTAAGCTATAGCAAGTGAAACGCCAGGGAATTCCGAGAGATAGAGTTTTAATGTTTCCTGAATTTCCGAGATTGCTTTTTTGTATAAATCGTCATTTTTTTGAGCAGAAACATTTAACGAGAAAAAAGAAAATAAAAGTATAAAAATTATTATGTGTTTGAATTTGCCCATGTATATAATTTTATTAATGATTTTGAAATTCTGTATTGCTTTGTTTTTTAAAATTCTTCTACGGATAAAATGATGTTGGCATTAGGATTTTTAATATAGTAAACGCAGTAACTTTTACCCTTTTCAAAAGTATTATACTGTGCAGGTGTATACAATGGAAAATAAGTAGCACCAATTTTTAAAATATAATTAGCATACTTTTTTTTCTTCAGGCTTTTATCTGATTTATTTACGACACCCTCTACCTTACTTATACGTCCCGTTTTTAAATCACGGCTTTTCACAATCCCCAATATTGTAAAGAAAAGAAATATTCCAATGAAGAGAAATAGTACTAATAATAAGTATGGCAAAGCAGTTTCAAATCCCGAGGAATCCATGTCATTAGTCAGGTATGCCATTATAATAAAAAAGATAATGCTTCCCACCATCACAAACGTGGCAAGCTTTAATCCAAAGTTTCTGCCCTTAAGGTATCTTTGAACAATTTTCTTTTGCTTTGGTGTAAGTTGATTCATTCTGTTGCTGTTCAGATCCTCGTCACTAAACTCGAACACACTACTCAATTTATTGGACATCATTGCATAATCTTCTTTCCATGAATTACCCCCTTTTGCATACTTCTGAAAAATACTAACAACTTGTTCAAGTGTGAAACTACTCCCCAACTGATAATGTTTTTCTATGCCTCCTTCCTGGTACTCGACATTGTAAACATCTATTTTGTTACCCGAAGTTTGTATAAACTCATTGGTGTTTGATTCGAGTATTGCGTAAAGGCTTGTCTCGTTCTTTAGTTCTCTAAGAACTCTGGGGAAGTCTTCATATTTGGGGTCTTTAATTGTTTTTCCGCTTTCTAACTCTAAGATCAAATCTTTATTTGTTATTTAACTTTAATTAAATGAATTTTTAAAAGTTGTTATATAAAGATAAGAGTGAATTACTTCTTAAGAAAGATATAAATATTTTGAGGAGAAGAAAAAAACATTAATCAGGATGGTTTTGTCTTTGAAGAGATAGGAGAATGTTTGTTACTGCTCGATAGAGGAAATGATTCAAAAGAGTATTTTAAAAAGGCATACGATCTATTATCAAAAGATGATTGGTTTGTTTCAAACGAAAAAGAAAGATTAGAGCGAATAAAAGAATTGGGTGAATAAACAGTTCATTGACATCTATTGTTGTATAGAATTACAATCGAAATAATCATCCAGGACCGAACCACCTCCGTTAGTAACACAGAACCTTCTTAATGTTACCGAAGTTTTAGCCAACTTGTTGAAATTAGAACCATATTGAACACCGATAATCAAAGGTAAACTATAAAACACGCCGGTTATTGTAGCAGAGGAATCACCTGTTGAGGCAATAACTTCTACAGTAGAACCGACCCTTCTGATAGTGAAAAAGCCGGATGTATCGGAAGCGACAGCGTAGTTACCAAGTGCGACAATAATTGGATCTGTTCCTGCAGAGTCAATACCAGCCCCAACCCTCGTTCCAAAAAGTCCGGGGAAAACATTTCCTATTGTTGCTTTTAGTGAATTATTAGTTGCACCACCAATTGCGGTGGCATAAAGCTGTACAAAGAAACCCAGGCTTCCGCCCTCAACAAAATAATTGTGAAAATTTATACTGATCTCGAAGTCTCCCACGAGAGTACCTAAACTCCTAAATTCTATACCGACACCAACGTTAAGACTGTCTCCAAATATGCGTAAGGCACTATCACCTATAACATAACTTACAGAATCATTATTTGTTACGAGCCATCTTTTGGGGCAGTTTACAGTGTCATCGTTTACTTTTTTAACAGCAACATCATCGCAAGAATATGACGTTATTAAAACGATGGATACTAAAATGATCACTAAGAGTTCGTATAGTTTCATGTGCGGGAAAATATTATTATAAAATATTTTAAAACATAACATTTTCAAAGTTAACTTTCAATTATTTTATGGAAATTTTGGGATTTGATAGAAAATAAGAAATAGGTAAATTTTGTATATTTTGTCAGACATGAAAGTATCAATCCTCATATTTTCAATCTTTATATTTATCGTTATATATTCTTGCGAACGTGATACAAAAAAAGGTTTGGTGATTTCATTCGAATCAAAAAGAAATGATATGGTAAATAAACAAATAGAAGGTCGGGAAGTAACAGACAGCGCAACTCTTAATTCAATGCGGAAAGTTGAAAGACATTTGTTTGTTCCAAAAGACCAGGTCAATTTTGCGTATGAGGACAGACCTCTTCCGATTGGCTATGGACAGACAATATCACAACCATACATAGTTGGGTATATGACAGAGTTGATAAAACTGGAAAAGAGTTATAAAGTACTTGAAATAGGAACAGGCTCGGGGTATCAAGCTGCAGTGTTAGCAGAAATAGTAGATAGCGTTTTTACTATAGAAATTATTCCTGAATTAAGAAGTTCGGCAAAGGAGAGACTTGAGCAGCTCGGATATATAAATGTTAAAGTAAAGATTGGCGATGGATACTATGGAATAGAAGAAAATGCCCCATTCGATGCGATCATTGTTACTGCGGCTTCAGAATATATACCACCACCACTACTGGAACAATTAAAGGACGGAGGCAGAATGATAATTCCAATCGGCTCTCCCTTTATGGTTCAAATGTTAATGCTTGTTGAAAAGAAAGGCAATGAAATTACCACGGAGAACATGTTGCCGGTTCGATTTGTACCCTTTAGAAGGAGTGATTAATGTTGTCACCTCCTTTTAAAAAGCGTATGTTGTTTTCATTGGGATGTTTGTCCGCATCGATTATCGCTTTCCAGTTAGTTTTAATGCAAACACTTTCGATAGTTCAATGGTACCACTTTGCCTATATGGTAATCTCTGTTGCACTGTTGGGTTTTGGAGCAGCGGGTACCATTTTAGTAATCTTCAAGAAATGGTTGCTTGATAGATTCGATGTTGTTTTACCCCTCCTTATGTTTTTATCTGGAATTACAATGGCAACAGTTACTATTTTTTCGCAATTTTCCTTTGTCAGGTTTGATTCGCTTTTGTTGTTTTCTGATTATACAAATGTTTATAAACTTTTTTTAACTTATCTACTCTTCATCATACCATTTTTACTGGGAGCCCTGCCGATAGGTTTAATATTTACTAAGTATATTGATAAAATAGGGAAAGTGTATTTTGCAAATTTAATAGGCTCGGGCGCCGGTGGAATTCTCATAATAGGTTTGTTTTGGATATTTCTTCCCAATGAATTGCCTGCAATCATAGCAATATTACCAATTATATCAGGAGCATTGATTATACAAAAAAAGCATCGGCGATATATGATACTTTCTTTATGTACTTCTATGGTTATTATAGCTGTCGTAATTTTTAATCCTCCTAAACTAGTTCTATCGGAATTTAAAAGTTTGAGAAAGACACTTGACCTTCCCGGTTCTAAAACTGAAGCAGTAAAGAGCAGTCCGTATGGATTAATAGAGCTTGTTTCTGCCCCAACCATGCGATATGCGCCGGGATTGAGCTTGGTTTATAAAGAAACAGTGCCCGTTAAGAGTGCAATTTTTGTAAATGGAGATTGGCTTGGTCCAACAATAAATTGGGATAAGGCAGATACTGCTTCCGTAATGGATTATTCAACGAATGCTCTTGCTTATACCCTTGGAAAAAGAGAAAGAGCGTTAATCTTAGATGCAGGAACAGGAAAGGATGTTGTATTAGCTCTAAAAAACAATGTGAGTGAGGTTGTTGCAGTTGAATCCAATCCAATTATTCCCATTTTACTTAAGAATGAGTTTGCTGAAAAAATCGGTTCAGTATTTGATAATCCATCAGTTAGGTTGGAAAATATGGAGTCACGAACATTTTTGTTGACGGATACATTAAAGTATGACTTGATCGTTCTTCCGGACGTTGGATCTTTCGGGGGTTCATCAGGTCTGTTTGCACTTAAAGAACAATTTATACTTACGAAAGAAGCGTTCAAAGAATCTTGGGATAAGCTGAATACAGATGGTGTAATAAGTATAACTTGCTGGATAGATTATCCTACCAGGAATATATTAAAAATACTTTCTACAATATCGAAGGTTTTAGAAGAGGAAAATATGTATAATCCGACAGATTATATAGCGTCGGTAAGAAGCTGGGGAACGGTTACTATTATAGTGAAGAAGACACCGATTAACATGTCAGAGGGAAATAATGTTCAGAAGTTTTGTGGAAGACTTTTATTTGATCCCGTTATTTTACCAGATTTAAAACCCGGGGAAAAAGAAAAATATAATAAGTTGCAGGATAAATACTTCTTTGATTACCTGGATAAAGTATTATCTTCAAAATGGAAAAGTTTCTGTACCGATTATGATTTTAATATTGAACCAGCAACTGATGACCGTCCATATTTTTCTCAGTTTATACGCTGGAAGAGCTTATCCAACTTGAAAGACCAATTCGGTGACCGGGCTATTCCGTTTTTTGAAATTGGGTATATAATTGTAATACTTACCTTCATTCAGATAACGGTTGTAGCAATTGTTTTAATATTGGTTCCTTTGTTTAAAATTGGTTGGAAGGGCGGAAATAAGTTTTGGACCTTTTTTTATTTTGCCGGCATTGGTATCGGGTACATGTTTGTTGAGATTGTTTTGATCCAAAGATTTATTTTATATTTTGGCAACCCTATTTATTCAGTTGCGTTTGTAATAAGCGTTATGCTGATCTTTTCAGGAGTGGGCAGTTATTTATCTTCCCGGTTACAGTTAACCCTAAAGATTTTCATTACGATTCTTGGAATCATATCTGTAATTCTAATATCATACTCTTTTTTCCTGACTACAGTCCTTAAAGAAACGATATCTCATTCTACCGGTGTTAAGATTTCGTTTGCTATGCTGCTTTTGGTACCCATGTCGGTCTTTATGGGAATTCCTTTTCCCCTGGGATTGAGTTATGTATCTAAAAGGGATAAGGGTAGCGTACCATGGGCTTGGGGAATTAATGGGTGTGTTTCTGTTGTAAGCACTGTTCTTGCATTGATAATTTCTGTCGAATTAGGATTTACATGGGTAATGATTCTTGCTTCTTTAGCATATCTTTTTGCGTTAAGTGTGAATTTGAAGAGAACAAGTGCTAATTAAGCAGGTGTACAAAAATGATAGCTTGTCAAAAAGATGTTAAAACAATTCCCGAGCTGCCCGATTATGCGAAGAAGGGTGTTCGTTTCTTAACGGGTGTAAGGTTTTATAATCGGATACCACACAAAACTGTGCTTTACTATCATTTGTAATAATTATCTAATAAATAGCAGAAAATGTCATTTGCCAAACAATGTTCTTTTTCGGTTTGATTCTTTTTACAAACTAAGCCTTCCTCCGAATGAAAGTTAAATTCATTCGTCTCATTTTCAAAAACTATTTGGTCTGTAGTTTCATCAAAACGAACATCAAACACATTTTCAGAATGGTTAGAAGGTCGCATGATGCCGTCATTGAGCCGTGTTGAATCAGGCGGATATTCTACATAGAATTTGTCCATTCCCGAAACACTCAATCGATGAATAATGTACTCCTTGACTTTTAGAAAGTTTTCAGGGCTAAAACAATCTTTGTTTTCCATTTTGTTGGATTGGGTTTGTGCAATGCAAACCGTAAAGCTAATGAGTAATAAGCTTAATAAAAGTACTTTTTTCATATTTTTATTCTTTAGAAACATTCTGTGGATTTAGTTTTGCATCAGGTGTTCTTCTCATTAAGTGTATCAGGTCTTAAGATCTGACAACACGCAAAGATCTATTTTCTGTCAGGACGAAGGTCCGGACATCACAGTCAAACTTTTTTCAGAACAAAAATTAAATTTTCTGGTTTTTTATTTATTTACTTTCTTTTTATGTATTTAAAGGCAACACACCAGCCATCTCGCCGATAACATTTACTAATTCTGTTCCTGTTGGAACAACAATTTTGGCATTCGTCTTTAGCGAAACCTCAAGTGTTTCCAGCTTCTTTAATAATTGAGCATTACCTGTAAAATATTTATCAGCGGCTTCATTCACCAATTTAATTGCTCCTGCCTCACCTTCAGCATGCAATATTTTTGATTGTTTAAAACCTTCAGCTTCTTTTATTTTTGCTCGTTTTACTCCATCCGCTACAGTTTCCGCTGCAGTTGCATAGTCAATAGCCGCTATTTTTTCGTTTTCTGCTTTTACTACTTTATTCATTGTTTCCTGAACATCACTTGGCGGGTCAATTTGTTTTAATTCAGTACGTACAATTTCAATTCCCCAGGTTTTAGTTTCATTGGCAAGAGTTTTGTGTAATTCTGCATTCATTTTTCCTCTTTCGCTATTTGCAGATTTTAATGTAAGAGTTCCTATAATATTTCTTAGTGTTGTTCGGGCAAGATTAACAATCTGCCATTGGTAATCATTAACATTGTATTGAGAATTCTTCACGTTTTCTTCTGCATCCAGTACTCTGAAATAAACCTGAGCATCCACACTTGCATTAAGATTGTCATTTGTGATAATTTCCTGCGGTTCAGCATCAATCATTTGTTCTGTTATGTTTATTGCATACATTTTATCGACAAAAGGTCTAATCCAATGAAATCCTGGATTAGCAAACTTTTTATATTTTCCGAGTCTTTCTATCAGACCCCTGTTTGTTGGTCTGACTATTCTTATGCCTGATAAGAACAGAATAAATACTACGACAATAATTGCTATAATTGCAAAGTTCATTTGTGGTTCCATTTCTGTCTCCTTTTAAAATGTTTGGGTTAAAATAATATAGATAAAAATCTATTTAATACAAAGATAACATATCTGGTAAGATATAAGATGGTAAAACAATTACCAAACTTTTATGTTGAGTAGGGTGTTCGTAGTTTTCGTTCCCCCTGAAAGACCTGTCTTTAGATAAAACTAAACATGTTTCTTTTTAACGATTTTTTTATTAAGTTTTGTATGTGCACAAGCACAACAAAATTAAAAGTTGAAACCCTATCCAATAATATATAACGGAATTATTATCTGTTAAATACAAATTTGTTGATTAACTAGCAGGTACAAGAAATATACACTAATTAACTACACCCCGTGTACTTTGTTAATATTGAATTATAGCTATAACACCGGGAAGGTAATTTTAAGAACTCCCTTGTAAGAGGTAATCTTTCCATTTT
>JACKQG010003810.1_pt1 | contig 10855 bp, 10 predicted proteins | sample 8237621 | NCBI WGS metagenome assembly JACKQG01 (sample SAMN15677084, study PRJNA649215) | marine metagenome | biome: marine; feature: Black Sea; material: saline water; isolation source: suspended particulate matter (SPM) from the Black Sea western gyre | collected 2013-06-09/2013-06-10 | depth... | reverse complement strand
CTCCTGGATTTCTGGGCTACATGGTGTCCGCCATGCAGGATGACTATCCCTATGTTGATCAAGCTTCAAGACAAATACAGGGATGATGGCCTGGTTATCCTCGGAATTTCCATAGATGATCCACAGCAGATTACAGACAAGGACCTCCGGTACTTTATAAAAATGAACAAAATTAATTATCCGGTCTTGCGCTACAATCAAAAGGTGATGAAGGACTATTTTGAAGGCGAAAGGGTGTCTATTCCCACAATGTTCGTAGTAGATCGCAACGGGAAAATCAGAGACATGATTGTGGGTTATGCACCTGATCCACTTAAGAAATCCTTAGCCGCAGTGATGAAATGATTATAGATTTCCATACCCACATATTCCCTCCCCTTTTTAGGGATCAGAGGCTTAAATTCACATCCCATGAGTCTGCATTCGAATCTCTCTACTCCTCTCCCGGGGCAAAACTGGTGGGGGCAAAGGAACTTATCAGGACCATGGACGAAGACGAGGTTCAACACTCGGTTGTTTTTGGGTTTCCATGGGAACATGCTGAACATTATAAGAGGCATAATGACTATATTATCGAATCTGTCCAGCAGTACCCGGACCGATTGACAGGCTTTTGCTGTTTTTCTCCGCTCTCTTCCGGGGGGCCTGGGGAGGCGGAACGATGCCTGAGGCAGGGGCTTTCAGGTGTAGGGGAATTAGCCGTTTATAACTCCGGACTGACATCCGAAGTGGTTAGGGCTTTGGGAGATGTTATGGCCATATGTTCCCAAACCGATTTGCCTTTTCTCCTCCACACCAATGAGCCTGTGGGTCATAAATATCCGGGAAAAACTCCTAACACCCTTTGGCAGATATACGATTTTATCAAGACCTATCCCCAAAACCGGATTGTCCTGGCCCATTGGGGCGGGGGGATTCTGTTTTACGGGCTGATGAAAAGGGAGGTAAGGGAGGCTTTTCAGAATGTATGGTTTGACACTGCTGCCTCGCCTTTCCTTTATACTCAGGATATCTACAGGATAGCCGGGGAAATAATCGGCTTTGATAAGATCCTCTTTGGAAGTGATTATCCTCTCCTGAGGCCACAGCGCTATTTCAACGAGATGAGTTCAGCAAAGATATCCCAGTCGCACATGGAGCAGATTGCGGGGGTCAATGCAGCGCGATTGTTGGGGTTATAGCGGAGACCTCTGCAAAAGGGGCGTTTTGCAAAGGTCTCAATCTCTTAGCCCCCGATTGCTGACATCTGCCCGGAAAGTGAGCCGCAATGCTCTGAGACCAGCCGGTGGGCGCGGGGTTTATTTTTAGCAGTTTCCAAAAAGATTTGCTCTAAGTCATTGTCTGAGGCGCCCGCCCGCATCAGCGTCTTCAAGTCTACCTCCTGATCAGAAAGAAGGCAGGGCCTCAGGTGCCCGCTTGCCGTTAGCCGGAGGCGGTTACAAACCTGACAGAAATGGTGGGTCAGAGGGCTGATGAATCCGATCTCCCCGGGCGCTCCTTCAAGCCTGAAACGGTCCGTGGGGCCATCAATTTCCGTGTTCAGAACCCGGGCCAGCTTTCCCAAGGTGGTTATCTGCTCTTTAACAGCGGAGTTTGGTACATGGTGCAAATGTGTTCCCTGATCGGCAAACCCGCTCGGCATATATTCAATAAACCTGATATGGTATGGATGATTTAATGACAACCTGGCGAAATCAACGATTTCATCATCATTGATGTCTTGCATGACCACCATATTGATCTTTATGGGATTGAAACCGAGTTGCCTTGCCAACTGTATCCCTTCCCAGACCTGTTCAAAACCATCATAGCCTGTTATTTTCTTGTATCTCTTCCGGTGCAGGGTATCTAAGCTGATATTGATCCTCTTTATGCCTGCTGATTTGATCTTATCTAAATGCTCCTTGAGATAGACTCCATTAGTGGTCAGGGAAATATCTTTGAGGCCCGGGAGGCTGACCAGGGATGGAAGGAGGTGGAGTATGCCCTTTCGTATTAGGGGTTCTCCCCCTGTCAGCCGGATTTTATTCACTCCCAATTTTACGGCAATGGTCGCCAGGCGGAGAATCTCTTCATAGGTAAGAATCTCCTCGTGTTTCAGCTTGGCAAGGCCGTCATGCGGCATGCAATAGAGGCATCGGAGGTTGCAGCGATCTGTGATGGATATGCGCAGGTAGTTGAGATGCCGGTTATGTTTATCGATCAGGCTTGGTAGGACGGTTTCCATTGAAATAACTCTATGTTTCAGATATATTTTATAGATTGAAGAATTGAGGAATTCCTCAATCCTGCGTTAATGCCTTGCGCGAACGCCCTTTTCCATATATAAATCAGGGCTGAGAGTCAATGATAATTCCTGCTTATAACTGATTTTGAGGAATAGGCAATAATTATAATAAGATTTGATAGAGTTGTGAACTGGGCGAACGTGTTTAAAATCAGCTAAAATTAACTAAAATTGAGGATATTTCAAAGAGGGAAATAGGAATGGAAAAACCGGTAAGCTTGAGCAAAACGGATGGTATTGCCCTTGTTACCCTGAACCGCCCAAAGGCCTATAATGCATTTGACCTGGATATGGTACGGTTAGCCGCCGATACCCTGATAGAATTGGCCCTTGATCCAGGTGTAACGGGTGTAGTGATTTCAGGGGAGGGGAAAGCCTTCTGTGCTGGAGGCGATCTGAGGTGGATAAGCGGATGTGGAGAAAATTACGGTGCAGCCTTTCATGAATTAGCGGCTCGCTATCATCAGGCTATCTTAGAGATCCGGCGTATGCCCAAACCGGTTGTGGCAGCTATAAATGGTTTTGCTGCCGGAGGAGGCTTCTCCCTGGCCCTTGCCTGCGATTTTAGAGTTATGGAGGCATCGGCCTCTCTTAAACAGGCATACACGTCAAATGGCCTTAGTATTGATGGTGGGGGAACCTATGCCCTGCCGAGGTTGGTCGGTACGGCTAAGGCCCTGGAAATTGCCGCATTTGATGAACCGATAAACGCTGAAAAGGCCCTGTCCTGGGGAATGGTGACAGAGGTTGTGGGTGACGGTGACGGGATGAATAGGGCGCTTGAAATGATCCGGCAGATTAACAAGGGATCTCTAAGCTCTTTTGCGGCTTCGAAGAAGCTGATAACCGATTCCTTAAACACCCCATTTGAGACCCAGTTGGAAAATGAGCGGGATCTTTTATCCTGGGCTGCGGATCAACCCGATGGAAGGGAAGGGATAGCTGCCTTTCTGGAAAAGAGAAAGCCGGTTTTCGGCAATCTTTGAGGAACTCATGTACAGCGCATATTTTGGCCTTACCGAAAACCCCTTTTCTCTCACGCCTGATCCCCGCTTTCTCTTCATGAGCCAGCGTCATCGTGAGGCGTTGGCCCATCTCCTGTTCGGGATGGGAGAGAGGGGTGGCTTTGTCCTCTTGACCGGCGAGGTCGGAACCGGCAAGACTACCCTGTGCCGTAGTCTGTTGGAGCAGGTCCCCGATGGAGTGGAAGTAGCCCTTGTCCTGAACCCAAAACAGACGGCCCTGGAATTAGTCGCCTCCCTCTGCGATGAGCTGAATGTTTCATATCCACTCGACACAGACAGCCTTAAGGTGCTTATCGACCTGCTCAACCTCCATCTTCTGGAAATTCATGCCAAAGGCCGTCGAACAGTGTTGATTATAGACGAGGCCCAAAACCTGAGCACCGATGTATTAGAGCAGGTCCGTTTGTTGACCAATCTTGAAACTACTACCAAAAAACTCTTGCAGATCCTCCTCATAGGCCAGCCGGAGCTGCACACCATGATGGCACGACCTGAGCTGCGCCAGTTAGGCCAGCGGATAACGGCCCGCTATCACCTGACTCCCTTATTGCTGAGGGAAACGGCTGCCTATGTCCAGCATCGTTTAGAGGTTGCCGGCTGCAAAAGGGAACTCTTCAATAAGGGAACATTCCATTTGGTGCACCGGCTGTCCGGGGGCGTCCCCCGCCTTATCAACACCATTTGCGATCGGGCGCTGCTTGGCGCCTATGCCAAACAGCGCGACCATGTTAACAGGCGATTAGTACGCAAGGCCGCATCGGAGGTAATAGGACCGGGAACTCTCTTGCGGCCCCGCCGCAGGCTGTTTGGATGGGCGGTTGCCCTCCTGGTGCTTTTGATATTGGTGGCAGGTTGGCAATTCTTAGATTGGCCGATTATCCCTAAGCAGACGATTCTGACAGAGGAAAAACTACCAAAGCCTACCCCGGCCATTAAGCCTGCGAGTGGAGAGGTCCAAATTGAGAGAGGGGAGGAGAATAGAGAGGCGAAAACTATACCCCCGGAAAGCTTAGAAACAAGTGTGGTATCTGATAGCTCAGGCGAGGCGGAAAGGCAGGATGCGGGTGACGCTGCTATTACTGTTGGTGATTTATTAGAGGGCGGAGAGGTAAAAACAGACAAAGATTCAGCCTTTGCAGTCCTGTTCAACCAGTGGCAGACGGCATACCCTGCTCTACCTGGAATGACGGCCTGTGAGCGAGCAACCAAGGTTGGCCTGCGCTGTTTTAACGGCAGGGGCAACTGGACAACCCTGCAAAATCTGAACCGGCCTGCAATTTTGGAATTAATAGATGAGAATCAGCGCCGGCATTATGCCGCGGTTGTGTTAATGGAAGAGGGGGATATCACGCTGGATTTCGGCGCTCAACAGGTAACCTTGGACCGGGCCGGGATAGAACCCTTCTGGTTCGGTGATTTTACCCTTCTATGGAAACCGGCTCCGCTTGACTTATCTCTAATCAAGGAGGGGGATACCGGTCCTGATGTGCTCTGGTTGAGGGCGCAATTGGACCGTCTCGAGGGCAGGCAGAGGGAACCGGATACACCGTCACCCAGCCCCGTGTTTGACAATACGTTGAAAAGACGGGTGATGGACTTTCAACGCGCTCATTTCATAAAGGCGGATGGCATTGTCGGGGACCAGACGTTGATCCAGTTGAATATGGGAACAGCAGATCATGCCATCCCATTGTTACACATCCAGTCCCAAAACGGAGAGATGAATGTCCTTCATCCTTGAAGCGCTGAAAAGGGCAGACCGGGAACGGCGGCTCGAACGGGCTCCTGACTTAAGCGCGGTTTATGAGGATAATGACCTGCCCGGGCATAATGGCATCCGGCCCTGGCTTTGGTTATGCGGGGCCTTCTTAGTGGGTGTAATCGTTGTAGGGCTGGTGCTATGGCCAGATGGACCAGGGCCAGTGAAGGCTCCTCTGCCCAAAGGTGAATCAGCGTCCCTCCCTTTATCGGCTCCAAAGACCACCAAAAAGGAAAAAACACCCCCCTCCACCTCTGCCAGTGTGAGTAAGGGTTTGCAGGCAAAAAAGCCTTCAGTACAGGCGTCAAGCGGTCAGTCTGCCCGGGTGCCGGTAAGCAAGACAAAACCAGTTCAACCCATCAAGAAAATGACAGAAAAAATCACGCCGGTAAAGACAGAATCCAAACCGGTTGAAAAAATGCCAGATCCTAAGCCGATACCCACAAAAACGAAAACCTCTGACCCTGGACCCGGCCCTGTGGTGGCAGTGGAAAAAAAGGAACCTGTTCAACCAACGCCTACAGTATCTCCGATTTCCGAAGGGTCCGCGAAAGCTGCAGTATCAGATGAAAATAAAGGAAGCGAGAAGCCGGTAGAGGCCAAGGTGGTAAAACCTGCCAAGCCTCCTCCTCCTCCCCCGGTGTCAAAAGAGGATTTGAATAGGAAGAGGATAGAGGCTGTCCCTTTAATTGGTGAACTTCCTTACGAAACCAAAGAAAAATTGGGTAAGCTGCAGATCAATGTGCACTCCTATTCCAAAGACCCGGGCGAACGTCTGGTATTTATCAACATGAAAAGTTACAGGGTGGGTGATAAAATTGGGGAGGGTGGTCCTCTCTTGAAAGAGATAACACCTGATGGGGTGATTATTGACTATGGTGGGGGTGAGGTCCGTTTGCAGGTCCGGTGATCGGGATGACGTCCTCATTCCCTGTCATCATAATGGCTGAACTGCATGGTGAAAGTGCCTCGACCCTGGGAAACAGAGCGTAGGGCAGTGGAATACCCGAACATCCGAGAAAGCGGGACATTTGCTGTGAGGGCCTGGCTGGTTCCAGTGTTGACGATCTGCTCGATTTTTCCCTTCCTTGCATTCAGATCGCCGATGACTTCACCTGTAAATTCTTCCGGAGTCAGGACCTCGGTTTTCATGATTGGTTCCAAAAGAACGGGTGCACCCTTTTGAAATGCGGCCCTGAAGGCCATGTTGGCGACCGCCTTAAAGGCCATTACGTCGGAGGACGTCTCTTTTACCTTAACATCGAGCAGGGTTGTTTGCACGTCAGTTACCGGATATCCCATCAAAGTTCCACCTGCTCCAGCCTCTGTAATCCCATGGCTGATCGCATCTAAGAACTCCTCTTCAAGCTCAGGATCTCTGTACTTATTGACGAAGCGGTTCCCCGAGCCCCTTGGCAAAGGTGAAATCTCTATCCGCACACCTGCAAAATGCTCCTGGCCTGCTAATTCCCTCTGAAAGAGACCTTCGTGCTCCACGGGTATGGTGACCGTTTCCCTGTATACTACCTGCGGCTTGCCCTGATTTACTTTCACCAAGAACTCACGCTCGAGCCTCCCTATGATGATCTCAATGTGTAATTCCCCCATGCCGGAAATAACAGTCTGCCCTGTCTCTTCGTCGATCCTGAACTTAAAAGTGGGATCTTCATCAGCCAATTTACCGAGGGAGTCTAAAAGCCTGTCATGCTCCTGGATACTCTTGGGCTCCACTGCCACACTTATTACCGGATCATTGAAATGAATCGGTTCCAGCAGGATCGGTTTCTGTTCGTCGCAGAGGGTATCGCCGGTGCTCGTGAGTTTGAGACCCATTGCAGCTACAATATCGCCTGCAGAGGCATGGCTGATACGTTCCCTCTTGTTAGAATGCATCTTCAAGAGCCGGGCAGGTTTCTCGTTGAGATTCTTGCCGGGATTGTAGACCGGGCTTCCGGCTTTGACAGTGCCGGAATAGATCCGGATATAAGTCATCTTCCTGCCCTGATCCATCATTACCTTGAAGGCGAGGGCGGAAAAGGGACCCTTGGTTTTTGCCGGCCGTGATTCTTCCTCTCCTGTCAGGGGATTACTTCCTGTAATGGGTGGAACATCAACCGGGGCTGGCAGGTAGTCAACTATCCCGTCTAAGAGAGGCTGTATCCCTTTATTCCTCAGGGCAGCCCCGCAGAAAACCGGGACCAGTTCCATCTTGACAGTGGCATTACGTATGGCCCCTTTCAGTTCCCTGATCGGGATTTCCTCCTCTGACAGATACCTCTCCATTACAAGATCGTCCCTGTCGGCTAAGGTTTCAAAAAGAAGGTCCCTGTACTTAGCAACCTCTTCAGCTAACTCCTCCGGTACAGGCGCCTCGCTGTATTCGGCCCCTAACATCTCATCTTCCCACAGGACAGCCTTCATTTTGATGAGATCAATAACTCCCTTGAAATTATCCTCCACTCCCCAGGGTATCTGAAGAATAAGGGGAAGGGCTCCAAGGCGGTCTTTGATCATCTTCACAGCCTTGAAGAAATCGGCGCCGATCCGGTCCAATTTGTTTATGAATACGATTTTTGGGACCTTATACCTGTCTGCCTGGCGCCATACTGTTTCAGATTGAGGTTCAACGCCTCCAACGGCGCAAAACACTCCTATGGCTCCATCCAATACACGGAGCGAGCGCTCGACTTCGATGGTGAAATCCACATGTCCGGGAGTATCAATTATGTTAATGGTGTGCCCCAGCCAGTCGCAAGAGGTGACTGCCGATGTGATGGTGATACCCCTTTCCCTCTCCTCCGCCATCCAATCCATGGTTGCTTCGCCATTATGGACCTCGCCCATCTTGTGGACACGACCGGAGTAAAAGAGGATACGTTCTGTCACGGTGGTCTTGCCCGCGTCGATATGAGCGATAATCCCTATATTGCGGGTATTGGCGAGTTGTTTGTCTTTTGGCATGAGAATTTGTCTTATCTTATTGTTATGTAAAGTGCCTATTTATCCCGTTTATAGCGGGGAAATGCCTAAAGTTTGAAATGCCTAAAATTAACAAACCCGTAAAAAGTCACTGACCCGTTTTCGTCATTCCCGCGAACGCGGGAATCCAGAGAAATTAATCATTTCTGGTGCTTCATTGACACGAGCGGAAAATCTAAGGTATCTTCTTTCAACTGTCAAGGTATACTTATAATCATAATCTTACTCATAATTATAATTCTCTCAAAAAAATTATGATTATGATTACGATTAAGAGATTTCAAGATGAAAAGTTCACCGCGTATCTCAAATTGTGAAAATACTGAACAATTTACACCCCATACTTTATCGGGTCAAAGGCTTATGGAGATGTTCGATCTTCTTCTATCTCATTTTGGCCCACAGAACTGGTGGCCTGCCAGGACAGAATTAGAGGTGATGATTGGGGCAATCCTTACCCAGAATACAAACTGGACAAATGTTGAAAAGGCCATTTCGAACCTCAAGAATAAGGATCTGGTCTCTTTGGATCGTCTTGTTTCTCTCTCAATAGGGGATCTGGCCAAGGTAATCCGGCCGGCAGGCTACTACAACATCAAGGCGAAGCGGTTAAAAAATCTGGTCGATTTTATTTTTGATCGATACGATGGAAATCTTGAGAGTCTGCTACAGGAAGAAACCGATCTTCTCAGGAAAGGCCTTCTCTCTGTAAAAGGCGTGGGGCCTGAAACTGCGGACAGCATCATTCTTTATGCTGCAAAGAGGCCCCTCTTTGTAGTTGACACCTATACTCATAGGATATTGAGCCGGCACGCCATGGTTGGAGAGGATGCGACCTACTATGATCTGCAGGGGCTGTTTATGGATCACCTCCCTGAAGATGCGCCCCTTTTCAACGAGTTTCACGCATTGATCGTACTGACCGGGAAGAACTTCTGCCGTAAGAAACCGCTCTGCGAAGACTGCCCTCTGAACCAGTGGGGGCCACAGGACAACATGAATGATATGAGATGGGTCAAGGAGTCTCGGTCCTGATATAGATCTCCCGTTTCGGATAGGGGATCTCGATCCCCTCCCGGTCAAAGGCCTCCTTTACGTTGTCTGTGATATAAGAGATGGTATCCATCCGCTTACGGGGGTCGCTAATCCAGACCCGGGCCTGCAGGTCAACGGACGATTCCCCGAAATTTCTCACGACAACTTTTGGCGCCGGGTCTCTCATGACCCAGTCTAATTGGAGACTGATTCCGATTATAATCTCTTTGGCCTTCTGGAGGTTTGATTCATAGGAGATCCCTATCGGGATCCTGACCCTGATTTCATCGGTTATAGAGGTGTAATTTACGATATCGCGATTCATAAACTCGTTGTTTGGGATGATGATCACGATGTTGTCCGTGGTCCTGATCTTGGTTGCCCTGAGACCGATATCGATTACATCCCCCCATGTGGCCGAGTTCTTTGGGGCTGCCCGGACCTCAATACGGTCCCCTATCTTGAGAGGGCGATCGATTATCAGGAGTACCCCGGAAATCACATTGGAAAGGGTATCTTTGGCTGCAAATCCGAGGGCAATACCCACCACACCTGCACCCGCAACAAAAGGCATGACATTCAGGCCAAGTTTGTCGAGGGCCATTATACCGCCTGCCGTATAGATGATTATGCCTGAGAATTTCTTTGACAGATTTATAATTACGTCATCGATTTTGGTGTTTGTCCTCTTGGAGAGGTTATGTTCCAAATATGGCAGGAGGCTGTTGACGATACTGCAGACAATGGATGCTAAGAGCATAATCATGAATGCGCCGAATATTTTATGCACGATCGGCAAATCGAACAGGTTGATGAAGGCCGTACCCGCTGCAATAAGGATACAGTAATGGCCTGCACGCTTCAGGAGAAAGAACAAGCGCCGGTTTTTCTCGAAAAACGGGCGCTCACGATACTTCTTCTCAAGTCTGTTCATTACCATATTGAAGATCCACCAGGAAATGGCTCCAACAATAAATATGGCTAAGATATAAACAGCGGCGTTCAGAAGCTCTTCCGAGTGGGAAACGACCGCTTGATAATATTCTTTGAAGGGGATTTTCATTCTCGTATCTCCAGGTTTCAGGATGCCGGGAAAAGCGCCTAAGCCTTCTCCACCAGCAGGTAACGGTTCGGTTCCAGACGGGCAAAGATCGTGGCCCATCTCTTTTTCACTCTTTACCCGAGCATTAAAGGGTTCAAGGTTCACCGTTCAGAGGCTTAGGGTCTATTTTCTCAAGGACCTCTCCTGACTCGTTCAGGACTAACAGGCAAAACCCCTGTTCATCCGCCTTCGGGACCAGGTCTTCATATAGTATGGCCTGGACCTCATACTTGTGCCCCCTTTCCAGGGTCAAATGATTCATGCACTGGAGAGCGGCATCTTTTTCAAGAAACGTGGGAATAAACGATATATCTTTCGTCTCGTCGCGCTGCCCTAAGAACTGTTCGTTTCCACCTGGGTCCTGAACCACTATCCAGACCCACTGGTCATCTTTAATAGTCTTGCTCATCAGCTGTCCCTTTCCGATCTCCCGCATCCTGCATCCTGCATCTTACATCTTGTATCTTACATCCAGCATCCAGTATCCGGCATCCTAAATCCCTCAATTCGCTATTCCAATTTCTTCCGCTGTTTCATAAAAGGTTGTAATTCCTCGTAACCGAATGCCTCATCTATCTCTCTAAGTGTATCAGCCTTTCTCCGTTTCCGGTGACGGATAAGATAACCAATATCCTCTAAGATGGCATAGAAGGCCGGCACCATGGAGA
>JACKQG010007578.1_pt1 | contig 10856 bp, 18 predicted proteins | sample 8237621 | NCBI WGS metagenome assembly JACKQG01 (sample SAMN15677084, study PRJNA649215) | marine metagenome | biome: marine; feature: Black Sea; material: saline water; isolation source: suspended particulate matter (SPM) from the Black Sea western gyre | collected 2013-06-09/2013-06-10 | depth... | reverse complement strand
CAAAGAAAGAAAAGAATCAAAAAAACGCTGGGAAAAGGAGGCGAAAGCAATTAAAGAGTACCAGCAAAAGTGGAGGTATAGATTTTTCATTCAATATTGGAATCGCTTAGTGAATTACGTTTTCAGAGGTGTAAGGTGGGCGGGGAGAAAGCTAGATAACTCTTGGAAATTAGAAAACAAATTAAAGTTTTAGAATGAAAACTGATTTTAATTTTTTGTGGCCTTACGCCAACTTTAAGACCTCTGCAGAGGACTTAACTTGGTGGACAGTTGGTTTTCAAACGCAGTTTAGCTACATGAAGCACGACTCTGGGGAGTGGAGCTTTGAGATTCAAGTGTTAGGGTTTGGTTTTTATATAGAAAGATATCCAGTATGAAAAAAATATTATTAGCATTAGCGGTGTGTGCCTTATTAGGCTGTGAGGAAGGTGTTTGTATTGTATCCGGAAATAAGCTTGGCTCTATGGGGAAACCTGTTAGTTTCCAGTACGAGGGCAAGACATATAAAGTTTGTTGTGCACCGTGTATTAAGAAGTTTAATAAGAATCCGGAAAAGTATTTGAATGACTCCAAATAAATCCATATTCAAAATAATCAAAGAAACACCACTGAATAACGGTTATGTTGAGTGGGAAGTAGAGTATTCAAGCGAGTTTAGAGAGATTTATAAAACCGTCACTGGGAAAAAGCGTGTACATGAAAAGAGTTTAGCTAAATGGTTTGTAAGCATTATTACAGAAGAAGCATTAAGATGTACTAATTTACTACAGAAAGAGTAGACATGGAAGACAATGAGAGAAAAATAGTGTCAAAAAAAGTCGTACCCAAAATGTTTGGCGACATCGGCACCAAGATATCGGTTTTTAAGAAATGGTTCTATTATAAGCCGAGTTGGTGGTGGGAGGATTTTTCTTACTGGCTCAAGCGTAAGTGGCACCGATTAACCACGGGCTTTGAACACCATGAGTCTTTTGATTATTTTCATTGGAATGCAAAGATGGCGGTTCCGAGGTTAAAAATGCTGAGAGACAATTTGCATGGATGTCCAGCGCAATTTGCGTCAGAGGGAAAAGACGTGGAAGAAGGTGTTGAGGAGTGGACTGAGATTTTAAATAAAATTATTTGGTCCTTCGAGAACATAGACAATGACCCGCATCCGAAGAAACCGGATGATTATGATCCACGACATACTAGGGTTGAGTATGATGACGGTTCTGTTAGTTACGAGCCTTTTGATAATAGAAAGTGGGACTGGTCCGTCGCAGAAGAGCACGCTAAAAAGAGACAGGAAGGATTAGATCTGTATGGTAAGTACTATCTGAACTTATGGGATTAATTTACTGTGTATGAAGATTGATTATGAAATGCTAAAAGCTGGTTGGTGGATAAAAGTATCACCATTAGCTAGGATAAATCCTGAGTGCTGGGTAGCGGCTGTCTTTAAGAAAGGTAAAGTATCCTGGATCACAGAGGAATGTAAAGAGTTCGATAATCCTGAGTCAGCGTTTATGTGGGCTCGTAGTTATGTATGTGAGAAGACGGGTGATACTCGAGTGCAATGAGAATTGAAAACGAAATTTTGCTTGACTACAAAGATGTGCTCTTAAGACCAAAGAGGTCAGTCTTAGGTTCGAGAAAGGAAGTAGATCTTAAACGTGATTTTACTTTTCGCAACTGTGATCAAAGATGGTCAGGCGTGCCTATTGTAGCTGCTAACATGGATCATACAGGTACTGTAGACATGGCACATGCTTTATCAGAGTTTGACATGCTTACATGTCTACACAAGTATACTAACCCAGATCAAATCGATGAAAACTTACCAGTTCACAGCGTAGCGCTAACTATCGGGTTAAAAGATCAAGACTGGTCGATGTTAGATCTGCTTTTGAGAGGTAACCCGGATATACAGTTTATCTGCTTGGATGTAGCTAATGGTTATAGTGAAAGATTTTCAAAATTTGTTAAGAAGGTCAGAAAAACATGGCCTGATAAAATTATTATTGCTGGTAATGTAGTTACCGGTGAAATGACAGAGGAGCTAATATTAAATGGAGCAGATATTGTTAAAGTGGGCATTGGCCCTGGGTCTGTTTGTACTACTCGTATACAAACTGGTGTCGGTTACCCTCAACTCAGCGCAGTCATTGAATGCGCAGACGCTGCTCATGGGGTTGGTGGGCATATTATGGCTGACGGTGGGTGTACTTGTCCTGGAGATGTGGCCAAAGCCTTTGGCGCTGGTGCTGATTTTGTCATGCTGGGCGGCATGCTGGCTGGTCATGATGAATGCTCAGGAGAAGTAATTGGACATAACGGCTCGAAATATAAACGATTTTACGGTATGTCGTCTGCACACGCTAATGATAAATATAACGGAGGTCTCAGTGAGTACCGAACAAGTGAAGGCCGGCAAGTTCTAGTACCATATAGAGGTGACGTTAGCTCACAAGTTCAAGATATATTAGGCGGCGTACGCAGCGCATGCACATACATTGGCGCTAGAAAGCTGAAACAAATGCCAAAATGTACTACATTCATCAGAGTAAATTCCACACATAATGCCGTGTTTGAGCATAATAATAGCTTTTGAATAATTGAATGAGCAGTACTGAACCTATAATGTGGCTCGGTGGTGAGTTTTACTTTGATTTTCATCCGAGAAGGCTACGGCAAGTACCGTTAGCGGAATATCTATCAGAATTCAAAAATAAAGATAATGTACAAATACTAGAAATTGGCTGCAATGAAGGTCAATCGACATTGTGGTTTATTAAATCGTTATTACAAGGTAACAACTCACGCATTACCTGCATAGATCCATTTAACTCACCGCGGTATATTACTACTGATTTAAGAATTAAAACAGATAAGACTCCTGAGGAGCTGTTCCATCAAAACATTATATCAAAATATTCAGACAAAGTAAAGTACTTTAAAGATACGTCCGAAAGTGTGTTACCTAATCTCACAGGACCGTTTGATATTGTATATGTTGATGGTTGTCATCTTGAACCGTGTGTTTATTATGATTTACTTTTAACCTGGCCTTTAATGAGATCTGACAGTATACTTGTTCTTGATGATTATGGTAATAATGCTAGCAATCCAATACGTCGAGCTGCAAACAGGTTCTTTTCAAATAAAATTAGTTTAATAGAAACATTGCACAGCAACCATATGTTCATTGCAAGAGTAAAATAATTATGTGCGGAATTTTTGGAACAACGGATTTTGAACGATATAAGACGCTATACAGTCTCAATCAAGAGAGAGGCGCCTTCGCGTATGGGGGATGTTATATTAATATTAGCTCTAAGGAGAGAGTACTTCATAAAGTAGGTGGCACGATAAGTCCTCCGTCTATATTAGAAGATTATGAGTACTGCTTAGGTCACACTCAAGGACCGACATCCTCTGTGAGAGAATTCGCAGGGGATACCTCTCACCCGTTTCGATGCGGTGATTGGCTAGTCGCGCATAACGGTGTTCTTGAAAATGATAGAGAGATTATTGGAAAGTATGGCTTTGAGCATTGCACATCTGAAGTTGATACTTCTGTAATACCGGCGTTGCTTGATTATTATGAGATAATCGCACCGAGCAGAGATCATGAAGTTGAAGCTATTGTAGATATGCTCGAGGAAATATCTGGAACATACTCAATGTGGATAGTTAACGAAAAGACATGTAACATCTATTTAGCACGAGTTGGTAGCACCCTATTCATGAATAAGGACGGTACAGAATTTTCATCAAAGACAACAAAAAATTTCAAGTCGATTCCTGAAGGCGCGCTTCTTAAATATAATAAAGATACGAAGCGGTTTGAACAAATAGCTATATTTGATTATGATTCTCCGTACTTCATACTATGAAAACATTAGTTGTATCATGCACGAGGGGTGATTTTCTTGAAACTGAGCTCTATACGTCTCTATTAAAATATAACACATACACATGTGCAAATATGTGTAGAACGGATCATGCTGATACTGTGTATATGAATGGTGATAGGTTCAGTCTTTATATAAAGACAAACAATACCTCGCATTTATCTGAAGTTTATAATGAAGGCAAGCGCGTTGCTATTAAGGATAAGTACGATACGGTCATATTTGCTCATGACGATGTATCTATTCAAGACACTTTCATAGAGGATAAGTTAGCTACAGCTTTCGAAAGTTATTCTGTAGTAGGCTTAGCTGGAGCCGTTACAGTTAGACCAGAGAAAAAGCCATGTCTTTGGCATTTAATGTCAAATAAAGATGAATGGCGAGGTGCGGTCGCACATAAAGCAGTTCATGGTGATAGAGAGTTTTATGGATGGTCTCAATACGGTGTCATCCCGGACCGAGTGCTTGTAATTGACGGTCTCTTTATCGCATGTAACGTGAAAGCATTAGATAACTATGAAGTCGGGTTTGATGAGCAAATACCTCATGGAGGATTTCATCACTATGATATGATCTTCTGTTTAGCAGCGAATATGGCAGGTCTAAAAATCGGCGTCGCTCCCATATGGGTAGTGCACAATTCTCCCGGGCTTCTCAAGAAGGATGATGCTTATCATGAATCCGAAAATTACTTCTTGAAAAAGTCGAAGCTGTATCTATAATCAACCATGTGGATTCTTCTAGTAAACTAGACGCAGATTTTTTTGAAAATATCATTGCATATAATATCCTCACAAACGAGGAATATACGGCATCTGTTATTGATTCAATAAAGCCTGAATATTTTAAGGATGTAAATATCCGGCGAGTTATCGAGCTAGTTAACACATTCTTTCAGAAGCGTAACGAACTGCCTACTCTTACAGAGCTAAAAGCATATCTTTCGACAGATGATGATAAAAAAAGCTTCAAGAAAGTTGTTGAGAATATTGCGGGTCTAGACCGTAAGTACAACACTGATGAACTAATCCAAAACACTGAAACATTTTTTAAGGAAAAAGCAGTTTATACTACGCTGTTGGATGTTGTTGATAAGTGTAAGGACAATAAAATTGACACCTCCGAGATATTATCTAAATTTGAGTCGGCATGTAGTGTATCTCTGACACAGACAATCGGTCATGATTACTTCTCAGATGTTGAAAAGCATATTAACGATTTACAGACAGAAGATTCGTATATACCGTCTCAGTGGGATTGGCTTGATAAAAAATTAGGTGGCGGCTTCTTAGAGAGCGGTAGAGCAGTATATATTTTCGCTGGACGTACGAACGTCGGTAAGTCAATATTTCTAGGTAATATTGCAACAAATATAGCCGAGCAAGGAAAGACAGTATTATTAGTTACCTTAGAAATGTCAGAAATGATATACTCAAAGCGAATTTCATCCAGCTTAACTAAGATACCGTTTTCAGAATTACATACACGTACAGATGATTTATTGGGTAGAGTTCAAGAATATAGAGCCAATCATCCAAGTTCAAGATTGATTGTCAAGGAATTCCCGCCCAGCTCAATTTCACCTTCTCAGCTAAACGGATACATTAAAAAGGTCGTGCAGCGAGGAATCCACATCGACGCTATTGTCATCGACTATGTTAACCTGCTAGCTACAACAGTGGGTCATAATTCGTATGAGAAGGTGAAACATATTACAGAACAGATACGAGCCTTATCATATACATATAATTGCCCAATTATAACAGCGACGCAATTGAATAGATCCGGAATTACGGAGTTAAATCCTGGGCTTGAGACGGTTAGTGAGAGTATGGGATTAGCAGCAACTGCTGATTGTATGATGAGTATTTGGCAAGAAGAGGAGGACTCACAGCTAGGTATAATTAGACTTGGAATGATGAAAAATCGGTTCGGTCCAAACTTTGGAGCCGTAGCTATGAGGATAGACTACTCAACATTAACACTAACGGAAGATGAAGAAATTAATGAAACTGAAGAATTTTCCGATATTAACCGAGCTATTACGGATCTAACGTATGAATAAGACCTCGCATTTCTAACATTTTTCAGTAAATTCTTATGGTGAACGACGAAAAGGTATTTGTATGGTGTGATGCCGATCTTGATGGCGCTTCGTCGTATCTGATTCTATCGTGGTGTTACGGTAAGCATCTACCAGTGAGATCAACAACAGTTAAGAAGTTTGGTGCAGATTTTACACAATGGGCAAAACATACAAATACTGCTCAATATGATAAAATCTTTATACTGGATATTGATGTTGCTAATACAGGTGCAATTGATCAGGCTGATTTAGATAACGTTGTAATCATTGATCATCACCGGACGCATGTTGCTAAGAGGGATGAGTATAAGAAAGCTAGTGCTATAATAAAAGAGACGAGTAGCTGTAGTAAACTTGTATGGCAAATATATACGAGTATCACAAAAGACTTACCTGATGAGCAAAGATATATGGCGCTTCTTGCTGATGATTATGATTCATATGAACTTAAACTTCCACATTCATACGATCTAAATATTGTATACTGGTCATTACAAGGAGACAGAATTACCAAATTTTACGAAAATTATATCAAAGGATTTAGATCATTTACAGGCTATGAGAAAAACATCATCTCCTTATATAAGAAGAAGTTTGAGCATATAAAGAAAACTACACGACCGTTTAAATGCTTCCTTCATATAAAAGACAAACCGGTTAAATTTATTGCTGCTACAGCTGATGCATGCATCAATGAACTTGCCGATCATTTAATTAAAAAATATAAGAGTGATGTTGGTGTAATAATTAATCTGAATACACAGCGCTTTAGTTTACGAAAATCAGATAGTTGTGATGTAGATCTATCAGAGCTTATAAATAAGATTGGATCCGGCGGTGGCCATGAGTATGCTGCCGGTGGCGTAATAGACGATAAGTTTCTTACATTCTCAAAATTACTCATCCCAGCAAAATGAGTAGATTAATGATACCAAAGTTTGGTTCTGCTAGCCCTAGAGCCGGTTTATATGAAAAGGAATTTCAAGTCGCCTTCGCGAAGGTATGCTCGCTAGTCTGTATCATAAAAAATAAAAAGCTCAATATGCCGAACATTTTTATTGAAATTTTAAGAAATGATAATATAAGATGTATATACAAACACGTGTGTGACTTTGATAATGACTATGAGGCAATATCGAAAATCATTGAAATAGAGCCAAGCGTAATAAAAAGCAAGTACATAAAGAAATTCCTAAACAATAAACAGACAGTCATCACGATTAATGACAAGCCAAGAAAAACACATTTATAATAGTTACCTTCGCATAAGCCGTTCTCGGCAAAATAAGCCATTCAAATTGAGAAAAGACTTCAGTAAGTTTGAGGATGATAAGAACTATAAATACGTTATTAAGCTCAATAATATTCTGAATAGAAATAAGAGCATTCAATTAGAAGATTTCTTAAACGCTCCGTATGAGATTTACGGCGGTGATGAGCACTTCGATTTAAAATTCTATACAACGCAGAGAGCTATAAATTTGTATGTTACCTATACAAAAAGAAGAATGGCAGATGATATCGATAACGACAAGGTGATTGAGAAGATAAAAGAATCATTGTACTTCATATATACCTTTTGCAAAGACAATGATATAACGCTAAAGGAGTATATTGAACACAAAACAAATGCGATGAACAGTTTTATCTTGCATGTTCATGAAAATAAGATTATACTTTATACGTTGTTCGGGTTCAACACGTTTGAAAAGGAACTGAACAAGACTTCATATGAAGTCAGAGAATTTATTTTAGGAGATTTAGTGCGTAATATTGATAGATACAGGAAAAACTTCCAAGCTTCAAATAAAGCTAAAGGAGTAATTCGGAAAGGATTATCTGAAATTTACAAGCTACAAAATAAAGTTGAAAAATAGAAAACATATATTAATATTAAGCAACAAAAGAAACTAAAGAAAACATGAATACATTCAATAACTCAATGTTCAAAGTAATCCAAAGCTCGTTAACTGACAATACTCAAAGCGGTCCATCTAAGTTTAAGGAATTTCTTAAACTATCACCCGGCAATACTACAGTTGTTCGGTTGTTACCTAATGTAAAGGCTCCAGAAAAGACGTTCTTCCATTACTACTCACACTCATGGGAAAGCTTCTCCACCGGCCGGTTTACGTCTGTGATTAGCCCGCAAACGTTTGGTGAACGTGACCCTATCTCTGAAGTATATCTCAGCATTCAGAAGCACGGCTCTGATGAAGAGAAGAAGAAGGCACGTGTACTGGCTCGTCGTGAGAATTGGCTCGTTAATGTGCATGTTGTTAACGACCCGGTTAACCCCGAGAATAATGGAGAAGTTAAAATTCTGCGCTATGGTAAGCAACTTCATAAGGTGATTATGGACGCGCTGCAAGGAGATGAATCTGATGAGGTGGGCGAGCGTATGTTCGATCTCTCTGATAAGGGCTGCAATCTTCGGATTAAATGTGAACGTCAAGGAGAATTCCCAACATATGTATCGTCTAAGTTCGCGCTGCCTAGCGGTCTCGAAAATGTCGAAGATACGAGTGAGTTGTACGACTCTGTGCACAGCTTGGATGATATCTATAATGTGAAGAGCTATGATGATCTCAAGCAAACTCTTGATGAGCATTTTTATTGTAAGAATGTGACGGAAACTGGTGAAGAGTGGGAAGATACGGCTAAAGAAGCAGCAGAAGAAACGGTTACTCCTAAAGCGGATACCTCGGAGGCTACTCCATCATCTAGTGACTCTGATGATGATCCTCTTAATGATGATAAGGTCAAAGAATTGTTGAAAGGTCTTGACGGATGATGAGTGATCAACCGAAACAACATCTTCCAGCGCCCCCGGCCAGTGCGCCGGTGGGCGGTGGATATCAGCCACCACCGCCAGATCCGCGCGGAGACGCAGAAGCAGTAGCGGCGTTGATGGGAATGACACAGGCGACATCTAATGACTTATCAGAAAATGTTGTTGGAGAAGGAACCAATTCCGGGTTAAGAAGGCAGTTCGACGCTCATACCGCACTTAAGAAACATATGACAGAAGTAGGACAAATCCCTCCAGCAGGTGTAGCACCACAGCAAGCTGTACAGCCGGTGCTGCCGGTTCAACCTGTACCACCAACACCCCAGCAATACCAGCAAGCAGCACAAGGATATGCGCAGCATTTTCCGCCGCCACAGATGGACGATGGTCAGATTCTTCGACGGCTGCTAGCAATCGAAGATAAGCTTGACAGTCTTATGGTGTTAGAGGAAAATATTATAAAACAATTGTCGAGAAAAAGTGCGAAACAGCTTACAATAAGATTCAATGATTCTGAAGATAAAAAATCGGACTAACTTAATATCATCTTTCCTTAATCCTATTTGTAAGATTAGCGAGAGATGTATAATTAAAGTAGAGAAGAACCATATGTCGTCACTCGTATGTACACCTGATGGCACTCTTATTTTGTACACTAAGTTTGATCATGAAACCGAACTTGACAGTGATTCAGGCGTTACATTAAATATAGCTGATCTCAATAAGATTGTTAAGATACTGTCATACATCGACAAGGAGGATATTGAGCTTAATATTGAAAACAACTCCATCGCATATAGAGATAATGATATTCAGTTTAATTATTTCCTACTAGAAGACGGTGTTATTAATGCACCGGCTGTCGTTATCGATAAGCTTAAGAAAGTCGATTATCAATCATCATTCACTTTATCACGAGGCGCTATGAACAACATCAGCCGGTTAGCTATGTACGCCTCAGACAGTGAGAAAGTGTATTTATATACAAATGATGGGTCAGTAGTTAGTGAGTTGAATGACCGTAAGAGACACAACATCAATAACGCCTCTGTTAAGGTTTCTGACACCTTTAAAGGCAGTGAAATCGAAAAACCTATTCCGATAAAGTACGAGAATTTTCGTGTTATCAGTGCATCTCAAAGAAATGATATAAATATTTTTATAAACACTGAATTAAGTGTGTTGATGTTTCAAGCCTCAGATGAGCAGTCGAGCACAGCATATTTTATGTCAGGCTTAGTAGCATGAAGACATGTATGAAGAAGAGAAAGAATAAGATAACCACTCAGGGGTATTTCATAAAGCGTCTACGAGACAATGGATTTATAGTTAATAGATCCTTCTCCAGTTACAATAACCAAGACTCACGGAGATGGACGGTATTAGTTAATCCAGGTAAGGAGTCGGTCTTTATCACGTGCTTTGTTAATATGGTGTTCCATGGAGAGAGTATGTTTGAGCTAAATGATGGCGGAAACTTGATGCCTAAGAACATTTCCCTTAAGACTGACTCTATAGAAGTAATTGTTACATATCTAATTGAGCATAACGTCACGAATGAATCAGTGAATCTTCGAATCGAAGAATAAATATATAGACATGGATGATAAATCGCCTTCTAAAAAGCCTTCGAAGAAAGCTTTGACTGAGAAAGCTATCCGAAAAAACGAAAAGGAATTAAAAACTCTTAGAAAGCTTTTAAAAAACTCTCATCAACCTGATGCAATAAATCACTCTATTGATGTGATGCAAGAGAGTCTAAACTCCTTTGTTTTACTGGGCTATTCTTTTGACGGTGTACCTATTACCGCGGTGTCTGCAAGAACTTCGCAAGAATATGATGCACTTTACTCTAGAGCCGTGCAATTTGTACAGCAGGCGAACAGTGGCAGTGGTTCTAATAATCGATCCTCTTCTCCTGGCCAGGATGACGAGGATGAATAAATATTGTATATGAATTATTTCGTACGACCAGTTCAATTAGACTGTCCAAGCTGCGGCCAAACCGGCGTGGCTCCGAGAGTACAAAAGATTGACACAAAGAAGGAGCTCCGCGAAGAAGCTGCATGGACATGCCATACAT
>JACKQG010007576.1_pt1 | contig 10862 bp, 9 predicted proteins | sample 8237621 | NCBI WGS metagenome assembly JACKQG01 (sample SAMN15677084, study PRJNA649215) | marine metagenome | biome: marine; feature: Black Sea; material: saline water; isolation source: suspended particulate matter (SPM) from the Black Sea western gyre | collected 2013-06-09/2013-06-10 | depth... | reverse complement strand
AAGAACATCAAATTCGGGTTGGCAATCGGATTGCTGGTAATCATTGTACCGCTTTTCGCCGGTGTGCAGGACAGATCGTTTTTTTGGATTACCTACAGTAGTGAAAAATTAACTCAAACTTCTCTAATGGCTCTGCGGGGGATTGTGGTCTTCCTGTTTATCCAGGTCCTGACGGTTGATCTGGATAGCGAAAAATTCGCCCAGCGACTCGCGAAACTTGGCAATAAAAATTTCGTGACCCTCTACGATTTATCCCGGGAAATCATCCCCAATGCCCGTCATATTCTGAATAATCGGCTGAAGCGGAAACGAAAATTCTCAATCGCCAGTTTCCGGCCGGTCGCCCTGCTGAATTTAATCAGCCAGGTTTTTATTGATTTGATCCACCTAGCCGAGCGATTGAACCAGCCCTACCAGCCGCGGCTTGATAAAAATCCAGTTCTGTTGGTTGATAAAATTGCCAGAACTGATCAGCCCGCATTGATCGTTGTTACCGGGGAATCGGGCGCCGGTAAATCGACCTGGCTGCAGGAATTGCAACAGGAATTGGACAACCGGTCGATTGAAGTCGGTGGTGTGATTACGGAGAGGGAATATGTTTCGGAGTCAACCTGGAAGCTGGTGTTTACTGATATTACCAGCGGTGAAAAACAGGTGGTCGCCACGATGGAACCACGGGAGAAGGCTCTTAAGACAGATCATTATTATTTCGATCAGGCAGCGCTGGACTTGGGTTCGCAACGGCTCAGCGCCGCAGCAGGGGACTGGCTGATCGTTGATGAGGTTGGGATTTTAGAATTCGATTACCAGGGTTTTTATTCGGCGCTTAAGCAGATTTCCGAACAATACTCTGGTGTGCTGGTATTGTCACTGCGCAAATCGCTGCTGGTGGAATTGGATGATTTTCTAACCCGGGAATTACCCCAGTTCCATTCCTGGCAGCGCTACTTCGTGATCCTGGATGAAGCGGACTGAATTAACCAGGTATCGAATTATTTGGGAGGTTAATTATCGGGCAGTGCGGTTTACAGATGACCAACGGTTTTTGAATGCGAATTCAAGAGAAGATTTGGGAAAGTTACGAAAAATGTTGTAGTGACAACACATGTGTTGTCACTACGAGTATTTTAACGATTTGAATATGAGTAGTTGCCGTCCGGAAGGCCGGCTATTACTTATATATTTTGTTAGTATTCGTTCTCTATTTTAAACTTGAAGCACTACAGCATCAAGTTCTTGATCTGAAGCATTTTGAGCTTTTTTAATATCCCACTGTTTTCTTGCTGCATTGATTATAGTCGTAATAATAAAGCGTATTGCAATATATTCCATTTGTTCCGGGATATAAGGAATATCTACATGTTGATTAGCAAGCTTTGAAAGTCTTACTATAAGACGTTTAGCTTCGTCATCATCTATCCCTTGATCGGCACTTCTCACAAGTTCATAAAACTCATTCGGTAAATTGTCATAAAGAAACCGGTCGATCTTCATTACAATTTTGATAAGGATTTTTTCTTCGCCTGTTTCAGAAATAATGGGTACGTTTATTTTCTTATTTAATCTTTTAGCTAAATCCTTTATTTCTTCATCTGACATTTTAGAACGATCATCAGGTTTAGCAAAATATCCTTCCACTAGACTCCTAAATTGATCTACTGTTAATTCATTAATTGTTGCCATAATTTACTCCTTTATAGATATTAAGAATTCAAGTACAATCCTCTGTTTATTCAATAAATGCTAACGTCTTACTAAATCAAATAATTGAGTTTAGTGGGTTAACTCTTTATTGCGTTTATCCCGGTCTATCGCAGTAAAAATAATAATTCCGTATAAGAATAATTCCGTCTGCACCCTCTTACCGGTCACCGGGATATTACGCAGTATCCGGTGGATATTAAAGGTAAAAGTGGGTGATGGTGGTAATGGAAACCTTCAAGGTCTCGTTCTGGCGACCTTGTAGGTTACTTAATTATGAAATTGTAGTTATAATCGGCGCCACATGATGTAGGCATTGGTCAGACCATTTTGCTGATGGTTAAAAGCATCAGGTACTTCGCCAATGATTTCAAAGCCTAGCTTGTCCCACAGCCCTACAGCTCTTGTATTGCTTTTAACAACAATATTAAACTGCAGAGCCTTATATCCGAGTCGCCTTGCTTCATTCAATGAATATTTTCCCATGGCGGTGCCAATTCCCTGCCCGGACGCTGAAGGTAAGGTCATAAATGATGCATTAGCTACATGGGAGCCGAGGTCCGGGAAATTATCCTTAATGAAAAACGTAGCTATAATTTTCTCATCGATGGTTACCACATAAGTATGTTTATCATCACTGCACCAATAGGCCAGCATTTTCTCTTTGCCGGAATCAGGGGCAAAAACATAAGTGTCTCCGGTAGCTATGACTTGCTTTATGATCTTCCAGATTTGGTCAAAATCATTGTTGGTTGATTTTCTAATTTTAAAAGGTTTATCCATGACAGTAGTCGATTATGATTTTTTTTCCTTCTTGTTGGTTCGGTTTCTACGGAAAAATAAAGCGAATGGCACCAGACAGATCGCCGCCATAACCAGCACCACCGCGATACCAACCGTATCAATTGTGGTATCGAGTGAGTAGGCTTGCACAATCATCACCGGTACCAGACCGATTGATAAAAAACCATAGGCCACAAGCAGAGCCGGGGCGGTGACGAAACCGAGTGGCTCGCGCCGCCAGAGCAGGATACCGCTTATTAACATCAGCGGAACTGCCAACGCAAAATCATCGATCCAAAGCGCCAGTTCCTGAATGTCCACGGTTGTCTGGTTCATTAGAGCGGTAACCATCAATATCGACTGGCGCAGGATAATCAGGACCGACAGTCCCACCAGGATGCCGGCTGCGGTTCTGGCCGGTGCCTGGTCGATGAACCGCCGGCGTATTGCAACACCATCGATATTAGCCATGATGTAAAAGATGCCAATGCCGCTGAGGGGGATCAGTAACAAATAAGCTGGGAAGAACAGGTTGAACGGTATTGCGATCAGGTAGGGAACATAGACATACAGCACATAAAACAGCGCTCCGGGCCAGCACAGCAATCCCATAATATTACCACGGTATGTCAACCATAGAGAGACCAGCAGCAGGGGCAGGGCGATCAGCAGATTACCGGCATCGGTGGCTACGAAAACATAGCGCAGATTGGCGGATGGGTAGATCGTGGTCTGGTACAGAATACTGCCTAGGGCGGTAAACGACATCAGCAGTGCGACGAACAGCGAGAGAATATAGGCTGGTGTCAAGCTGCGCCGGATCGGGAGATCATTCATGCCGGCATTGATTCTTTTTTCGGGCGCGGGCTTTGGTGTGACCTTCCTTGCTGCCACCATAAAAGCACATGACACGCAGGATGAAACCGAAATTATACCAGCCGCCATTGTTGTGAACTTCGTAAATGTTCACATTATCTTTGAACAGCGAAATGATAAAAGTGAACAGTGAAATAAAACCGTGCCACAAGCCCTTCCAGAAACCGGCCAGCGCGTGGGTCCCGGCTGTATTGACCAGATCGTTGGGTCCGGCGGCGCAGGACGTCAGCGCGATCAGGATCAAGATTAGGATTAATAATGGAATCAGTTTTTTCACAATAGCACTCCTCAAGTCTATTTGTAAGGGTAATTTTACTTGAATATCCGCATGAATTTAAAGAAAATCTACCTATCAAGTAATATAGCCCACAGTTTTAACTGTGGGTTACCAATAAAGTCAAAGGCTAACCGTTTTAATCCGCCTTCGTCCCGATGGCTATCGGGACTACGGCGGACAAGAAGGCTTGGTTAAATTCCCAACTGCTGGCGCCGGAACAATGGGTTCAGGGCTTTTCCTGGAGTTCATACCATTTGATCGGTTTTTATGATGATCAGCGAGTTTTGAATGGAAAATTTCATTCATCACATTTGCAATCGGCAGTAATTTCCCCTTTATGAAACTGAGTGAAAACCAGGCTACTTTAGCCTTTTTATTGCCCAGCGCCTTTAAGGAATTATTCGCCCCGCGGATGTTGGTGATTGAACATTCCTTTGTCGACGGTTATTTCTGTCATGAAGCCAATTGGGAGAAAATAACCCGGACTGAAATCAAACAGTTGGAAAAATATGTGCGGGAGTGGTTATGGGATCAGGAACCTATCACTTTAGAAACCTGGTCCCGGGACCGGATGATTGAAGAATTATACAGAATTAATTCCATTAGCAAACTAAGTAATGTACAGCACTGGCAAACCGACAGGATTCCTGTAATCCGTTTTCGTGATCACTTCGATTATGTGATCGAAGCCATGTCCACCGATAAAACTGCCTTACAGAATTTCCGTTTGAAACATTATGATAACGGTTTTATCATGCGTTTTCCCACGATTGCCCAGCCCAAGCGTCTGGAACCATTCATCGACCGTCCTAAATTGTTTTCCATCATTGAAGAACAGGAACAATGGGGCAGTATCTTGGGGGTTGCTACAGTTTGGGAATTAAACGAGTTGATCGTGACTAATAAGATCAACGAGATGTTGTGGGTGGCCGAGGGATTGCACGAAAAGAAGATCGGTCAAATTGCCGATGCACTGTCAGAGCGGTTTCCATGGAAAAGAATTATCACTATTGCCGGTCCATCATCTTCGGGTAAAACTACATTTGCCAAGCGCTTGGGAATTCATCTCAAAGTCAATGGGTTTACAACCAAGCAAATTTCAATGGATGACTACTTCCTTGATCGATCTCAAATACCAGTCGATGAAAATGGTGACCAGGATTTTGAATCAATCTCGGTCATGAACATGGATTTACTGGCGGAACGCTTGGATCGACTGGTGTCCGGACAAGCAATACCAAAAAGGGAATATGATTTTAATACCGGTATGAGCAGTGATTCCATCGATACCATCCAATTAGACGATCGCGATTTTATCATTGTCGAGGGTATTCATGGCATTAATCCGCGGTTTGCGGCCAAACTGGGCGACGACCGGATTCATAAAATCTATATCAGTGCCCTGACGCAGTTGAATATTGACGCGACACATCGTGTGTCAACAGCGGATAATCGCCTCCTGCGCCGGATGATGCGTGACCATAAATTTCGGGGCTATTTACCGGAACAGACGCTGGAGCGCTGGCCATCAGTCCGCCTGGGTGAGGAGCGGAATATTTTCCCCTATCAGGAACAGGCCGATTATATTTTTAATACCGCCCTGGTTTATGAATTCCCGGTACTCGCTAAATATGTCTGTCCCCTTTTAAAAGAAATTAAAAATGGAACTGAATACGCTTCTGAAGCGGCTCGCTTAAACACGTTGCTTTCCTTTTTTGAACCCCTTGATGAAGACCAGGTGCCGGGTATATCCATCCTGCGGGAGTTTATCGGCGGCAGCGATCTGCACTATTGATCCTAATGACCACTAACTTATTAATGCACGTGCCCGTGATCCAGCTCTTCAGGAGTCGCTTCCCGGATGGCCTCCACGGTCACGTCAAATTCCAAAACCTGTCCCGCCAGAGGATGATTACCATCAATAGTAATCTCGTCACCATCGATTTTTCGCACAACAATCGTAGTGCCATTACCATCAGCGTCCTCGCCGTGTAATTGCATCCCAACCTGCAGATCATCAATTCCTTCAAAAGCGTTGAGGGGTATAACTTGCAATAATTCCGATTTGATTGGACCGTAACCATCATCCGGTTGTACTGTTACTTGTAGTTTATCCCCAACAGTTTTCCCGGTTAGTTCCCGTTCCAACCCCTGAATAATTCCACCGGCACCATGGAGATAGGTCAATGGTTTTTCCCCTTCGGATGAATCCAACAGATTTCCGTCGCCATCAGTTAAATGGTAGTGAATCGATACTACCAGATTAGTTTGTATTTCCATATTTGTTCCTGAAATTGAATTTGTCTGAATGATGAATTAAGCCTGAAGTTGTTTTTCGGATAAAGTTAACAATTTTATGGGTTAAGCAATGTCTAAAAAATATTAATAACCCACTGCTGCGTTTTCGCCACGGGGGTCAGCGCCGCCATAATACCCGGTGGAGTCAGCCATAATACAGTTTGCCCGCCCCATATAGCCCCAGGGATGCACCTCGACCACATGGCCCAGCCCTTGCAGATTATTGATTACATCCTCTGACATTCCGCGTATTTCACTATAGACCACATCCGGGTACCACTGGCTGTGTACTCGGGGGGCGGATACCGCCTCCTGGATATCCATATCATAAATGGTTGAATTTAAAATAACCTGCAACACGGTTGTGATAATAGTAGCACCGCCGGGCGCTCCCACCAGGAGATAGGGGCGTTGATCTTTCAATACAATTGTGGGAGTCATCGAACTTAGCATCCGTTTACCCGGCTCGATGGCGTTGGCCTCATTTCCCAGAAGACCGAAGGCATTAGGCACACCCGGTTTAGCGGAAAAATCATCCATTTCATTGTTTAAGAAAAAGCCGGCTCCTTCTACTATAATCCCGCAACCGAAACTGAAATTGAGGGTAGTGGTTACACTGACAGCATTGCCCATTTGATCGATTACGGAATAATGAGTTGTCTCCGGGCTTTCAACTGGTAATTGTTGTCCTGCAGAAACATCGCCAGATGGTGTGGCTTCGTCCAAGCGGAGGTCAATAATTCGCTGCCGGGCGTATTCCTTGGACGTCAACAGAGATAATGGAACATCCCAGAAATCGGGATCGCCCAGATGTTCAGCCCGGTCCGCATAAGCTCGTCGCTCTACTTCCGTGAGCAGGTGGATATAAGCTGATGAATTCCAACCCAGTGAATCGATGGGAAAATTCTCCAGCATGTTTAACATCTGGATTACCAGTACGCCACCGGAACTGGTGGGGGGCATAGAAATGATTTCGTACTCACGAAATGTCCCAGTGACTGGTGACCGGTATTGCGCGGTATAATTCAACAAATCCACTTTTGTAATCAAGCCGCCACCCTGTTTCATTTCGGCGACAATCAAATCGGCTACTGCGCCGGTATAGAATCCATCACGCCCATTCTTTGCAATCTGTCTCAAAGTCTTAGCCAAGTCTTTCTGCACCAGCTTATCACCGGCCTGCCAGGGCTGACCATCGGATTTGATAAAGATCGCCGCGGCTCCCGGATTGCTGATAAAGAAATCGTGATAGTAATTCAGATAGCGGGCATAGCGTCGGCTAATGGAAAAACCTTTTTGTGCCAGGTGAATGGCTGGCACCAGTAATTGTTTTCGTGAAATATTTCCCGATCCGTAATCGCGCCAGGCTCGCAGCAGGCCATCGACGCTGCCGGGAACTCCGCTGGCCAGGTGGGAATAGGTCGAAAGATTTGGAATTACTGTTCCGGTTGAATCGAGGTACATATCGCGGTCAGCACCGGCCGGTGCTTTTTCCCGATAGTCCAGGGCGAAGCTGGTTCCGTCGACCAGATGAGCAACAATGAAACCTCCCCCTCCAATATTACCGGCTTGGGAGTGGGTCACCGCCAGGGCAAATCCGGTAGCTACGGCCGCATCGATAGCATTACCACCCTTCTTTAAAATTTCCACCCCAACTTCCGAAGCAAGCTGCTTTGCTGAAACAATCATACCGTTTTCGGCAAAAACCGGGTTGGGATCGGCCGCCGGCGTTAAGGATAGAATAATAAGTGCTGTAAGTGAAAGTCGGAGCGTATTGGTCATAATATCAATTCGTTGACTGATGATTTAGACTGGAATATAAAAACTAAAGGTCATACTTCGACACGCTCAGTATGACCTTTAATTCAATTAAAAACTTAGCGGCGGCTTTGCAGTTTTGCCAGTAAACGCAGAATTTCCAGGTATAACCAGATCAGGGTGACCAGTAATCCGAAGGCACCATACCATTCCATGTATTTCGGGGCGCCCCGTTCGGCTCCTTCTTCGATAAAGTCAAAATCCAGGACCAGATTCAGCGCGGCAATGCCAACGACGATCAGGCTGAATAGAATACCGAAATTGGAGCTGCTGTGAATCAGCGGAATTGATTTACCAAAAAAGCCCATAATGAAACTGATCAGGTAGATAAAAAACACACCACCGGTGGCTGCCGCAATGCCCAGCTTGAAATTTTCCGTCGGTTTAATCAAGCCGGAACGGTAGGCGATAAGTAGTGCCGCCAGGGTTCCGAAAGTGAGGAATATAGCCTGATTCACGATCCCGGGATACATCTGGTCGAAATATTTTGATATGCCTCCCAGAGCTAGACCTTCCAGCAGGGCATAGGCCGGAACAGTGTAGGGCGCCAGGTGCTTTTTAAATACCGTAATCAGGGCTACGATCAAGCCACCGACTACGCCCACCATCATCAAGCCACCCATCCGGGGATCATTGGTTGGCAGATTCCAGGTGAATATGGCGGTAGTCATCAATAGTAATAGCGACAGGGCAGTTTTGTTGACTGTTCCCATTATGGTCATGGCCTGATCGGCAGCGACCCGACCGGCTTTAACGAAAATTTGCGCCCGTAAGGCCGGGTTACCGGAACGAAGAGAAAGATGCTGATTCATAATACAATTGTATCTGAATCCGGTATGTGATTCAGAGTTCCTTTTTTTCTGTCGGTTCAAATCTGGAGTAATTGTCGATCCGATCCCGGATTGCTTTTACCACTCCGGTCACTGGGATCCGATCTTGTTTCTGGGAATCCCGTTCGCGGATCGTGACTGTATCATCTTCCAGGGTCTGGTGATCCACCGTTATGCCGAATGGTGTGCCTGCTTCGTCTTGACGGTAATAACGTTTACCGATCGATCCCTGTTGGTCATAAATGATCTTCCAGTGTTGCTTTAAATCGTCGGCAATCTTGTGAGCCAGGTCAGGCAGACCATCTTTCTTCACTAAGGGGCAGATCACTGCTTTGACGGGAGCTAAGGCCGGATGAAAGCGCATTACAACCCGGTTATTTTCCTCATCTTCCCAGTAAGCATCGGATAATACCGCCAGCAGCATCCGGTTCAGGCCGGCGGAAGTTTCAATAATGTAAGGGAAATATTTCTCGCGACTTTCCTCGTCAAATAGCTGCATACTTTTACCGGAGAATTCCTGGTGCCGACGGAGATCAAAATCGGTCCGGTTATGAACACCTTCAATTTCCGACCAGCCAAAGGGGAATTCATATTCGATATCCCAAGCTTCCTTAGCGTAATGAGCCAGTTCAGTTTCACCATGCTGGCGGAAACGGACTTTTTCAGCATTGATACCCAGTGCGTTAGTAAAGAAATTGATCCGGTCCGCTTTCCAGTAGGTCATTTCGTCATCATCAGTACCCGGTTTGACGAAATATTGCATCTCCATCTGCTCAAATTCGCGGGTGCGGAAAATGAAATTGCGAGCAACAATCTCATTGCGGAAAGCCTTGCCGATCTGGGCGATACCGAACGGTACTTTCAGGCGCATGGCGCCCTGCGTGAGCAGGTAATTGACATAGATGCCCTGGGCCGTTTCCGGTCGCAGGTAGGCTTCCGAACCCGATTCTTCCACCGGGCCAACCATGGTTTTAAACATCAGATTGAACTGGCGTGGTTCGGTCATTTTGCCAGTTGTGCCACAGGTCGGACATTTGACGGTAGCCCAGTCGAGTTGGTCGTAATCACCGGCAAATTCATCGGCCCGGTAACGGGTTTTGCATTGTTTGCAATCCACCATTGGATCGTGAAATTCTGCTACATGGCCAGAGGCTTCCCAGATTTTGGGATGCATCAATATGCTGCTGTCCAGTCCAACGATATTTTCGTGGAGCTGGGTCATAGCGCGCCACCAACGCTGGGCAATGGAATTTTTCAGAGAAACGCCCAGGGGACCGTAATCATACGCTGCGCCGAAGCCACCATAAATTTCACTGGATTGAAAAATAAAACCACGGCGTTTTGCCAGGGCTACAATTTTTTCTAAACGTTGACTTTTTTTCATGACCGGACTGTTATCAATCTATGAATAAGTTAATTAATCCAGCGCTTTAAGTTCGCGCTCGATCTGATCATCATAGGGAATTTTAAGATCTGATTTCGGTTTTGATTTACTGGCCGCTACTGCTTTCGGTGTCCGGAGGTAATTCAGGAAAACGGCAATCCCGATCAGACCAATGATGATTGGTGTAATCCAAGCCATCAGATTAAACCCGCTGGCAACCGGAGAGGCTAAAACCCGCTCACCATAGCGGGCTACAAAATGATCCATGATTTCCTGTCTGGTTTGACCACCCTCCACCATCAGGCGAATTTCATTTTCCATTTCTGGGTGACCGTGATCGTAAACCGTTCCGCTCCAGCAACAGGATGCAATCAGGCTTTGTTCCAAATCTTTTATCAGATCCTCCCGAACATCACTAGCCCAAGCCAGACTGATAATTAATAGAGTTAGTACAGTTTGTTTCATTTTTTTCGTCTACGTTTTTTAGGACCGGCAATACGTTTATTATCGATCAATTCAACCGCTTGTTCCAGACTAATTTCCAAGGGCGTCAGATTTTTAGGAATGGCGGCATTGATTTTTCCATCGGAGATAAACGGGCCATAACGACCTTCCTTCAGAACTAATTGTTCGCCGGTTTTGATGTGCTTGCCCAATATTTTTAATTCCGAACTTGGCTTCCGGGCTTGAGCCAGTAGTTCAACGGCGCGTTCCAGACTCACGGATAGCGGTGTGTCAGGAGGCGTCAGCTTTTTGTTGGTTGAACCGGTTTTCAGATAGGGACCGTAACGGCCATAGTCGGCCAGGACCTCCTCACCAGTCTCGGGATGAGCCCCCAGGCTGCGGGGTAAGGCCAACAGTTGTAGAGCCAGGTCCAGAGTCAAATCAGCAAGAT
>JACKQG010007575.1_pt1 | contig 10863 bp, 11 predicted proteins | sample 8237621 | NCBI WGS metagenome assembly JACKQG01 (sample SAMN15677084, study PRJNA649215) | marine metagenome | biome: marine; feature: Black Sea; material: saline water; isolation source: suspended particulate matter (SPM) from the Black Sea western gyre | collected 2013-06-09/2013-06-10 | depth... | reverse complement strand
AATTTCCTCTTGTTTTTTATAAATTGTTTTTTTAAAATTTTCAGATTTTTTATTTTTTTTAACCATGTAAAATATCTCCTGATAAATTACCTAAATCACCTATTTTAACATCTTCATTTTTATCATTTCAGATATCTTCTTTACGATTTAATGAATTATCAGTAGTTTTATGTAATTTCATCTTTTTTGGGCATAATTCGTTTTTAAATATAAAAATTTTAAATTTTTGAAAATAGTAATTCAATGGAATTTTCAAATTGTTTGTTTAATTTTTGAAGATGAGCAGTATCCACTGAAAGAGCATTCTCATTAAACCAAGGCGATTTTAGATACAAATCTCTATTCATCTCAATCTGAATCCACGGAATTGGTTTATTCCCATATGTTCTAGTGATGTGACCACCGTGAAACGGATCATTGAGAAAGATTTCTTTTCGGTCAATAGAATATGCCTCAGATATAGAATCAGCTAAAAGTTCCAGCACATCCTGTGAGGATGCTTGTCCATCATTGTTTGATATGCAAAAAAGAGGTCTTTTTGATTTGGTTTTGTCAGGAGAAAAATGCGGTGCCGATGAAGCCATTGAATGGCAATCCAAACATAATTGTAAATCTAGTTCTTCAATACTTTTTTGAATTGCTTGATGGTATGGATTGTAATACAATTCAATAAGCATTGTTTTGAGAGAATCATCAGGTTCTTTTCCATTTGTGTATATTGGTTTGTCATAACATGTTTTACTTTTAATCAATCCATCAGGATTAGTTGGAGGCATATCTTGTAAAGAACGATTGAGATCAACAAATGCTCTTGCAATATCTGTTTTAATGACACGCTCCACTTTATCCCCCACATCATAAAGTTCCATTACGAAAGGATCAGAGTCATCAAACAAGTCCTTGTTAGTAATTGACAAGTGTCCTTCAAGTTCTACAGGTTTTCTTGTACCACCGTGTGGTATTGATAACAGTATTGGAAGTTTATTCATAGTCCTTCTGCGGTCCCATCACGACGAATTTCTGCCACACCCTGAAATCCTTCACCAGTTTGACATTTCAGCACTGCATGTATTGCACCCAAAAAGAAAGAATATCTTTCTTTGATATTGATTTTGTAACCCATTTTTTTCAGATGTTTAATAATTTCAATAACAGAATCATCGGCTTCTAAACTAATTTTTCCATCTACGGCACAATGAATTCGAGGTTTTTCCATAGCCTTGTCAATTGAATTACCATGGTCAATGATTCTAGAAATAAAATGACTTAGTGTTGAAAATATTCGTGCACTGCCAGGAGTGCCCATCACTATCCAGGGTTCATGATTGTAAAATATTATTGATGGGCATACAGATGTCCAAGGGATGGCATTTGGTCGTAAATAGTAAGGATGATTTGAATTCTCAAACTCAAATGCAGACATGTAGTTGTTATACAAAAATCCTAATCCGTCAGCTGCAGCTTTTGAACCATAAACTAGTTCAATTGATTGTGTGATACCTACAGCATTTCCTTCTTTATCCATTACAGAAAGATGGGTAGTATCTTCAGTATCCATCGATTCTTTTAATGGAAGTTCTGGATCAACAGTATCACGAATAGATTTTGAAAGTGTTTTTGCAAAATTTCTACTAAGATGAGTTTTTTCATTTATCTGATGATATGTTCTTGGATTAAATCGTCGTTGTTCTCTGTACAATAATGCTTTACGATGAATTTCAGAAACAAAATGATAAGATTTAGGAGTTCTAGTGAGAAATTTGGATGGAAGATTACTAAGCATCATCAATACTAGTAACATTGTAGGACCCGCTGCAGGTGGAGGTACTGTATATACCCGAATTCCACGATATCTTCTACTAATTACTTTTCGCTCTATAGGAAGTGGAATAAATGCAAGATCTTCTTTTCTCAAAAAGCCATTGTTAAGTTTCATATCTTTATCAATCAAGGTTGCAATTAATCCATGATAAAATGAACGATATCCATATGATGCTAGTAGATCAAGAGTATTAGCTAAATCATCCTGAACAAAAAGATCTCCTGCTTCATAAGGTACTTCACCATCTTTTAAAAAATATTTTGCGCCAGATTTTGATTTAACTTTGAAAAAATTTTCAAGATGTTTTTCTTGCAAGTCATGTTGTAGTTTTGTAATCCTGTATCCTCGCTTTGCAATGCGAATGGATGGTTTTACAATTGTTGACCAATCTAATCTACCATATCGTTCATTTAGATATCCTAAAGTTGCCACCGTACTTGGAACTGTACTTGCTTTGTATCCAAGACGGCTGAGAGATTTTTTTTCAAAAAAGGAAATATGTGCTAATGAGGGAGCCCTACTAGAACCATCAACTGCCAAAGTTTTCCCATCAATGTGAATAATTGCCATAGATTGTCCACCCAATCCAGAAGCTTGTGGCTCACATACTCCAATAGCCATGGCAGTAGCACATGCTGCATCTACAGCATTACCACCTTTTTTGAGCATTTTAACGCCCGCTTTAGTAGCATCAGGAAATGCAGATGAAACCATCCCATTTTTTGCAGTAGAGCATTTTTTATCAGATGTCGGTTTAAATGAATTTTCTATTTTTTCAATATCCAATGTCTAATCACTACAACGATATATTATAGATGTCAATAATGCAGAACGTTCGACTAAACTATCATGCAAAATGTATTCCCTAGTAGAGCGATAATTGTGACCAATTGGACCAAATCCATCCAAAGCTGGAAGTCTTGAAGGAACATTGCTAATATCAGAAGACATGAGTTGTTCATGGCGTTTAATTTTAATTTCGTGTTTTTTTGCCAAATCTTCTACCATCTCATAGAATTTTCTATCTGATTCTTCTTCAATAACTGGAGGTCGAGTTTGTATTTGATTAATTGCAACATCAAGATTTTTCTCTCCTGTTTCTTTCTTTTTCATAATTGCCCTAATCTTACTATCCAATGTTTTTCCTAAAGTTGGATTTTTAAAACTGCATACTAGAGATAAGGTTGCATAGTTTGGAGTATGTCCATGAGTTCCTTGCGCAACAATAGATATAGTTCTTAATTTGTAATTTTTTTCATCTTTAGAAAGTTTTTCAATTGCAGCAATCTTTTTTCCAAGAATAGGTATTATTCCATGAATGTCAGAAGATTGAGAACTAGGAGTGGTAAATCTAATTTGATAATCATTTCTACCATAACAAGTGGTAATTATTCCACCATCTTTGCTTGCAGATTTTAACCCCAAAATGTATTTTGATTTTTTAGAATACTGATGAACAATTGTTTTACTAAAACGACCTCCCAGACTATCATCAGTAGTAAGCAAAATACCACATTTTATTTTCTTTAGACGTTTTGCAAAACGTAAAGCATGAAGTGCACCTAACATTACTGTTAGTCCACCCTTACTTTCAGCAATGCCTGAACCATAAATCTTATCGTCATCTTCTGCGTATGAGATTAGATCATTTGGACCGTAATGAGTATCCAAATGAGATATAATTAAAACATCATTTTCCAAATCATTGTGATTTTTAAAATAATGAAAATCGCCAATGTCGGTTTGTCTATACAAACGATCAGTGAATCCCAAATGTTTCATTCTTCGAGATATAATTGAGCCAAGTTTGTTTACATTATCAATATTGTACACGTGAGTATTCATGTTTACTAAATCTCGAAGTGTTTCTTTTTGGCTTTGTAAATGTCCTCTCAGATAGGTTCGTGCAACCACCCTTAATGGTTGTGTAAGGTCAGGTTCTAAATCCACAGATTGTGTGGAACCAAAATATCGCATTACTGCAACATCCAAAATTTTGTTTATCAGAGATTCATAGGTATGTCCAGCAGTTTGTGCTGCATAATATAGGGAACCTCCAGTACCCAAACTTGCCATAGAATTTAATTCAAGAATGTATAAATTTTCATCCTTGTCCATTCTAAAATCAACTCGACTGTAATCATTTAATCCCAACGAAGTGAACGCATCAATACACATCTTTTTCATCTCTTCTGTTTTTTCTTTAGATAATTTTGCAGGACATGTTTTACCGACTCCTCCTGCTTTCTTCTTATCATCGTTAGTTTGTATTTGATCAGGATTATCGAGATTGATTTCAACTATGGGTAATACTTCGATGTTAGGACTGTTTCCAATTAATCCAACTGCGAATTCTCTTCCTGAAATGAACTGTTCTACCAAAATATCTTGTTGAAATTTTTCAATTTGAACTTGAACTGCAGCTCTAAGATCATCCCAATTGTCAACCACCTCCATACCCATTGAAGTTGATTCAAGTTTTGGTTTTACTATTACAGGAAATACAAGATCATCATAGTTGTCTTGAGCTGTTTTGAATACCCAAAAACCAGGAGTAGGAATTTTATTTTTTTGTAGAACAATTTTTGTCATCACTTTATCTTGTACAATAGCATGACCTGCAGGACCAGAACCAATGTATGGAATTCCAAGCATCTCCATCATGGCTGGAACATGCGTGTATCTATTCTGACCTTGAATTCCATATGCCATGTTAAACACCATTCCAGGAGAATCGCCTGAAACTACCTTTGGCATAAATTCACGAAGCTCATCTGCCAAGTGAATATCGCCTTCAATGACTTTAACAGTATGGCCACCCTTCTCTAAGGAACGTGCAACTTTTTCAACTGCTTTTTTACTATAATGCTCCTTTGTAGTCATTCCAAAAACGTTGATAACATCTTGGGGATCGATTGTTGATTCGTTATAGATTAATGAAACTTTCATAATATTTCCATAGATTGATGCCCGTATTTATATCGGGGTCATGTCTGAGGGGTTTTTTCTTAATCCAGTTGTTCTTGGGAAGATGTGAGAAAGTTATCGCTAGGATTCGATGAGGATTGGATCTAAATGTTTGAATAAATTAAAAGCAATCTCATCGAAAGCATTTTCAAAAAGAAGAAGGCAATTAAATAGGATAAAGAGATATTCAAAGCATACAAGTGATAGTAATGGTAATTTTATCAGTAAAAGACATAGAAAAGCTAGATGCAGCATGTACTGGACTTTCTGAAGAAGAACAAATTAGACATGTAGGAGTAATCAATGTACTAGGACACTTAGTTGCAGGTGGATTTAAAAAAGGAATTACACCATTACTTGCAGAAAACAAAATTGCAATGACATACATGCAGTTAATGTTAGATTTCAAAATGAGACAAGAATTAGATGATATTTTAGGACCAATTGATTATATTGCATCAAGAAGAACAAATCATTTGATCATTACAATTCCAATTGGAGAAAATATAGTGTTAGTTACAGCAGAACCTAATGCAGATGACAAAAGAATAATTAAAAGAGCAGAAGAACTATTTGACGACATTACAATATCAACAATCTAAAAATAGAGAAAATTATCAATACTCAAAATTATTTTATTCTGAATTAAGTCAACTAGTATTTGTCTTAATAATTTGAACCCAGAAAAAATACTATGCAAGTAGAAACAATCTAAACGGAAGAATTATCACAACTGGATAAATTAATCAACGAGATAGTTGAGCAAAGAAGAATTATAGACATCAAACTTACTACTGTATTTCAAGAAAAAATAATTTATGCCGCACTTGTAATGTTTAACGATTAAATCATTATCGTGTATTATAATTTAAAAAAAATCTGATAAGTAAAAGACGTCTCATCTATTTTTACGATTTTGATATGTAGTGAGGCTATTTCATTAGATAAAATACAGAGGAGCCGACAGGTCTCCTCCACCACTAGATCAAAAGACCTAGCGAACAATATCTATTATAAAATTAGTATAAAAATACAAGAAAAATATCGAGGCTAAAATCCCAAGACATTTCCAGATAAAGAGTCAAAGAATAGTTTTACAGCGGCAATTACAAGAACTACAGAAACTAGAATTTGTAAATAACGTTCTTTGATATCAATTGATAATCTTGCACCAACTAATCCACCAATGAAAGAACCAATTGCCAACAAACCAGCTTGAAGGAAATCAGGATGTCCCAATAGACTATGCACTATTACACCAGACAGAGATGCAAACAAGAGAATCATTTGTGATGTAGGAGCAGCTTTTTTCATCGCCATTCCCATTCCTGCCACCATCAAAGGTACAAAGATGATTCCACCACCAATACCAAAAAACGAAGAGATTATTCCTGCAAAAAAGCTTGCACCGATGGCAAAAATCATCATCTGTTTTGAAATTGTTTTCTCTCTTGTCTCAATTTTTTTTCTCAAAAATATGTATGCAGCAGATGCAATCAACACAAATCCAAACAAAATTTTAAAAACATCAGGGGCAACATCAGTCGATATCAATGCACCTAAAACAGTTCCAGGAATTGAGAGTAAACCAAGTTTGATACCCAAAGGATATTCTATTCGTTTTTGTTTTGAATAAGAAATCGTAGATGCAATTGCATTGCTTAACGCAGCAAATAGACTGTTACTTGCAGCAACAGTTGGAGAGAATCCTAAAAATGTCAAAACAGGGACAACAATTATTCCACCCCCAAGACCAATCATTGAACCCAATAATCCAGCAGCAAATCCTAACGGAATTAACCATAATTGATCAATCATTGTAATGTCAATCAAAGAATTTTCTATTATATAATTAAACTATTTTAAAATAATCAATGTCTGTAAAACTGAATTCTCTTTTGAGGTAATTTCTAAAAATATTTCAGAATCACCCAAATTGTCAATTTTCGATTTTATATTACGTCCATCAGAATCAGAGTAAAATGTCTGAGCAGCAGATATCCAGGCAGAAATGGATTCATAATCTTTTGATTTTTCTTCATCCCAGCAGTTACAAACAAGGGTTTCAATCATAGTCTCAAATATTGCAATCACTTCATCCTGGTTTGATTCCAAAGTACTAGTTTCAAGATTAGCTACTGCCATTACAGGGGATTGCGTATCACCCCCAATGTTGATATTTCCAAGTGGAGTACCTTCAAAATCCAATACGGCAGTTGTCGTGCAATATTCTACAGTTTGTGGAAGTCCATTATCAAAATATGCACAGTATTGACTAATGGTATGATCAGTTATTGGAGTAGGGGCAGACACGGAAATATTTTGCTCTTCCAAAGTATCTTGAATTTTTTCAATGTCATAATATGTAAATCCTGATTCATAAATTGATTTAGATATAGTAGGAGTTTCATTTGCTAGAAATAAAGATGCTAAAACTGCAAGTATAATTCCAATAATAACTGGAATGGCTATCAACTTGTTCATGATTAACAAATTTTTTATTCAAAGATAAGGCTTTGCAATATCAAATTGATATTATTGTCAGCTTTGAATCTTTTGTGATATTATTTTGATCAACAAATCCAGATGTAACTTCAAGAACATAGGATGCCTCATTATCTGGAACTACACTTTGACAACTGGTAATTTCTACTACAGTTTTACATGGAGGAACATCTTTTTCAATATGCACAATGTTTCCATCAGCATCAAACCAAATCATATCTAAAGGGAATTGCATGTTTAACATCCATAGAGAATACAATCCAGGTTTGGAAAACACAAAGATCATCCCCTGATCATAAGGTAATTGATCTTGGAACATTAATCCACGAACACGTCGTGGTTCAGAATCGGCAATTTGTACTTCAAGCGGAATGTCATCTACCATTATGGTACCTCTTGGAAATTCAACTGATTCTAATTTACTATCACTAGGAAGAGTAAGCATTCCAATGACTCCAATTATTATTGCGGCTATTGTAATTGGAATTAATGCTTGAGCACGAGTTGTCATCAACTGATTTAGAGTAATCCTGTTAAAATACCATCTTAAACAAAGGAGAAATTATTGATCAAAATAAGCAAAGAATCGGACATTACATTACTAACTGCATCTGTTACTGATTTTGCAGATTCTCTAGGTTATTGTGAATACAAAATTCCCCTATCCATCAAAGGTGTAAAGCCCAAGCCATCTCAAGCATTGATTCAGGGAACAAAGGCACATCATGCCGAGGAAAAATATGAACAAGAGCATGTAGAACTAGAACCGGTATCAATTGAGCAAATGGAAGACAAAGGGGAAAATATCGAGTTTGCACGAGAAAACATCTATTCTACCTTAATGATGCCATTTGAATTTCCAACAGAAAATGTACTGGTGTCACTATCTGGTAGAATAGATAAAATTCTCAGAATTGATGAAACCCTAGTAGTTCAAGATGACAAATTTGCAGGACGTCCTCAAGTTTATGATTCAAAAACTCAACCATATCCCAGTCAACTATTACAGGTTTTAGCATATCTTAATTCTAGTTTTTCCTCAAAGAGAAAGCCAAATGCTGATGATTTCTTTGAAATGCCACACACCCAAAAGAAATGGCAGATTCGAATATGCGATAGAAAGACCAGAGAGCCATACAAAGTATTTTCAGAATTACAAGATGCATTTTCTTTACATTACTTGCATGTTTCATTACAGAAATTTACAACCATATCACTTGGAATGAGTGAGCCTGAACATCATAACAGCATAAACAAGTGTAATGCCTGTAATTTGAAATTATTTTGTGAATTTAAAATACAGTAGATGAAACTAGATAAACAGATGCCAATCCAATAATTATTACAGGTTTTATTCTAATTCCTTTTTGGTAAAAATGGTAACAACGCTCGTACAAATTCCATAATATTTTTTGTTTGAATGTAAACTATTCCAGGACCTACGATTTCAATTACTAGTGCATCACCTCCAAACAAAGTAGTCTTTAGACTACCATGCTTTGTAACTCTATAATCTGCAGTAGAACTTAGGGCAACTAGTTGATAATTATCTACAATCATTGTCTCACCAGATGTTAATTCTTTTTTCAAAATTCCTCCCCATGCATTGACAAACATTTTGCCGTTTCCAACGGTTTTTAGCATAAACAAATTACTACCAAAAATTCCTTTTGTAAATCCCTGCCATTTAGTATCCAATGTTAATTCAGTAGTAGAGCCAATAAAGGCACCGGATTGAACGATAAATTCTTCATGTACATCAATTACCTCAATATCTCCAAGCATATTTCCAGTAAGACCCAGTTTACAATTCTCTTCTTCTGCAATGAATTCATTTACAAAAAATGATTCGCCTCCTAATGCAGCTGCTTTGAGGGATTTTAGAAATCCTCCCTTTCTCATTCTAGTTTCTGTAATGATATTTCCTTTCATGAATACCATGGCAGCAGCTTCTGCAGTAATTTTCTCACCCTTGTTTAATGTAAACTCAATCAACCCCATTGGGTTTTTCACAATTTCATATTCCATGATTATTGATTCTTCCAGAAATTAATAAAATTATCAATATCTTCCAATCTCAACAATCACATTACTGAATTCTTAAAATCACTAATTGTAGACATGTTGTGTTTTGTCTGGTGTCCAATATCATGAATGGTAGAGCCATTGTATTTCTTGTCCAAGTATCGTCCTGCAACAATCATAGGTCCTCCAATAGCGCAAGTTACTCCAGTGGGTTCAGGAACCCATAACATCAAAAACCCAATTTTTTGGAGTTTTTTGCCAGGAGCTGGGGCCTTTTGAAGAGCACCTAATGAACGAGCAGTGTGTTTATCATCCATTCCAGATACTTCAGAATACAAATTTGCTCTACGTTTAGCAGAATCAGAGAATTTTCTTAATTTATCCAAACGTTCCTTTAAGGGGTCAGCCATTCCAACCTAGATTTAAGAAAAAATAGTTAACAACCAGTGATCAACTCTGGTCACATCCAAGTCAACAAAGAATAGCTAGATTCAACTCAAAAGACACTCAATTATACCCGATTCCATTTAGATACAAAGACAACATGAAATCTAAAAATTCTAAAAGACTTGATTCGATTAAGGCGGCCCACCAATTAGAGAGAAACCGCTCAAGCTCAAGAATGGAGGATTATTTAGAAATTATTGGAGAACTAGTAGAAATGAAGGGATATGCAACTACTTTGGATATTTCAAGATACATGCATGTGAGTGCACCAAGTGTTACCAAAATGCTTCAGCGATTAGATGAGAACGGATTTTTGGAATATGAAAAATATCATGGAATTAATCTTACAAAAAAGGGAATACAAGTTGCAGAAGGAATAAGACAAAAACATGGAATATTATTAGAATTTTTCGAGATTTTAGGTGTAGGATATGAAACGGCAAACCAAGATGCAGAAGGAATCGAGCATCATCTAAATCCAAAAACAATCAAACAGTTAAGAAAATTCATAACATTTTTGAAAGCAAACCCAAAAATTATTGAAAATTTTAAAAATCTTTAAGGAAAATTTTGATATCATCTTGTGACGATGTAAGGTCCATTAAATTTCTTGCAACATCAGAGCGTTTTGGAATTTTAATCTGTCCTTTCTTTCCAATCCTCACAGATGCAATGAATTTTTCATTTCCATAAATATTAGCATGCATTGAAGAAAAATCTCTGTTAACAGTCAGCAGTAATGCTGTTTTTGATTCTGAAAAACTAAATGGCAAATCATTTGACGTTAAGGAAATATCATCAGATGATTTTTCCACGACATCAATGTGTACCTTGAGTAATTTTTCAATTTCATTGATGTTTGAGCCTCCTCTGCCAATGATAGATGCAATATTTCGCTCATCAACTGAAACTTTAACTCTATTATCAGATAAAATTTCAACTTCAGCATTAGAATCATAACGTCTGAATGTTTCTTTGATTTTATCCTCAGCTAGTTTTTGAATTCCAACTTTATCGGCCTTTTTTCCTACTGGAACAATGACATTTTCCTCACCAAACGTGTAAATTTCATGCTCTAAAACATCATCTTCAAAATT
>JACKQG010007574.1_pt1 | contig 10863 bp, 13 predicted proteins | sample 8237621 | NCBI WGS metagenome assembly JACKQG01 (sample SAMN15677084, study PRJNA649215) | marine metagenome | biome: marine; feature: Black Sea; material: saline water; isolation source: suspended particulate matter (SPM) from the Black Sea western gyre | collected 2013-06-09/2013-06-10 | depth... | reverse complement strand
AGCGTTACACTCAGTGACGTTTCGACTAAGGAGGTGTGAAATTTGATAGAAGTAAAGATCTTTGGGACCACTCCGCCTTGCGCCAAATGCAAGAAAGCGGAGGAAATTGCGCAGAAAGCAGCTCAAAAGTTCTCAGGACAGGTAAAAGTAGAGAAATTTGACGCTTTAAGTCCTGAAGGTAATAAGTATAGTATTATGCTCACTCCTACCACGGTTGTGAATGACAAAGTGGTAGCCATGGGGAAGGTACTATCGGAGAATAAATTAGAAACTATCATTAGATCTGAATTGGAGGGATAACATTGAAAGTAAAAATGGAAGTGTTCAGCGGTAACCCACCGTGCCCAGGATGCGTTGCCATCTTGAAACTCGCCGACGAATTTGCCGCTGATTACAAAGAGGAACTCGAAGTTGTTAAGTATGTCGGCGAGGAAGGCATGGAGAAATTTGAAGCATACAAATTATACTGCGTCCCTGCGGTAGTAATCAATGAGAGCATAAGGATTGAAGGCATCTGCCCCAGCAGATTGACACTTCAAAATGCGTTAAGGGAGGGAGGATTATGGATAAAGTAAAGGTGGAAGCATTTTTGTCAGTCCCCGCCTGCTCAGGCGGCGTCAGTCTGACTAAACTGCTCAAAGAAATTGAAAGTGAGTTCTGTGACCAAGTTGAAATCGTCACCTATAAAGGTCCCAATGAGCTGTACGAACAGTACAATCTGACCTCTGCTCCTGCGTGTGTTATCGGTGAATTGGTCCGGATTATGGGTGTTTGTCCCAGCAAGGAGAGTTTAATCAGTGCTCTCCGCGAAGCTGGATTAGAATAACGGAAAACGCAAAGCCGCATTGAATAGTGTTTGGTGGCTTGGTGTAAGTTATACCAAAAGCTAGAAAAATCGGCTTTACTTAACCTAATTTTGGTAGCATAATACTCCTAAATTTATTATTATTCTGGAGGTATACAATGAAACGCCGAGAATTTCTGTCAACCAGTTTAAAAACCGGTGCTGCTGTTGTAACTGGCTCATCGCTAGTGGGCGGTTCTGTGCTAGCATCAGAGAAGGAATCGGCTCCCATTGAGCCAGACAGCATGTCAAAAGCCGCGCTCGAACATTTTCTGCCCGGCGGGAAAACCTGCGTGGAGTCTCTTCTTTTAGTGGGCGCGGATGCGCTTGGCATCGAATGTCCAGTCATACCCGACATTGGGCTTGGTCTCGCTGGTGGAGTTGGTCTCCAGGGAGAAATCTGCGGAGCGATAACGGGCGCCGCCATGGTAGCGGGAATGGCTATCGGGCCGAAAGAATCAGAATACAAGAAGAAGAAAATGGCTGTTTTAAGTGCTGCTGGCAAAATTTTTCAGGAGTTTGAAAAAAAACACGGTAGCACTGATTGCCGCAAGCTATGCGGACTTGATTTGACCACTCCCGAGGGAAGGCAGAAGCTTGAAGCTAGCGTCAAAAAGGAAACCTGTAGTCAATTTGTGGATACTGGGGCTCGGCTGATGGCTGAGATGCTTGCTAACGTTTAGGTCTATTTCAACTGAGAAATCTGTAAAATTTTAATTTTAGCTTGATAATCTTCTGCGAATATGTTATAATCTATCATTATATTGATATATGTTAATATATTCAGATGAAAGGGGGTGCATAAAAATGCCGGAGATTGTCAACGTTTTCAAAGCCCTTTCTGACCCAACTCGGCTGCGCATCTTACTATTGTTGCAGCATGGGGAGTTATGCGTCTGCGAGGTGGAAGAAGTTTTGGGAATGAAGCAAGCGCGCATCTCCCGCCATTTGAATATACTCAGAAACGTTGGTTTGACAAAATCAAGAGGTGTTGGGCGGTGGGTGTTTTACTCATTGGCAAATCCAAAGACGAACCCATATCACAGGCAGATAATTGATACGCTTATCAAATGGGCGCAGGATTCTGACCAAGTCTTTCTTGACCGAAAAAAGTTGGGGGAGTGCATTAAAAAACGAGGACAGGAAGGACATTGCCCCATTCCCTTGCCTTAGAATAGAATTTGTGGCTTTTAACTCTATCTGGATAGACAATTTGGAGGAATATATTGACTAAATTTGAAAAGTATCTGGCTTTATGGGTCGCGCTTTGCATGGTTATCGGGGTTGTACTTTCCCAAACAGTACCTGGCATCAGTGAGACTATCGACTCTTGGCAAATCCGTGGCATTTCAATCCCCATTGGCATCTGCCTGTTCCTCATGATGTACCCGGCTCTACTCAACCTACAAGTATCCGAATTGAAAAAGTTGAAGCATAACCCAAAACCGATTATAATGACCCTGTTCTCCAATTGGGTGGTAGCGCCCTTGGTTGCAGCCGGGCTGGCACATCTGTTTTTGCGTGGGAATGAACAACTTGTCATCGCCGTTATCCTGTTAGGGTCAAGCCCATGTACTGCGATGGTTCTTGTTTGGGGGAAGTTGGCTGAAGGAAACCAGGAGCAGAACGTCGTCAACACGAGCCTGAATACTGCCACCATTATCGTACTTTACGTACCGGTCGTTTCACTGTTGACAGGCATTCAAAACATTCTGATAGATCGAGGGTTGCTGGCTATTTCAGCGTTCGTCTTTATCGGAATTCCACTAATCCTTGGAATCGTGAGCAAGAAGGTTCTGATAAGAGCCAGAGGGGAACCGTGGTTCGAGAAGATATATCGTCCAACGGTTGGCAAGATCGCTATCGCGGCACTCTTGATGACGCTCATCGTGCTTTTTTCGCTGAACGGGAAAGTTTTGCTCAATCATTTCGATTTACTGTTGTTGGTCTCGGCCCCGCTGCTGCTTGGTTTCATCATCGTGGTTGGATTCAATCTTCTGACCACCAGAGCCTTTGGATTGAAATACAGGGAGGCAATAATCACGGTCATCATTGGCTCGTCGAGCCACTTTGAAATCGCCATTGCTGCCGCGGTAGCGATGTATGGTGTCGGTTCGTATGCGTCGTTGGGAACTACGATGGGTCTGTTTTGGGAAGTGCCGATTATGTTGGGACTTGTCTTCCTGGGCAAAATCCTGCGGAACAGAAGCTTTTGGCAGGAATAAGATTGCTGGAATTCATTCTGGCTTCGCGCGTCCCCCTTACCACCCCCCCTGCCCCCCTTCCAAAGCGGGTTAGGGGGTTGTTTAGGGGGTTGTACTTCGTCAACCGCCGGAAGCCTTTGCTGCTGTCGTCGGTTCTTTGGTGGCAGTTCCTATCTTAATCATCCAGGTGAATTTAGCACGGTGGTTGGTGGTTATCTGAGTTGAAAAACCTCCTGTTTAGGGAGAAGCTCTTCGCAATACCATCAGCGGTTGCCATATCCAAAAAAGCATAATGCAGACCGTGAAACCAATTTGGCCCAAAACAAACTTGGTTTCGGAACCGAAATGAGAGGAGATCTGATGAATAATAAGTATTTGAAAATCGTAATTGTCATTGCCTTGACCCTGGCAATAGGGATTGCGCTGTACTTTAAATTCCGCAATCAAGATAGGATGGATACATCTGCTGACACGCCAGAAATAAAAGTCGAGACAACACCTCAAACTACTCTACCCCAGCTTGTTGACCTTGGTTCTAAGACGTGTATTCCATGCAAAATGATGGAGCCTATTCTTGAGGAACTCAGACGTGAATATGAGGGCAAGCTGGATATTCTATTCATTGATGTGCGAGAAAATCCGGCGGGAACTCAAGCATACGGAATACGAGTCATTCCCACTCAGATTTTCTATGATGCTAACGGTCAAGAATTTTTCCGCCATGAGGGATTTTTCTCAAAGGAAGATATTCTTCAAACATTTAAAAACGCTGGTATTCTTTGACGCTGATGATAAGAAGCTCTTCGCCCGTGTCGGATTTTCCTTCAGGCTGAAATCGAAAAACAACTTTCTTGGAGTATATTGATGATAGAACAACTATTTACATCCTTGAGCAGAGCTGTTGAAGCAACCCCTGTTATCGCGCTAATTGCGTCTGTAATATGGGGCGTACTCAGCATTCTATTGAGTCCATGTCATCTGGCAAGTATACCTTTGATTGTCGGTTTTATCGATGGACAAGGACGTGTAACCACTAGACGAGCGCTGGGATTATCCTCATTATTTGCCATTGGTATTCTCATAACCATCGCGTTCATTGGTGTTCTTACAGCATCGCTTAGCAGAATGATGGGCGATGTTGGCGCGTATGGCAACTATATTGTTGCGGCGATATTCTTTGTTGTAGGATTGTATCTTTTGGACATTATCCCAATGGCTTGGTCTGGCATGGGACAAGGACATATCAAACGCAAAGGTTTGATAGCGGCGTTGCTCCTCGGACTGATATTTGGCATTGCAATCGGCCCATGTACGTTCGCATATATGGCACCGATGTTAGGTGTGGCATTCAAGCTGGCGGCTACCAATCTATTATATGGCGTAAGCTTACTGCTGGCTTACGGTATCGGACATTGTTCTGTTATTGTCGCCGCCGGCGCCAGCACGACATTAGTCCAAAAAATCCTCAATTGGAACGAGGAATCAAAAGGCGCGGTCATACTCAAGTATATTTGTGGGATATTGGTCATTCTGGCTGGATTGTATTTGATTTGGATAGCAAAGTAAATATCTGCGACTGTATAAGCGGAAAGGATGTTAAAGCAGAGGGGCGTGGGAGCATGGGAGCGGAGGAGCAGGCAATTCATCCCCTCCTGATTCTCCGAATCAGAAAGGGTCTTCTTGCCTAAAAAAGATAAAATAAAAAAAGGCGAATACAGACGTTCCTGTATTCGCCTTTGCGATTTCAATGATTACCAGTTCCGGCGATGGCCTCTGCCCATGCCGAAATTACCACCACGACCATGTCTGCGCCGGCCGCTATAACCGTATCCGGGTGCTTCACAACTGTATTGATAACCGCCCCCCCAACGTCCTATTGGGGCAAATTGAGTTCGTTGTTCTTTGGTTAATATCTTTGCAGCATCAAGACGATGGTGAATCCTCTGTTCATGCAGTTGGTTTCGTAAGTCAGAGATTTCCTTCGATTTTGCTAAAATAGCCTCTTCGTCTAATTCGTCAGCAAGCGTGGTTTACGAAGTAAACTACTGAGCGAAGCGAACATAACTGTTGAAGTTCCAATGTTTTTATCTGTATTTCATTACGCAATGGAAGCGTTTCTTTAGCGGAGTCGGTTCGTAGCGATTGCAATTTTTCCTGTTGCTCTTGGGTTAAATTGAGTTCTGCTGGAGTTCTATCCATTAGATGAACCAATCTGCATCCTACTGCTTTTTCTGCTTCCTCACGGGATATTTGGCCATCCAAATAAAGATCGAGATACGTTTATATCCATAGTTGTTCTATCCCAAGCTCTGTTGCTTTTGCTAACAAAAAGGAAATGTTTTGCTGGGTCTTTTGAGTCAAAAACTGTAGCTTCTCCAGCGTCCTATCCATATTCTAATAGACTCCTTTCTGGTGTAGAATTGTCACAAACATATCGTCCATACGAATCTGTCTTGATAAGCTTATTGCAGCAAAAGTTGCTTCTGAACATGCTAATTGAATCTTATCCACGCACTACTTTAAATGTCTCTGATTAAGTAGATGTGCTACTAGCTTGTTTCCCAGCTTGTTTTTTTCACTAGCAGCACGCTCGACTTTTCCCATAAGTGCAAAAGGTGTACTTGCACTCTATTCCTCTGACTCTTTTGCCTCTTCTGCCTCTAATACCTGTGCTTCAGCTTTCATTTCTTCCTCTGCCTTTATAATTTCCTCCGCTGCTTGAGCTGTCATAGTTTTTGTGCTCAAAGTCATTCGGCATCTGGCGCAGGTGCTTGTTACTTTGACTAAACTTTTACTTCTTCCAAGTTTGCGTACTTTATGTTCTACGTCAACAGACCTTTCGCATCTCGGACACCATTCCATATTTATCCCTCCTTCCTTTGTAGTCGAAATGTGAATTTCGACCTACAACTCATGTTTCAATTGCTGTAGAGCAAGCTGGCAGCATGTTCTACGTGTCATTTTCCAATGCAAAATTGTGAGAATACCCTATCCAAAATATCATCCGTAGTTGTTTTGCCAACTATTAGTCCTAAGTTATCCAAAGCTCCTCTTAGATCGATTGCGATTAATTCTGGAGGCATCGCCGCGTTGAGACTTGAAAGTGCATGTTCTATGTCAATTTTCGCTTTTCGTAAGGCGTCGCGGTGGCGGACGTTGGTGATAATCGCAGAGTCGGGGGAAATTGATTCGCCGTGGATAACTGAATCTAAGATTGACGTTTTTAAGTCTTCCAATCCTTGCCCCGTCAGCATTGAAGTTGCAACAATGGGTTTGTCGGGCGTTAGCTTTTTGATTTGTTCAATGCCTAAAACTTCGGTGCGTGAAGCCATTTCTGAAGGAATCCCGAAGGATTCGCAGTTTATCACGATGCAATCGGGGGAATCCCTTCGGGACCCGAGAATCAGGAGCAAGTCGATTTTGTTTAAAACTGTGATAGATTTCTTATTTTTCGTAAGCTCAAGTAGTTTGCGGTCATCTTCGGTTAGAGGTGCGGACGCGTCAAGCATGACCAGCAACAAGTCTGAACGCTCCAGCCATTCTTTGCTACGTTTTACACCTGCGTATTCGACGGTATCTGATGTTTCCCTGATGCCTGCGGTGTCTATGAGTTTAATCGGTATACCGCGGATATTGGCATATTCTTCGATGGTATCTCGTGTCGTACCTGGGATTTCAGTAACGATAGCTCGATCTTCTTGAAGCAATGCATTCAGTAAGCTGGATTTGCCGACGTTGGGTTTGCCAACGATAGCGAGACTTAACCCTTCTCGTAAAATTTTTCCATCCTCTGCTGTTTGAAGTAAATCTTCCAATTGGGTCAAAACGGTTTGCGTGCGTTTACTCAATTCTATTGAATCCCCAAAATCCAAATCTTCTTCGGGAAAGTCAATAGATGCTTCAACTTCGGCGAGTATATCAATAAGTTGGTTTCGCAGTTGGTTTACAGTCTTAGACATTGTACCCTGAAGTTGGTTCATCGCCACCTGACGGGTCAGATCGGTTTTCGCACGGATGATATCAGCAACAGATTCTGCCTGGGCTAAGTCGATTCGTCCATTGAGAAAAGCCCGTTTCGTAAACTCTCCCGGCTCTGCTAATCGAGCCCCTGCAAGTAAAGTCAACTCCAATACTTTATGAACACAAGCGGCTCCCCCATGACAATTGATTTCTACAACATCTTCTCTGGTATAAGTGCGAGGGGCTTTCATGACAGTTAGTAAAACTTCGTCGATAATCTGACTTGTTTTCGGGTCAAGGATGTGTCCATAAACAATGGTGTGGGTTTTAATTTTACGGAGAGATGAAGGAGAGGGAGAGCGGAAAATCCGTTGAGCAATAGGGATGGCGAGGGGGCCACTCAGCCTGACAATGCTGATACCCCCTTCGCCGCGCGGCGTTGAAATTGCTGCAATCGTATCAATAGTCGTCATCGTGGAATCTACTACTGTCGGCATCGAACCTATCTTTGGTGGTGATAACAACACTTCGTATTGGGCCTTCACCACGGCTGTAGGTTCTTACCTTGTCATCATTTTGTAAGGTCAAATGAACAATCCTCCGCTCATTAGGTGGTAGTGGATTCATAACTAGTTCACGTCCTGTTTGCTTCACCTTTGATGATAAACGGTATGCTAATTCCACTAACATCTCCTCTCTGCGCTCTCGATAGCCTTCGGCGTTCACAATGATTTTCTTCTTAACTAAGGCTGATTTATTAAAAATACAGTTAATCAAATACTGTATAGCATCTAAAGTTTGCCCATGCCGCCCTATCAACAATGAAGGGTCTTCCGTATCTATGATAAGTTGCATATTTCCGTCTACAATATCATTGTGGATTAGCGCCTCAATTCCCATTTTTTCTAACAAGTTGCTTAAAATACCTTCAGGTGTCTGAGATGGGTCTTCTTTTAATGTAACACGAACCTTCGACTGTCTTGCGCCGAATCCCAAAATACCTTTGCTGCCTTCATCAAGGACCTTGAGGTTAACCTGTTCTCTTTTTACTCCTAATTCATTCAATGCTAATTCTAAAGCTTCTTCTGCTGTTTTCCCTTCACGTTCAATATACTGTAAGGGCATTAGTACCTCCTCATCATTCGTTTGCGTGGTTTACGCCAGTAAACCCGTCCCCACTTTTGTTAATTACAATTGAATTATTTTCCACATCATCATATCACTGACATAAAAAATCTTTTAAACATTCTGATAAAGTTGGGTCTATTTTATATGTGGAATCAATTACCTCTTTTTTGCACGCTTGTATTTATTAGATCTAGCTTCGCGTAGTTTTCTTTGTAAGCCACTGGTACCACTGTTCTGTTTTTTTTCTTTGTTCTTTTCCGGTTCTATTTTTTCTACTATATCATCGTTCCCTTTTTTGTTAATCATATACTGCTGTGCAATTGTCAGAACATTGCTCCATAGCCAATATAAAACTAAACCAGATGGAAAACCATAGAAAAAGAAAGTCATGATAATCGGCATAAAAGCCATCATTTTCGATTGACGCGGGTCAGCGCCTGGAGCGCCTCCAAACTTTTGTTGGAAGTACATAGCAGCACCCATTAAGAGTGGAAGGATACGAATTGAGATGCCATTCTCATCAGCAATAAACGGAATCGGAATATTAATTGGAATAGTCGCTAGTGTGTCAGGTACGGAAAGGTCGTTAATCCATAGCATGAATCCTGCTCCCCTCATTTCTATTACCTCACGCAGAACTGAGAAAAATGCAAATAAAATTGGCATTTGCGGCAACTGTACTATACAACCACTGAGTGGATTAACCCCATGCTCTTTGTATAATCGCATCGTCGCTTTATTCAATTTCTGTGGGTCGTCTCGATGCTTCTCCTTCAATTCCTCCAGTGGTTCCTTTAGTTTCTGCATCTCCTTCATTGATTGGTAACTTTTACGGGTCAGCGGATATATCGCAACTTTCAATAATGTTGCTACAACAATAATCGCAATCCCATAATTCCTGGTGACTGCATAAACAGCATTAAGCAACCAAAGTAAACCTTTGGCAAGCGGCCAAAACCAACCAAGTTTGATAAGTTTATTTAAGTGAATTGGCTCATCAGAACCTGGAGCCTGTACTTGTTTCAAGAAATCATCATCTTTTGGTCCAATATACAGCGTAAAGCGATAGGTACGAGGTACATCGGGCTCCAATACGAAACCTGGGATTATAACATCAACAGCATCTGAAGGAGAAGTTACATATTGAATTTGATTATTTGAGATTTCGTTCTTTTTATATTGGGCATTAAGTTCTTCTTCAGGAATAATAGCAGCGGTAAAATATCTGCTGTGCATAGCCGCCCAGATGATTGACGATTCCTCCTCAGATTCTGACTTCTTGGGACGGTGAACCTTCGTGCCATAACCTCTATCACCTTTTTTATCATCTGAAGTTATACCATGTCCCCAACGCAAAATGTAGCCGCTGTGTCCATTTTCTTCATCTTTCTGTGTCAATGCGAGGTATCGTTCATCAAGATGGTTACGGAATGTAATATCCAGGTCAACTAAGTAACTATCTTGATGAAAAGTGTATTTCTTAATAATTTCCAGTTCATCACCAATCTTACTTGTGAAAATCATTGAAGATTGACGATTCTCATCTCCAAGTATGATTTGGGAATTATCAACTTTCCATTTCATCTTTATAGAATCTAGCTTTAATTGTGTGCCAGGAAATTTGATTGCTGAACAGTCATGAGCAGAAGGGGGAATAAGGTCAACCATTTCGCCATTCTTGCTGCCTCTCTTTAGATAGTTCTTTAATTTCCAACTCGATACCGTAGCTGTATTTACGAGGAATTCTGCATCATAGTAGTTTGTTTCGATAATAGCTCTGTCACTTTCAGAAATTTCTTGATATTCCTCTGTTGTTTCCACCTCTCCTTGTGGGATAATCACAGGTTCTTTAGAAACTTCCTGTTGTTTTATTTCTTTCTGATCAAATGGTGTACCAGGAGAGAGTTGGAAATCAACAGTCATTTGTATCCCACTTTTGAGATTAATGTTTTTTTGTGTAGTTTCGTACGCCGTTTTTGTTGCTTGAATGACATAGCCACCTGGTGTTACTTGCCCAAGGCTGTAATTTCCTCGTGCATCAGTAAGCGTCTGGGCAATAATAGTTTCCTCATTCTTAAGAAGAGTAATGCTTGCTCCCTGAAGAGGCATTCCGGTAGTCTTGTCGGAAATAGTGCCATCAATGATTGATTTTTTTCTTACGATTGGTTGCAGAAACATCCAGGCAATCATCACAACTGTTATTAGCACAAGGGCTAATATGTAACGTTTATCCATCTTAAATTAGGCGAGAAAAAATCGCCTATGTTTTCCTTTCTTTATTATTTTTTGGGCAAAGGGGTTAAGGGGCTAAAGGGCAATTGCCTTCTTGCCCCCTTGCCATTTTGCCCTCGTATATCTTTATTTTACCGGGTCATAGCCTCCGGGGCAAAAGGGCTGACATTTTGCCAGTCGCTTGATTGTCAGCCACCCACCTTTGAGGAAGCCATAAATTTTCAGGGCATCCAAAGCATACTGTGAACAGGTGGGATAAAACCGACAAGAAGGCGGAAAAAATGGGGAAATAAATTTACGGTAAAAGTGAATAATATAGATGGCCAATGTCTTCATAAGTAAAATTAACACCTAATCATTCGCTTCGAACTTCAAAGTACGCCCTATTCCCTTTTTAAAATTCTTGCTCGATTCAACAACGAAAGCAATTCTAACTGCGCTTGCTTGCATTTTAAACCATACGCGCTTGGTTTAGCAACTACAACTATATCATAC
>JACKQG010007573.1_pt1 | contig 10863 bp, 10 predicted proteins | sample 8237621 | NCBI WGS metagenome assembly JACKQG01 (sample SAMN15677084, study PRJNA649215) | marine metagenome | biome: marine; feature: Black Sea; material: saline water; isolation source: suspended particulate matter (SPM) from the Black Sea western gyre | collected 2013-06-09/2013-06-10 | depth... | reverse complement strand
GCTGCTAAGTTAAGTTAGCGCTCGAGGGTCGCTACCGTGTCGGCGGGTTTGCAGCAGAGCACCCGGATACGCCGCCGGTCCCCGCTCGCCTTACTGGCAGCCAGACCGGGTTGTTCAGACGGCCTGCCCGACAGGCAACCAGCGACCGAGGCTGCCTGGCAAGCGCTTGCGCCAATCGTGGCCGGGCGCAGGAAGAGCGCCGCGGTTGGTGTTCCAGAACAGGACGGCCTCGTTGTCCGGCCGCTTCGCGCCTGCGGCCAGCTCCTCACCGGGGGCCAGCTTCGCACCGGGGGGCGCCTGGTCGAGCAGGAGCGCCAGGGCCTTACCCGTGTAAACGGGTTCCAGCTTCAAGCCAGCCACCTGCGCGCGTTCAACGGCCGCAAGTGCCGCGGCAGTGGGATGGCCGTAGCCGCGGCCCAGTTGGCCGCGCAGCATGGTGACCGCCGCCGGTTGCAGACCGCGAGCACCTTCCACCCCGGCCGATTCGAGTAATGCGATCACCGCTCGCTGTTGGCTTGCGAGCATACTCCTGGTCGAGAGAATTCTTTCGACCACCGCCACCGCATCGACCCGGGTGCGCAGCCCGCCCAGCGCGAGCCCCACCGACAAGCCGACAACCGTTCCACCGGTACCCCAGGGCAGAACAACTCGAGAGGGTTCGGGGAGCAATCCGGCCCGAACCTGCTCGGCCAGCTCCAATCCCGCACGCACCGTCCCCAGCGTAGCCACTCGCTGGGTTCCGCCAGCCGGTATCACCGGGCAGTCCGCGCTACCCGGGCCAAGAAACAACGCCGGGTTGCAAAGCACCATGGTCGTGCGCGACCGGTGGTGCCGCATTTCGGCTGAGCCACCAGCAATGGCGGCCAGGTTGTCCATCACGCCATCGCTCAGCGGTTCGTTGAAAACGTGAACGCGCAAGCGCTTGTCCAACTCGGTGGCTGCCTGGGCAAGACAAGCGAGATGCCCCGAACCGATGGCGCCCACCGACACCCAGCCGCGTGCCCTCTCGAAGCGAGGCGAGGCCAGCAGGTAATCGAGCTTGCGCACCTTGCTGCTACCGCCGAACTTGCCAATAGCGTCATCGCGCTTTACACCCAGCCACCCGAGTCCCAGCTCTGCAGCCAGCTCGTCGAGCGCGACCACAGGCGTCGGGCCCTCCACCCAGCCCAGGCGGGGGAAGCAATCCAGCTGTTCTACTCGCGTCGCCATTGCAGCAGGGGAAGTTTGGCGCAGGTGGCTGGCAGTGTCATTATCTGCCAGCGCTGAAATCGGCGATGAACAAAACCCGCAGTGAATGAATCCGTGAACAAGGGCCTCGAGCGCCACTTCAAGACCCATGCTGATCGGATCCACGAGGGCGCGCGGCGGCTGGGCTACAAGGTGGCGTTCAACTCGCCGGCGATACAGGAACAACTCGGACTGGATGGCTCGTTGGTGGCTGGACTTGCGGGCAATACCCTGCACGAAAGCCCGGCTGACTGCTCGCTTGCGGGTGCTACCAGGGCCGTGCTCGAGCCCGAGCTGGCCGTGCTGCTGGCCCGCGACCTGCCCGCCACGGCCGATGTCGACCAGGCGGCAGCAGCGGTGGGCTCGGTGGCTGCGGCCATAGAGCTGGTCAACTTTGACCGCCCCTTTGACGAGTTTGAAGACATCCTGGCCGAGGGCGTGTTCCACCGGGCTTTTACCACCGGGGAATTGCTGACTCCCCCACCCCGCTGCGACCTGCATGGCCTGCGCGCCACGATCAAGATCAACGGTGAAACCCAGGCAGACCTTGACTGCCTCGAGGCTACCGGGGATGTGCCGCAGCTGCTCGTCTACCTTGCCCAACTGCTCGACGGTTTCGGAGCGCGGATCGAAGCCGGCGACATTATAATCTGCGGTTCGATGACAGCGCCCGTGCCGGCAACACCCGGCGCGCGCTTTGAAGTCGAGCTGTCCAACGGTTCGGTAGCCGCGATGCGGCTGGGTGAGTAGTAGCTACCGCCGGGCCGCGGCTCAGTCGGCCGCTGCGCGCCGTTCTTCGCGTCGCCATTCGAGCAACGCATCGGCAATAAAAGTTCGGCAACGATCGAGCACCTCGGCCGCGTCCTGGTCGCCCGCGTCCAGCCCGACGTTACGGGCAATGGGATCGCCGATCTTCACCTTTATTCTTGTGCCCCAGGCCGCGGGCAGGAGGTTGTTGGCCAGCAGTCGCCAGGAGTTTTCGATGACGATCGGGACGATCTCGAGTTCAGGCGCCGCGTCCATCATCGACTGGGTGCCTGCCAGCTTGAACGCCCGAAGCTCACCGTGGCGACTGCGGGTGCCCTCGGGGTAGATCAACATCGACACGCCGCGCTCGGCTGCCGTGGACACGGCCTCTGAAATCGCGTTTTGCGCCTGTCGGCGATTGCCCCGGTTGATGAGCGCGTTGCCGCCACGCCTGAGATTATAAGAAATACTCGGTAGCCACCTGGCCAACTCGAACTTGGACACGTACTTGGGGTAGTTGCTGAACAACAGGGAGCCGACCACGGGTATGTCGAGCAGGCTCTGATGGTTGGCCACCAGCAGGTAAGCCGTAGCGGGTTTGACCAGCGGCGAGCGCTCGACCTCTATGCGGGTGCCCATCAAGCGCAGGGCTCCGACCAGGCCGTGCAGCAGGCAGCCGACTACTATCTCGTGCGGACGGGGGCCGAACAGGCGGGCGATACGCTGCGGAAGATCAAAAACAATCAGCACGGCCCAGAAAGCGGCGACGAAAGGCGCCGTCATCAGCCAGTCGAGCGGGCCCGCTGCGGGTAACGGCTGGGGGCCGAGCAGTTCGGCCTCCTGGCTACCCGCGGTCAGTGGGTCACCATCCTGCTCCGGCGCTTGCCGATTGGCGGCGGTTACCACTGGCTGGTTACCACTCGCCGCTGTTGGGCATCGATGCCCACGGTTCGGCGACGGGCAACGAGGCCCCTTTCTGAAGCAGTTCGATAGAGATGCCATCGGGCGAGCGTACGAAGGCCATGTGGCCATCTCGGGGCGGGCGGTTGATGGTGACACCGCCGTCGCGCAAACGCTCGCAAAGCTCGTAGATATTGTCGACCTCGTAGGCCAGGTGGCCAAAGTTGCGACCGCCGTCAAGCTGCTCGGCATCCCAGTTCCAGGTCAGCTCGACCTGGGCTTCCTCGTTGCCCGGGACCGCGAGAAACACCAGGGTGAACCTGCCCGCGTCGTTATCAAAACGACCCAGTTCGGTGAGGCCGAGCTTGTCGCAGAAGAAATCCATCGTCGCCTTGAGATCGACGACTCGAATCATGCTGTGGAGGTACTTCATTCGGGCTATTACTATCTTGACCGGGGAGCCTTTGCACTAAGTCTCAAGCGATTTTTATACAGGCACCGAAATACCGCGACATATATGGGCGCAGGCATCAGGGTCGCCGAACAAGGCGGTACCCACCTGTACGGCGCAGGCGCCCGCAGCAAAAAATTCGCGCGCGTGATCAGCCGTGGCTATGCCGCCTATGCCTATGATGGCAAGACTGCAGGCGGCGCGCGCATTCCTGGTGGCCTCCAGCGCCAGCGGCCTCAGCACTGGACCGCTCAAGCCGCCCATGGACGGCAGCTCGGGGACCGGGTCAAGTGCCAACGCCGCCTGGGAAACCGGCAACGTATTGCTGATCGAGAGCGCCTGCGCGCCTTCCCGCTCGGCCGCGGCCGAAAGAGCAGCAACGTCGCAGGCCGGCGACAGTTTTACGGCCACGAACTTGCCCGTGACTTCGCGCACGGCCGCCGTCACCCGTGCGCAGGCCTCGGCGTCCTGGCCAAACTCCAGGCCACCCTTCTCCACGTTGGGACAGGAGAGGTTGAGCTCCACCCCGTCAACACCCTCGGCTGTGTCGAGGCGACGCGCCAGCTCCGCGTACTCCTCTACGCTTTCGCCGAATATATTGGCGATCACCCGGCCGCCGAGGCGCTCGCGCCACTGGGCCAGCCAGGGCAGCTTGTCACTTATGAACGCGTCGACTCCCGGGTTGGCCAGGCCAATGGCGTTGATCATCGCGCCGGGCACTTCGGTGATGCGACCGGGAGGGTTGGACGCCCACTCGGGCGCGTTGCCCTCGCGCGGCTCGAGGGAAAGGCCCTTGGTGAATATCGCACCCACCGCGCCCAGGTCGACCCCGTCGAAGCGGTCTTCGAGCTCGTGGCCGTAACCGCAGCAACCCGAGGCCAGGCCCACCGGCGTGGGCCAACTGAGGCCGCCGACGTCTACCGACAGGTCGGTGGCCGCCGACATCAGGAGCCTGCTCCCTTCACGGTTTCCACGGCGGCAAAAATATCTGCGGCTGCGTAGACCGGGCCGTCTTCGCAGATGCAGCGCCAGCCCCCGCTCGCGTCGCGGTGCACGCAGCCGCGACAAACACCCCAGCCGCAGCCCATGCGCGCTTCGAGGCTCACGTGGCAGGCTATCCCGTGTTCACGCGCCACGGCGGCCACCGCCTGCATCATGCCGGTGGGACCGCAGGAAAAAATCATGTCCGGCTGGTCGTTTTCAAGACGTGCGAGCAGGCAGTCGACCACGGTGCCCTTGAAGCCTGCCGAGCCGTCCAGGGTGGCCAGCTCCACGCTGGCACCCACGTCCTCGAGGGCGCCCGCAAAGCCACTTTGCCCCGCGTCCTGGGCACCAAAAATTATCTCTACACCTTCGCGTGCGGCCAGGTAGCCGAATGGCGCGGCGCCCACTCCCCCGGCAATCGCCCAGCAGCTCCCAACGGGGTCGGGAAACTCGTTGCCCAGGGGCGACAGCACGGCGAGTTCGTCACCCGGCTGCGAGGCCAGCAGGGCAGCCGACCCCCGTCCCATGTTCTTGACCAGCAGGGCTACCCGGTGTTCGTTGACTGTCAGGAAGAGAGAATAGGGCCGCGGAAGCACGTAACCGCCACCGGGTACCTCGACCATGGCAAAACACCCGCAGGCTGCGCCGCGGGCAAGATCCGGCCCTTCGAGATCCACTCGCGCCAGGCCATCACCCAGCGGCCTTATCTCTACAATCCGCGAACTTATGCGCCTTGCCTTCATGCTGCTTCCGACAATTATTCTTTCCCCTCCCCCATCGCAAAAGGGTCAAGCGTCCACAACGGGGGTTTCCAACGCCTCTCCTCTCCTGGCTGCTCTTGGTTGAATTGTGCGATACTGATAGCTTGCGCATTGCCGCCGACGGCTCGCCAGCCGAAGGATAATCAGCAGCATGAACAATCAGAACCCCTCGGTTGCCATCATAGGCTCGGGCATGTCGGGGCTGTGCATGGCCATCAAGCTCAAGAGGGCCGGCTTCAACGAATTTGCCATCTACGAAAAGGCCGACTCGCTGGGCGGGACCTGGCGCGAGAATACCTATCCCGGACTGTCCTGCGATGTCCCCTCGCACTACTACAGCTACAGCTTCGAACTCAACCCCGGCTGGACGCACCGCTTCTCTACCGGCAGCGAGATACGGCAGTACTTCGAAGACGTGGCCGACAAGTACGAGCTGAGACAACGTATTCAGTTCAACAGCGAGGTCTCCGAGTGTCGCTGGGCCAACGACCACTGGGAAATTGATTTCACCGACGGCTCGAGCCGGCAGGCCGACATCGTGGTTTCAGCCACCGGCGTACTGCACCGCCCGAGCTACCCGAACATAGACGGCATCGACAACTTCGCGGGCGCCTGTTTCCACTCGGCACGATGGGACCACCGCGTTGAACTCAAGGGTAAGCGCATAGGCCCCGTCGGCGCCGGCCCCCCCTCGGTGCGGATGGTCCCCGCGCTGGTGTCCGGGATCCCCAGGGTGTCCATCTTTCAACGCGCGCAGCCGTGGCCCGCCCCCACCCCCGACAAGGAGTACTCGAACAGCTTCAGGGCGACCCTGCGCTGGATCCCCGGCCTCAACCGCCTCGTCTACCACATGTTGCGACGGTTTTTCGAGTACCTGGCCGCGAACGCGGTCATCAAGCCCGGTTGGCAGCGCAAGAGAATCGCCGACTCCTGCCGCGACAACCTGGCAACCGTGCGCGACCCGGAACTGCGAGCAAAACTCACACCCGACTACGAGCCCATGTGCAAGCGCCTGATCATGTCCGAAGGCTTTTACGAAGCCGTGCAATCACCAAACTGCGAGCTCGTGACAGAGAACATCGAGCGCGTGGAGCCCGGCGGCCTGCGCACCACCGACGGCACCCTGCACGAACTCGACGTGCTGGTGCTGGCCACCGGATTTGACCCGCTGGCCTTCATGCGACCGATGACCATGGTCGGTGAGAACGGACTCACCCTTGAAAAGACATGGAGCGAGGCCGTGACCGCCTACCGCAGCATCGCACTGCCGGGTTTCCCCAACTTCTTCATGCTCATCGGCCCCAACGGCCCCGTGGGCAATTTTTCGCTGATTTCGATCGCCGAAACCCAGGCCGACTACATCGTGAAATGCCTGCGCCTGCTGGAGAGCGGAAAGCTGCAGAAAATTTCCCCGAGACCCGAGGTCTGCGCACAGCTGGAAGAGGAACGCATAAAGGCGCTGAGCACCTCGGTGTGGAGCACGGGGTGCAACAGCTGGTACCTCGACAGCCGGGGTATCCCCTCGCTGTGGCCGTTTACACCCAAGCGTTTTCGGCAAGACCTGGCGGAACCAGAAATCTCGGAACTCAGCTGAACGCAGTCGTCAATCTACAACGAGAGCAGGTTACCCACCCGCGGATCGACACTGCCTTTAAGAGTGTCGCGGTAGACCTGCTCAACAGCCTGCCGACCAGTCCCGCGTCGCAGCTGCAACCAGCCGTCGGTCCAGTCCAGGAACTCGGCAAGTGCGCCGCCCACGGCTGCCTGGAAACCAGCGCCACCCCAGTCGGCGAGTCGCTTTTCAGCCTGGGTAGGCGCAAAGAAAAACTCGGGCGTGGCGCCCGGCAGGTTCGCGATCTCGCCAGCCTCGCGCCAGTGGGTCACTCCTATCTGCAACGAGAACTTCACGTTGTCGCCGCAACGCTCGTGCAAGCTGCGCAGGACATCAGCGTTGCCGGCCATGTCGACAAAGCCAAGCTGACAGCCGTCGTCTATTTCGTCCAACGCGTCGTAGGTAACCACCTTGTCGTAGCAGCCCAGCCCTTCCACGAACTCCCTGTTCCCCGGCGAGGTGAGGCCGGTAACCGACACTCCATCCCGGCGCGACAACGCCCAGGCAAGAGCGATGGCGGTCTTGCTCGAAGCACTGATGACGACCACCTCGCGGGCGCCGCCAAAGTCGCTTTCGGCCAGGTAGTCGTCGGCGAGAAACGACGTCATGAACAAGCCCCTGAAAATCATCAACGCGTCTTCACGCTCGGCCCCGCCAACCGCCTGGTACAATGGGTCCGAGGCCACGGGCGTGTACTGCCGGTAGAACAAGGCGTGGGCCGAACGGTGTGGCGAGGCGTCGATTATCACCGACTCGCCTTCGCGCTCGGCCTCGATGAGAAGATGCCGCGACATGGGAAAGAAGCCGAACACGCGCTCGCCCAGCGCGACGGCCGGATGACTCGACGCGAGCACGTCGGCAAAACCCATCACCGGTATGCGCCCCCAGCCCTCATCGGCCGGAAAGAAGCCCCAGTAATCGAGCATGTCACCGGCCACCGCGTAAGTGATGTTGTTGGCGGTCAACGCGAAGCGGTCGACCTTGAACAGCACGCCGCCCGCCAGCGGCTCAAGGCTCAGCTCGTTGGTCACGAATTCGCAGCGCGACCAGTCGTCGCGTCGCACCCTGAAATCAAGTCCCTCTTTGTCGGCGTCACTCATACGACGGCGATACTGCCCCAGCGCCGCATCGCAGGGAATCCCCCCCCCCAACAAGGGGGTCAGGCAGGCGGCGATTCTTGACGATAGCCCGCCAATCCCGCTAGGCTCGTGTACTCGAGGGGGGGGCACTCATCAATGCAGAAATCATCAACCGCAACCGCTGGCGGCCATGCCGGTTTACCGTTGCTGGTCGCCACGTTACTCCTTGCCATCGCTTCTGCGGCCACGCCCGCCCGGGCCGAGTTGCGGCTGGTGGGCAACGCCGGCTTCCGCGTAACCGACGGCTTCACCGTCCTCGGCGAGTCGGAGTACCTGTCTAATTTCCTTCCTGCCAGCGGCGGCACAATCTCGAGTACTCCCTTCACGGTCCAAACGATTACCGGCGGCTCGACGGCGATCGCCACGCTGCCGGCGGCTGCCATGGGCATCTCGCACTACGGTATCGGCATAGACACCTGTACCGAGAACCAGAACGTGTGGTCCTGCGACAACGACGGCTACGACGGCGGCGCCTACGTGCAGTACTGGGACACAATAGCGGTGCAATCTTCCTCGCTGGCCGTGGGAACACCGGTCACTGTTACCCTGCACCTGGCGATGAGTTGGAATTCTTTCTACCAGGCCAGCGTGGCGACGCTGTACGACGGCGCCAACCAGTTTCACGTGGTCATGTCGTCGAGGGACCACCTGGGCGGCGACCTCGACGGCCCCGTCCAGGTAACGCTGATAGCGAACGGCTCTTCTAGTTTTACGTGGCAGTTGGTGGTCAACTCCACGGTAGGTGGCGAAGTAGACATCGCCCTGCAGGACGACTGCGGTTCCGACGCTTCGATCACCAGCAACTTCAACTTCACCCCACCGATACCCGGCAACGCCTACGCCAGCTGCAAGCAGGGCCTGGCCTGGGGCATGAGCGTGGCCACTACTCGTTCGGCTACTCGTTCGGCCACTCGTTCGGCAGCCACGGTCGACCTGGTTTCAAGCATCACTGGCAACCCGGTACCTGGGGCAAGCAACGCGACCACGGCGAACGCGGCAGCCGTCATCCCCTCCGACTCGCTGCTGCCCTGCGCTGACCCTGACGGAACGGCCTGCGACGACCTCAACGCCTGCACCACTGGCGAGACCTGCCAGGGCGGACTGTGCACAGCAACGAGCACCACCACCTGCAACGCCCCCGATCTGTGCACGGCGAGCACCTGCAACCCGACCGACGGGCTGTGCGTGGACCAGGCCGTTAGCTGCCTGGCCAGCGACCAGTGTCACGCCGCGGGAACCTGCGACTCGATGACCGGCCTGTGCTCCGACCCACCACTGGCCGACGGCAACGCATGCGACGACGGTGATTTTCTGACCTGCGGAGACAGTTGCCAGTCGGGCGCCTGCACGGCCGGACAGCTCAACTGCGCATCGACGACCACGCTGCCGACTACAACGACGACAACCAGCACTTCAACGACCACGACATCTACCACCACCACGACCCTGCCCGCCCCGGTCCCCTCCTGCACGGCCGCGCCCCTGCCCGCTTGCAGCTCCGGGGCGGTAACAAGCTTCCAGCTTCGTGATCATGCACTGGCGTCAAAAGACAAGCTCAAGTGGAAGCTGGCCAAGGGCTCTGCCCTGACCGTTGCCGACCTGGGCAACCCGGCTGGCGAAACCGACTACCTGCTGTGCGTGTACGACAGCATCGCGCAGTCCAAGCAACTCGCCTTGGAACTATCCATTCCACCGTCGGCCTCAACCTGGAAGTGCAAGGGGAGTAAGTGCCGCTACAAGGACAAGGCCGGCACCCAGGACGGCGTGCAGCAGGTCAAGGTGGCCGCCGCGAGCGCCGGTCGAGGCAAAGCCCAACTCAAGGGCACTGGCGCGGGCCTGCCACTTCCCGGCCCTGACTCGGTCACCGCCTACTTCGCGGCCGATGACAGCGTGGTGGTGCAGCTCGTGAACGACGCCGGCACCTGCTGGACGAGCTCATTCACGGGAGCCCACATACGCAAGAACACCGTAGATTCTTTCAAGGCCAAGGCGAAGAACTGACGTTCATCCTCTGTCGGCGAGCGCGACACTCACCCTTGGGGTCGGGGCAGTCAGGGTAGCCGCAGGTAGATCCCGTCGGCTGCGCGTGGTGTAACGCCCGCGCAACGCGTATGCTGCGCTATTCCGGGACGGAAATCAGCCTCCCGGAAGCGCTCGCCTGAAAAAGCCGAGCAAAGGAGCACATGCATGGCATTCAGACTGGCAAACATAAACGACCGGGCGACACTGGTAACCGACCGGGGCGTGTACGACCTCGAAGGTCACGGCGACGGGTTTTCGTCTGACCCGATGGACGCGATAACCCGCCACGGCGAGCTGCACGCGGTGGTGGCAGCGTTGCCCGCCGAACCCGACGCGCAGCTTGACCCGGCGACCCTGGGTCCCCCGGTGCCACGCCCGCAGAAGGTGCTGGGCATCGGCCTCAACTACAGGGCCCACGCCGAGGAAACGGGCATGGACATACCCACCACGCCAATAGTCTTCAGCAAGTTCGCAAGCTGCATCGTCGGACCCACAGCCGACATAACCGTGTTCGGGCCCACCACCGACTGGGAGGCCGAGATGGTGGTGGTCATCGGCACGCGCGGCCGCGACATCCCGGCCAGCCAGGCCTGGGAGCACGTGGCCGGCCTGACCTGCGGCCAGGACGTGTCCGAGCGCACGGTGCAGTTCGGAACCCGGCCGCCGCAGTTTGACATGGGCAAGAGCTTCGACAGCTTCGGACCCACGGGCCCCTGCCTGGTGTCGGTTGACCAGTTTGATGACCCCGACAACCTGGCGATTGCCTGCGCAGTAAACGACGAGCAGAAACAGGACGCCCGCACCGACGACCTCATCTTCGGTGTCGCCGCCTTGATCGAACACATATCGGCGGTGTGCACGATGGAGCCCGGCGATCTCATTTTCACAGGCACGCCTTCGGGTGTGGGCGTGGCAAGCCAGACCTTTCCCGCCCCCGACGACGTGGTGACGACCACCATCGAAGGCATCGGCACGATGACCCACCGCTGCGCGGCGCGAGGCTAAGGCCGAAACGGGAGA
>JACKQG010007570.1_pt1 | contig 10866 bp, 11 predicted proteins | sample 8237621 | NCBI WGS metagenome assembly JACKQG01 (sample SAMN15677084, study PRJNA649215) | marine metagenome | biome: marine; feature: Black Sea; material: saline water; isolation source: suspended particulate matter (SPM) from the Black Sea western gyre | collected 2013-06-09/2013-06-10 | depth... | reverse complement strand
TGAGAACAGGATCAAATTTCCGCTTGAAGTGGCAAAAGCAGTCAGGGAAGCGGTTGATATTCCAATCATCGCAAGGATCAGTGGGGATGAAATGATTCCCGATGGATTTCATATTGAGGATATGGTTAAGTTTTCACAGTTGCTGAAAACGAATGGTATAAATGCAATTCATGTCTCTGCCGGCTCTGTTTGTTCAACGCCCCCCTGGTTTTTTCAGCATATGTTTGTTCCAAAAGGTAAAACATGGGAACTTGCCAGGCAAATTAAAAATGAAGTAAATATTCCAACAATATTTGTAGGGCAGATTAACAGAAGAGAAGATATTGAAAATCTTACGAAAAATTATAATGCTGATTGCATAGCCATTGGCAGGGCATTAATTGCCGATCCTGATTTTATCGGAAAATGTATAAGTAAAGTAGAAGGAAATATTCGTCCATGCCTTGCCTGTGCAGAAGGTTGTCTGGGTGGTGTAAAATCAGGACAGGGTCTTCAATGTCTTGTGAATCCTGAAATTGCAAAAGAAACTAAGGTTTTTACCCTGGCTGATAAGTCAAAACATTATGCTGTTGTTGGAGGTGGCCTGGCAGGAATGGAAGCTGCTTTAACATTGAACAGAAGAGGTCATCATGTTGATCTTTACGAAAAAAATGAATTAGGAGGGCAATTTAACCTGGCTCCGCTTACGCCAAATAAAAAATCTATGGCTGCTTTAGTTCCATACTTTATAAAAGAATTAAAAGATAATAACATAAATGTTATTTATAAAGAAGCCGTGAAATCAGATTTAATTAATAAATATGATGGAGTAATTATTGCATCCGGCTCTAAACCTGCAAGTATTAAAATACCCGGCTTAAATAAACCCTATTGGGCGGAGATCTTGCGTAAAGAAAATTTACCAAAAAATAAAAAAGTATTGATAATTGGGGGAGGCCTTATCGGTGTTGATATAGCAACAGCGTTAATTCCCCTGAACAACCAGGTAATTATTGTTAAAAGAACAACTGATTTTGGAGAAGATATGGAAATGATTGCTAAAACCCTTTCTTTAAAAATGATGAAAGAAAAAGGGACTGTTTTCAGTGATCATACTTACATTAAAAAAGTAGAAGGTAGTACGATTTATGCCATTAAAAATGGGAAAAGCATTCAATTCAATGATGTTGACTTAATCGTGGTTTCAACAGGTATGAGGAGTTTTAATCCATTAAAGGATGAATTGGAAAATGATATTCCGGTTTACCTTGTTGGTGATGCTAAAAAAACAGGGAACGCACAAGACGCTATAAAAGATGCGTATGAAATTGTAAAAGCATTATAACGAAATATTTAAACAAATGAAATTATTAATGATTTACATGAACAGCTTTTTGTATAATCCAACGATAAAGACTATTGACTCAATGCCTGATTGCACTGAAGAAAAAAATTTCGAAAATATTCAGGCTGCATTTATTCAAGTCGAAAAAGAAGATGAAGAAAACGAAACAGCAGTTAAAAAAAAGTTATTAAAAAACATTAAATGGATTGCAGGTAAAAACAATACCAAAAAAATTATTTTACATTCCTTTGCTCATTTATCGGAAAGTAAAGCTGAACCTGAATTTACAAAATTATTGTTTAACAATATAGATGAACGACTTACAAATTCAGGATTTGAAGTTGAACAAACACCCTTTGGATATTTTTTAGATTTAAAAATTGATGCTCCCGGATTTTCACTGGCAAGATTATTTAAAGGTTTATAAAATGAAATTTGAACACATCGCATTATCAGTTTCTGATCATCAAGAGATCGAGAGATTTTATACGAATGTTCTTGGAATGAAGCAAATAAAAAACTTTGTTTTAAGAAAGGGCCTCGCTGCTAATATTTTCGGAATCAATAAAGAAATTAATGTTTTCCTTTTGCAAAAAGACAGCGTGGTTTTTGAAATATTCGTAACAACAGGATACAGAAAACAAACATTTGATCATGTTTGTATTTCGATTAAAAACAGGGAGGAGTTTATTAATAAGGCTATGCTAAACGGATATAAGGTTATACGCATAAAAAGGGAAATTTTTGATTTGATATTTATAAAAGATAAATATGGAAATATATTCGAAATAAAGGAAATGTAAAAAATTTTTAAACCCAGAAAATGATGAATTTTTGATTTGCTGTAAATAACAAAAATGATTACGAACATTATTACTATGAATTATATCATAGATTTTTTAAAAAATTTCAATCCTGTTATACAGGCCCTGCTTGCAACATGTTTTACATGGTTTGTTACTGCTCTTGGTGCTGCTACTGTATTTATGACTAAACAAACAAGCCGGAAATTACTTGACAGTATGCTTGGCTTTGCCGGTGGTGTGATGATTGCTGCAAGTTTTTGGTCATTATTGGCGCCTGCAATAGAAATGTCGGCAGATAATAAATTTGCATCCTGGCTTCCGGCTTTAGTAGGTTTTCTTACAGGTGGTATTTTTTTAAGGATAGTTGACAAAATACTCCCTCATTTACATCCACGGCAAGATATAAAAGATGCTGAAGGGATTAAAACTACCTGGCAAAAAACCACCTTATTAATTTTAGCAATAACCTTACACAATATCCCCGAAGGACTTGCTGTTGGAGTTGCTTTTGGGGCTTTGGCCGCCGGATACCCTTCTATTACTTTAGTTGGTGCGATTACATTAGCCATAGGTATAGGAATTCAAAACTTCCCCGAAGGCCTTGCCGTTTCCATGCCGCTCAGGAGGGAAGGATTGTCCCGTTTAAAGAGCTTTTGGTATGGTCAGTTATCCGGAATAGTAGAGCCAATTGCAGGTGTTATGGGCGCGGCTATAGTCATCGTTGTTCAGCCGCTATTACCGTATGCTTTGGGTTTTGCAGCAGGGGCAATGATTTTTGTAGTTGTAGAGGACGTAATTCCTGAATCGCAAAGTAACGGCAATGTTGATTTAGCCACTATAGGGGCAATGGTCGGGTTTGCACTAATGATGGTACTTGATGTCGCGTTTGGATAATGATTTAAAAACTAATGTTGTTTAAATTTACTGAAAACTAGGATATATATCAATCATCTTCATAAAAGAAAAAAGGAAAATTACAATGTTTAAATTAGTACTTCTACGACATGGCGAAAGCGTTTGGAACAAGGAAAACCGCTTTACAGGCTGGACAGATATAGATTTATCGGGAAAAGGAATTGCTGAAGCAAAAAATGCAGGACAATTACTAAAAAAAGAAGGATATACTTTTGATATGGCTTATACATCAGTATTAAAAAGAGCCATACATACACTTTGGAATGTATTAGATGAAATGAACCTTGCATGGATTCCTGTATATCGTTCTTGGAGGTTAAATGAAAAAAGCTACGGTGCCCTGCAAGGTTTAAATAAAGCAGAAACAGCAAAAAAATATAGTGAAGACCAGGTGCTTCAATGGCGTAGAAGTTTTGACATAAGGCCTCCTGCATTAGATATTGCAGATAAAAGGCATCCAGGTAATGATATCAAATATAAAAAAACAGAAAAAGAATTATTGCCTGCCACCGAAAGTTTAAAAGATACAATAGAAAGATTTTTACCCTATTGGCATGAAACAATTAAACCCTCTATTGTTGAAAAGCAAAAGATTTTAATAGTAGCGCACGGGAATAGTTTAAGAGCTCTGGTAAAATATTTAAATAATTTATCTGATGAAGAAATATTGAAAATAAATATTCCTACGGGAATCCCTTTAATATATGATTTAGATAATAATCTAAAAGTTAAGAAAAATTACTACCTGGGTGATCAGGATGCAATAAACAAGGCCATAAATTCAGTACGAAACCAAGGGAAGATAAAGACTAAATAATATAGAAATTATGAATACATCTAACAGAGTAAATCAACTAAAAAAATCGGCAATTCATGAAATGACCAGATTGTCAAAACAATATGATGATGTGGCATTTTTGTCGTGGGCAAAACCTACAACCGGAACCCCCAAACATATTAATGACGCAGTTATTAATGCAATAAAAAACGGATTAACCGGAGGATATTCTCAAAGTGAAGGATTACCCGAATTAAGAGAAGAAATCGTAAAAAAGCTCAAAAGGGATAATAATATTGAGGCAAATACTTCACAAATAATTGTAACTGTTGGAGCAATTGAAGGACTCGCTGCTTCAGTTATGGCAACAATTGACCCGGGTGATGAAGTAATTCTCCCTACGCCAACATATTCAACTCATATTACCCAAGTGAGGCTTGCATCTGGAAAACCTGTTTTAGTACCACTGATTGAAGAAAATAATTTTGCTCTGGATATTGCGGCTATTAAAAAGGCAATTACATCTAAAACAAAAGCAATAATGTTTTGTAGTCCGAATAATCCGACCGGCACGGTTTTTTCTGAAGAATACCTTCGTAAATTAGCAGAAATTGCTCTTGAAAATAATCTCAATATTATTACTGATGAAGCGTATGAGTATTTTACATTTGATGATAATAAACATTTTAGCATAGCTTCAATTCCTGAATTGAGAAAAAATGCAATTACAAATTATACTTTTACCAAGACTTACGCAATGACAGGGTGGCGCATCGGTTATCTTCATGCTGATGAGGAAATTCTTACACAGGTTAAAAAAGTTCATATTCCATTTTCTATCTGTGCTCCCGTAGCTTCACAATATGCCGCGATAGCCGCATTAAAAGGAAGCCAGGATTGCGTTGAAGAATTCAAACAGCATTACCTGAAAGCCAGAAATCTTATGTGTGAACGACTGGATAATTTAGATCCCGTTTTTCAATATAATAAGCCCGGCGGTTCTTATTTAATGTTCCCAAAAATTCTGGGGAAAAAAGGAAATGATTCAATTGTTTTCAGTAAAAATTTATTGAAAGAAGCCAGAGTTTCCACAACTCCCGGCATTGCATTTGGACCAACAGGCGAAAATCATATCCGGCTTTCCTTCTGTGTTCCTGAAGATATGATAAATAAAGCATTTGATAGAATGGAAAAGTATTTTAATTAGAAAGTCATCCGATGGCTATCATTGCAAATGATTACAAGAAGTTGAAAATATTATCACAAGATTGTAAATGGTATCAGGTTTGTCCTATGAAATTCTTTTTCGAAAAAGGTAAATTGGATAAAAAATGGATTGAAAATTATTGCAAAGGAAATTGGCAGGATTGCGTTCGGTTTTATAAAGAAGAAAATGGAATTTATCATCCTGATAATATGCTTCCAAATGGAGAAATTGATAAAAGTTTATCTTGAATGTTCACAGGGTTTTTAAATTGTATAATTTTATATTTAATTAATAAAAAAAATCAAAATGCTAATATCCGTAAAAAGAAAACCTATTATATTTTATCCCGAATCCAATCGAACAATTGCCCGCTTTTATTTTACGGGCGATGACAATGCTTTGCAGATTATAAAGAAAGTATTGCAGTTGTCACCTGAGCAGGTTTTTATTGAACTACGCAAGGTATTAAGGGATTTTTCAACGCGCCATAGGCAGATCACCAAAGTATTCGAGATCAATTTTAACAACATCCGGCAGTTGTTAAAAAAACTAAAGATTGAACCCAAATCACTTTCAAAAGAGTTGAGACTGCTTATTGGTTCCTACTTTACACATGAATATTCTTTTGAAGCTGCAGCTTATTTTAACCCGTCAATTGTAGAGCATCCTGACCAATATGGCATCAAAAAGAGCCAGAAAAGAATTATTGTTAGCTTCCGGGCGACCGGCGAAGGGCATATCTCATCAATCGTGTTCAGGGAAGGTATTATTGATCAAAACAATGACTTATATTTTATTGAACCTGGCCAGTTGGATGAAATTCCTGAACATATAAGACGTTCCGCTTACGATAAAAAGGATTTCACCAGAAAGCTTGATGAAATGAATATCAATAAAAAGATTGTACCCCTTGTGTTAAATAAATTAAATGATGAATTCAACTATGGCGAACTGCAGGCAGGTATTACCGAGACTTTAAAAGATATTACTTTAACCCCTACAAAAAGGAAAATAATTGAAGAAATAAATTGGGTTGCCGACTCATATTACGAGATTACATTTTCACTTGATACTTCCCTCTCCGAACGGGTGATCTTCCCAATATCACTCAGTGAAAGCAATGGCATTGAAGATGCCAGGTTTGTAAGGTTTACCGATGATGATGGCACAGTAATATATTATGCCACTTATACAGCTTATAACGGTTATGCCATACTACCTAAACTAATCTCCACCAGGGATTTTTACAGTTTTAAAATTTGTCCGATGGATGGAAAATATTCTCAAAATAAAGACATGGCCCTGTTTCCCAGGAAAATAAAAGGTAAATATGTTATGGTTGGTCGGTATGATGGAGTGAACAATTACATTATGTTTTCTGATAAGATCAACCTTTGGACAAATGCCAAATTATTGCAAAAGCCATCCTTTCCCTGGGAGTTTATTCAGATTGGTAATAGTGGAAGCCCCATCGAAACAAAAGAAGGCTGGCTGTTGATTACGCATGGTGTTGGCCCCATGCGAAGATATAGTTTAGGTGCAATCCTTCTTGACCTTGAGAATCCAATAAAAGTAATTGGCCACCTGCAATATCCTTTAATGATACCAAACGAAAAAGAAAGAGAGGGGTATGTGCCTAACGTTATTTATTCGTGTGGCTCTATCATTCACAATAACGAGATTATAATTCCTTACGGAATGTCGGATTATGCTTCATCTTTTGCAACTATTACACTAAATGAATTGTTACACGAACTGAAAAATAATCATCAAAAGTTAAATTAGAGATACACCTGAATAGTTAATAATTTGAAAATATTTAATCGGGAAAAAATAAAATAAATACAAAAATGAACTCTAAATTAATATTCGTAACATCCTATCTGCCACGCGAGTGTGGTATAGCTACTTTTACAAATGACCTTATAAATGCCATCAAAAATCAGATGGATGATAGTATTGAGATTGAAGTCTGTGCATTGGAAAACGGTCACCAGGGATTTGATTATCTAAAAGAGGTAAAATATGTTTTAGACGCTACCAAAATTGAGCAATATCAACAAATAGCTGAAAAAATCAATGAGGACCATCAAGTCAAAACAGTAATGACAGAACATGAATTTGGGCTTTTCGGCGGTGAATGGGGTGACTACATGTTGAATATGGTAGATGTTCTCGAAAAATTTGTTTTTACAACTTTTCATACCGTTTTACCACATTCGAATGATAAAATATTGAAAATTTCTAAAGCTTTTACCGATAAATCAAAAAAAATATTGGTGATGACCAATTCTTCCAGGCAAATACTTATTGATGAATATAAGTTGCCAGAAGATAAAAGTAAGATAGTACCTTATAGCATCCACACTATTTTATGGAAGCACAAGGAAAAAGTAAAAGAAAAATTCGGCATTAGCCACATGCCAATTCTCTCTAACTTCGGGCTTTTAGTAGGGCATAAAAGTATAGAAACCGCTATTATTGCCAAAGCTACTTTTGACTTCCTGCTGTCGAAAATTTTTATGGATGGCCGGATCAAAGTAATCCCAAATAACGGATGGTTTCACAAAAAAAAGAAACGCCAGGAGGGTTATGGCGAACAACCTGTTGATGTAGCCTACTCCATTATGGCACTCGATCTTTTCTATTCAGAGCTTGGTGAACCACGAGGCCTTACAAAACTCAATATCGCCTTTGACTGGTTCATGGGGCTGAACCACTTAAACCAAATTATTTATAACCCAGCTACAAGAGGATGTTATGACGGGCTGGAAAAAGATGGTGTAAACCTAAACCAGGGAGAGGAAAGTGCAATATCTTACCTTATTGCCTGGTTTATCATGGTAAAATATTATCATGTGCAAAAACGAAAAATAAGTAACCCTATTTATCACACAGAACAATTAAAAAACCTATTAAAAAATAGGAAAGAAAAAGATAAAAGTTTATAAGCAAAATACAGAACCTCTGGAATTTTTATTGACAAAATATAAATTCGATACAGATAAAATTGAAAAAATAAGTACCGGACAAAAAATACTGCTGTTCTTTTAAAAAGTGGGAATATTGGAGTTTGTGCAAATTTAGGGCATAAAATTGATTCCCAGAAAACAATTATAGTGATTAAACGAAAGTTATGTCCGTTTTGTTATGCAATCCTGTTTATTGTCATTTTATATTAATGCAAAAGTATAATATCGGAATATATTCACATACTGCTGAAATGCCGGAAGGTTTTGATATTTATTTTAATTATCTGAAAGATGTAACAGGAAAAATTAATAAGCCTGTTGAACATTCACATAATATTATTAGTTGTTTTGCTGATAATAAAACAGCAAAGCAACATCCCGAATCGGTACCTTATTCCGGTAAAAGCAGGGCAATTCAATCTGAGGATAAAACATTATATTGCGATTGGATTTGCCGTTCTCACAATGAGTATTGTTTAAGCCTGTTTGAACTTATTAAAGAAACTGACAAAAGTAATGTTGCAGGTATTCACCTTGATTCGGTGAGTATGCCGGGCTTTGATTATTGTATTTGTGATAAGTGTTTAACAAAAATGAAAGACGGGAATTTGAGTTTTAATGAATTCAGGATGGACGAGACTACAAGTTTTGTTAAACAAATTTCTGAAATTACTACAAAGCAATTGTCTTTAACTTTATATCCCGATCCCTTTTACCAGGAAAGGCATGGGTTAAATATTGATGCTTTATCAAAATATATTGATTTTTTTCTTATTCCTTTGTACGATATTAATTATGAATCTTTATATTGGCTTGAAATTCTGGCACATGGTTTTTCGAAGAGATTAAAAAACTCTTTTTATATTATGCTTTATGCTCAAGGTGTTGATTTGGAAAATTTGAAAAATGCAGCAAGATTGATTTCTAATTATACAAATAATATTATTATTTCGTACGATAATGATAAAGCTGCTGAAATAAATAAAATGTTGAAAAAAGTTTAAAGTTTTATTTTATAAATGAAAACTTATTTAGATTGTTTACCTTGTTTTATGAACCAGGCTTTGCGTGCAGGCAGGATGGCTACCGATGACGAAAAAAAAATAAAAGAGCTTCTCGACAGCCTTGGTTGTATAATTAAGGATATTCCCATGGAAAACCCCCCTCCGGCAATAGCTGTTATTATTTATCAAAAAATAAGAGAAATAATTGGTGTAAACGACCCGTACAAAAAAATTAAGGAATCGAATATTAAAGAAGCCTTAGCCTTATATCCTGAATTAAAAAAAATTGTCAATAACTCCGATAACAAACTTCTTACTGCTGTTCGGCTATCTATTGCAGGAAATATTATTGATTTTGGAATAAATAAGGAATTTAACCTTGTTAAAGATATCAGACAAATTTTAATACAGGACTTTGGCATTTTTCATTTTGATGAATTTGTTAAACAACTTGAAAAAGCAAAATCAATACTTTACCTTGGTGATAATGCAGGCGAATCGGTTTTTGATAAAATTCTTATAGAAGAATTAGGAAAACCTGTTACTTATGCTGTGCGCGATATTCCTGTTATAAATGATGTAACAATAGAAGATGCTATTGCTTCCGGGCTTGATGAAGTTGCTGAAATTATTTCTGCCGGCACTACGGCGCCCGGTATTATATTAAATTTGTGCAACAATGCTTTTTTAAAAAAATTTGATACCGCTGACATGATAATCAGCAAAGGGCAGGGAAATTATGAAGGGCTTTCAAATGTTGACCGTTCTGTGTTTTTTCTTTTAAAGGCTAAATGCCATGTAATAGCAAACGATTTGAATGTAAAAGAGGATGATATTGTGTTAAAAATGATTAACTGAAAAAGTGATTAATAACTTTTTCTACCCTCGCTTGCTTATATCCTTTAACAAAACCGGATTTAATATTTTTATCTCTTTTCCTGTTATGTCAATGATGTTTTCATTTTTTAATTCCGTCAATAGCCTGACAGTACTTTCGGTAGAAAGGCCGGCGAATCCGGCTATATCTTTTCTGGATAGATGGGAAAATATTTGTTCATTTAACAAATCCTGATTGCAAAGGTAAAGTAATGCATCAGCAAGGCGTCCATGCATTTGTTTATTGCCCAGGTTTTGTATTTTATTAAAGAGTTGTTTTTCATTTTCGCAATACCATTTGATTATTTCGGAGGCAAAATGACCATTGTCTGCCAGCAATTTTCTAAAACTATCCTTTTCAATAAGGCATATGACAGAATCTTTTAAAGCAACCGTGGAGTAATTATAAATGTTATCCCCATAAATTGACGATAATCCTATGAACTCCGAAGTTTTTAATATTTTTAAGTTAATGTTTTTATTATTAGGATTCTCCAGGTATAATCTAACCAGGCCATCGGATATATATAAAACATAGGATGCAAAGGCTCCATGCTTACATATATTTTCCCCTTTCCTGTATAATATCTGCGTTTTATTCTGATTGATAAACTCAAGTTCAGAAGGAATTAACTTTTTAAAACATTTAGAACTTCTTTTACATTTCAGGCAGTTTACTGATTCTGAGAAATTATCCATTACTTACGAATTTATTCATTAAAATAATTTGACCTGACAGTCCAATTTTTTTAAAACAAAATTAGAATTTATATCAATCGGAAAATTGAATAATCTCAATAATTTAATTAAGGCAAACATATCTACATGATATCTGTATTTATTAAATAGAAGTTAACTTTGATGAAATTCTAATTAAGAATATTTGTAAGTATTTTGAAATGAAAACATATGATGTCATTATTATCGGAGCAGGTCCATCAGGAATAGTTGCAGGAGTAACTACCAAAAAACAAAATCCAGAAA
>JACKQG010007569.1_pt1 | contig 10866 bp, 4 predicted proteins | sample 8237621 | NCBI WGS metagenome assembly JACKQG01 (sample SAMN15677084, study PRJNA649215) | marine metagenome | biome: marine; feature: Black Sea; material: saline water; isolation source: suspended particulate matter (SPM) from the Black Sea western gyre | collected 2013-06-09/2013-06-10 | depth... | reverse complement strand
CTGCATGCGGAAGGCCAGTTCCTGCTGGGCAATGGTCGTCTGAATCTCGGGATCGCCGATCTCGGCGAAGTGCTTCCGGTTCAACTGGCCCACGGCGTCGAGCATCCGGCGCCGGACACGGGTGTCAATGCCCTTCGGATTCGACAGGAAGAGGACCGGATCGCCCGAAGTCTGAAACGCAGCGCCCTGATGTTTGGACGGCAGAAAGCCGCTTCCCCATAAGCGGCTGTAGAGTGCTTGAACGTTGCGCGTGCCACCGGTCCAGTATGCCGAGGTGAGGACGATAAAATCGGGCAAGTCGCGGTTCATCGACCCCAGGCCGTAGCTCAACCACGCTCCCATGCTGGCCTTGCCCGGGATCTCGTGGCCCGTACAGAAGAACGTCTTGGCGGGGTCATGGTTGATCGCGTTGGTATGCATCGAGTTGATGATGCAGAGATCATCGGCCACCTCGGACAGATGCGGCAGAAGCTCGCACATCCAGATGCCGTTTTGACCCTTGCGATGGAACTTGAACATGGACGGCGCAACCAGTTGCGTCTTGCCTTTCGTCATCGCGGTCACACGCTGCCCCATACTGACACTCTCGGGCAGTGGTTGTTTGAACAGTTTCTCAAGGTCCGGCTTGTAGTCGAACAGATCGATCTGGCTTGGCGCGCCGGCCATGAACAGGAAAATGACGTGCTTCGCGCGCGGCGTGCGATCCTCGGCCGGCTGTGCCACGCTGTTTTGAGGCAGCAACGAGGCCAATGCGGTGACCCCCAGGCCCATGCCCGAGGTCTTCAAAAACTGCCGACGAGCCTGCAGTCGGTTGTAGTCTTCAACTATCTTTCGCATGGTATCTGGTACCTCCGGCGAAAAAGGGGACAGGTCCAATTTGTGCGAAGCACCCTTCGGGCCGTTCCGGCAAATTGGACCTGTCCCCTTTTTCGCCTTAGTCACGGGTTTTCGTGATGTCGAGATTGTAGATGGTGCTGAGGAGCATCGTCCACGCGGCCAGTTCCACTGAGGAAACTCCCTTGTGCAACTGCACGCCTTCGCAGAGTTGGTCGGCCAAGTTCGAGTTGTCGCGGTATAACGCTTCCAGATCTTCAACCATCTTGAGAAAAGTCGCGGTTTCGTCGTTATCCGGCAGTTTCGAGGTAATGGTCTCGTACACAGCGGCCAAACGATCAGCGGGGCTCAGCGAGCGGTCTGCGATCGTCTCGTGGGCCACGTGCCGCGCCGCCTTCAGGTACTCCCGCTCGTTCATCAACAGCAGCGACTGCAGCGGCGTGTTCGTACGCTCGCGGCGGGCAATACAAGCTTCTCTGGACGGCGCGTCCAGAATCGTCATCTGCGGCGGCGGCATGCCTCGCTTCCAGAATGTGTATACGCTGCGTCGATAGATCTTGTCACCCGTGTCGGGTTCGTAGACGCGGGGATACGAACTGGGCATGCTCACCGATTTCCACAGGCCCGCGGGCTGCGGCGGCTTGACACTCTTGCCGTACAGTTCGTCGTTCAACAGGCCGCTTGTCGCCAGCACCTGGTCGCGAATCATTTCCGAATCCAAACGATAGCGGGAGCCGCGCGCCAGCAGGCGATTCTCCGGATCGCTTTTGAATCGATCGGGGGAAGCCTTGGATGCCTGCTTGTAGGTTTCAGACATCACAATCTGTTTTGCCAGCGCTTTGACATCCCACCCGGACTCGATGAACGAGACGGCCAGGTAGTCGAGAAGGTCCGGATGGCTGGGCCATTCGCCTTGAGCGCCGAAATCTTCCGAGGTCTTCACGATGCCGACACCAAACAATTGCTGCCAGAACCGGTTTACCGCCACCCGCGCGGTCAACGGATGTTCCGGAGCCACGAACCATTCGGCCAAATCCAGCCGGGTCTTCACGCCGTCCTTTTTCTCCAAGGCCGGCAAGAAGGCCGGCGTATCGCGTTCGACGCGTTCTCCGGGATTGTCGTACGCGCCGCGAACGAGGATGTGGGCGGGCCGCCTGTCGGCCTTCTCTTTCATGACCATGGCCACGGGGATCGCGGCCTCAAGCGTCTGTTTCTCAGCCTTGACTTTTTCAAGGGACTCCTTCGCCTGCTTCAATTCCGCGGCCAGCGTCTCTTTCTGTGCTTCGTCGCCCGTCGTGCTCAGCCGCTGTTCGATCTGCTGGATCTGTGTCTTCACTTCTTCGATTCGGCGGTCCAACTCAGCGAGCCTCGCCTGCTGTGTTTCGGTTGGCAGGCTGACGTATGGCGGTTGCAGTCCTCGCTGGAAGTCCGTGCCCTGGCGACCTCCGGTTTCCGGCGCGGCGTCCAGGTTGTTGAAAAAGGCGAACAGCGAATAGAAGTCTTGCATCGTCATCGGATCATATTTGTGATCATGACACACAGCGCACCCGACGGTCAGGCCCATGAACGCGGTTCCCACGGCCGTGACCCGGTCGACGACGTTGCGCGTGTAACTTTCCTCCGGAAGTGCCGTTCCACGGTCGATGATCAGGTGCAGCCGATGAAAGCCAGAGGCAATCGACTGGTCGCGGGTTGGTTCAGGATAGACGTCGCCCGCGAGTTGGTACTTGACGAAGTCGTCATAGGGCAGATTCTGGTTGAACGCCCGGATCACCCAGTCTCGGTACGGGGTCATCTCGCGATAGTGGTCGTGGTGAATGCCGTTCGTGTCGGCGAATCGCACCAGGTCGAGCCAATACTTGGTCATGTGCTCGCCGTATTGCGGCTTGGCCAACAGGCGATCCACCAACCGCTCGTAGGAGCCCGGCGAGGTATCCGCGAGGAACGTGGCGATTTCCTCACGTGTCGGCGGCAGTCCGGTGAGATCGAAGCTCAGCCGCCGGATCAGAGTGCGCCGATCCGCCGTCGGGTTCGGTGCGAGGCCTTCAGCTCTAAGTCTGTGCAGAACGAGTCGATCGATCGGTTGGTGGTTCCATCGCGGGTTGTCGACCTCAGGCAGTACCGGTTTTCGAGGCGGGACGAACGCCCAGAAGTCCGCGTACTCAGCCCCTTCTTCGATCCAACTCTTGATGATCTGTTTTTCGTTGGCCGTCAACGGCTTCTTTTTGGAATCCGGCGGCGGCATCACATCGTCATCTTCGGAGGTGATCCGGTACCAAAGCTCACTGTCTTCGATCGACTTTGGTTCGATAGCCTGATAGGCGCCGTCAGGCCCGTCCGCCCGGTCCAGGCGAAGCCCCGCCTGTCGATCATGTTCGTTCGGGCCGTGACAGTGAAAACATCGGTCCGAGAGGACTGGGCGAACATCCCGGTCGAATCGGACGGTCTGTTCCGCCGTGCAGATGACGGGCAAGGCCAGGATGCCGGATGCAATGAAAGCCAACTTCATGCGATCACCTACCTTCTCAGTGGATCAGTATTGGTGATGTGAGAACTCCCGAAAGTCTTGGCGACTTCCGCTACTTCCTCGATGTGATTCTTCGACTGGACAAAGCACTAGTCCAGTTTTTTCGTAGAGCGGTCGTGTCTTTGTGCGTACAATCCGTCAAGTGTCTGGAGCTCACTCCAATCGCCAGACAGCACTAGAATGGGTGATAACCACGTGGGCAAACGCATCTCAGCGAACGGAGGTGAATGATGCAGGTATGCCGTCTCGTCCGTAATTCCTTTCTTTTCATCGTAGCACTGACCGTGCCGGTGGCAACGGGAGCCGGGCCATCTGCGGATGCGCCGAAGATCCTGGAGGAGTACCTGTCCCACGTGGAAGAGCGCGATGCGGTCGTCGCCAGGATCCGGGAGGCGTTCGGCAAACCGTTCGCCTCCTTCACGGACACGGACTATGCGAAGTTCATGAAGGGGCTCGATCTGAAGAAGGACGAAGACCTGTGGACGTGGTCGCTCGTCACGAATATCCCCGTGGTCGCTTTGAATACGGGTTACGACTTCCTCAGCGCCAACGCCCACCTGCTGGTGGACACCGTAGCCGCGCAGAAGATCCCGTCCGAGGAACTGCTGAAGATGAACAGCAAGTACAGGGATGGAAAAGTGACGGTGACCGACTCCGCCGGCAAGGCCCTTGAGACCCGCGACAACGCTGCCGAGGCGATGCGTGCAGTGGACTTCACGGGGCAGGTCCGGCACAACAAGGACTTCGCCGAGGACAGGTCGGTGCACAAGTCGCTGAGCCCCTACCTGGTCCGCCTCGGGGACATCACGTACCGCGCCGAGGTCGAGAAAGGGCTGCGGGCACTTCCCCTTTCGGTCGTCAAGGTCCTCTGCGGCAAGGCTCTCTATCTGACGACACGTACCGGCGGCCGGAGCGACGCGATCTGGCACTGCATGAGCAGCGACTTGAACGCCAACTTCGCCGGTATGCAGCCGGGGGTCATCCTGGAAGAGGACACCGGCGGCAAGACCGCCGCGAACCTCGTGCGAGGGCTTGCCCGCATCGTGCGTGAGACGGTGCTTGAGACGCAGTACTTCGGTATCTACGCCCACCCATTGCAGTTTCCCGCGTTCCACTCGCTGCAGCCGGAACGCCGCCGCGTCTTCGGACGCCGCCGCGACAAGCTCCCACAGACGCCCTACGGGTACATCAACGAGCGCGCCATGCATGACGCCCAGGAGAACTTCAGCGAACACCTGACGGCCTACATCCTGACCAAGGACGCCTTCCGCCGGAAGGCAGAGGAGCAGAAAACGCAGGGACACCCAGAGCTGATGCAGAAGTACCAGTTCATGGAGACACTCGTGGAACGCACCCCAACCACGATGGAGCAACTCTCCAGCGACCACCTGGCATGGTTCGACGCCGAAAAACAGCGCGAGATCATGAACGAATACAAGGCGCGGCAGGCCGCTAGTGGATCGATCCGTGCCGAGGTGGAGACGAAGTTCGGCAAGCCCTTCCCGGAGTTCACACGGGAGGACTACGCGAAATTCATGAACGGGCTCGACCTGAACGACGACGATGATCTGTGGACTTGGTCTCACGTCACCCACGTCCCCGTGGTCGCGATTAACAAGCGCAGCAACTTCTTCCACATGAATGCCCACCTGCTGGCCGACATCAAGATGGCCAACCTGATGTCGTGGCACGACCTGCACGATCTCGTCACCCAGTACGACAAGGAGACCGGCAAGATTACGATCAACTCTAAGGAGAAGAAGGTGCAGTACGAGGTCCGTGAGATGCCGGCTGATACCGTCCGGCATCTGGAGGCGACCGAGGGCCTGCGGCACAACAAGGGCTGGGCCGAGGATCACATCACGTACGAGGCGATTGAGTTCTGCTTGGTGCGGTTCGCGGATCTGGAGAACCGTGAGGATATCAACGAAGCGATCCGGATGCTGCCGCTGTCGGTCGTGCAGGCGCACCGCGGAAAGGCGATCTACCCGACGACCCGGTCGCGAACCGGATGGGCCTTCACCTGGCGTGTCAGCAACGAGGACAACCTCTCCTACATCGGGATGACCCCGGGGGGCCTGGCGGAATGCAGACGCGACGCAGCGCGGGCGCGCGTCTCACCCGACGGACTCGTGGAGAACGGCCACGACAGCCTCGCAGGGAACTCCACAGACAGTGCGATCCACGAAGTCGGGCACGTCATCGACCTGAATGTCATCGGCGCGCGCAACGACAATGACTCGCACCCGTTTCAATTCCCCGAGATGCGCAATCTCGTCGACGAACGGCACAAGGTCTTCGCCATGACCGCGGGCCAAGAGAGCGGCTATATCAGCTCCTATTCGAAGGTCAATGCCCAGGAGAACTTCGCCGAGCATTTCTGGGCCTACATCCGCGACGCGAAGGACTTCCTGACGCGAGCTGAGAAGGAGGAGGCCGAGGGTAATGACCTCCTCATGCAGAAATACCACTTCATGGAGAAGCTGATTGACAAGACACCAACGACGATGTACCGGCTTTCCCCCGAGTACCTGGAGCTGAAGAAAGAGATGCTGCGGAAGCAGATGGCGAAGGAACGGGTCGAACGCATCGCGAGGCAAAAGAAGGTCCTGGCGGAATACCTCGCCCGCTACGCCGAGAAGGATGCAACCACTGTCCGCGTGGAGGGACGCATCGGAAAGCCGTTCCACGAATTCACGAGGGATGATTACGCCGAGTACATGAAGGGATTGGACCTCAACAAGGACCGGGACCTATGGGAATGGTCGCACGTCACGGGCATCCCGGTCCTGGCCCTGTGCAGGACAAGCTCCTGCTTCAGCAGCAACACGCATCTGCTGGAGGACGTCGAGGCGGCGATGCACATGAGCGCCCGGGAATCCTACACACTGAAGACCGAGCTGGACAAGGAGACGAATATGCCTGTCGTCAAGGACACCTCGGGCAAGGCACTGCCGCTGCGCGATCTGCCCGAGGGGGTCCTCCTGCCGACGGATAGGGCACACAGCTTCTGGCACTTCAAGGACTTTCGCGAGGCCCGGACTGTTCCCGAGGTGCTTGCACCCTATCTCCTCCCCTTCAGCGACCTGGCCTACCGCGACGCAATTGACGGATGGATACGCTCTCTGCCGCTTTCCGTGGTGCAGATCTACCGGGGTAAGGGGATCTATTTCACCACGCTGCCGGGCAGAAGCTACGCGCCGACGATGCCCGCCAGCAATACCACGTACAAGTCGAACGTCGGGATGCAGACGGGCCTTTGGGTCGAGCTGAGAAGCGGCGGCGTGGAAGGAACCGCACAGAACTTCGTCCACGAGTTCGGACACATCATCGACTACGTGATCATCAAGGGCGGATACGGAAGCTATCGGGCTCCCCACCAGTTTCCGGAATTCAGGGCGACGTTGCCCGAGAAGGAGCGCGTCTTCGGCATCCGCGACGACAAGGTGCCCCAGACGCCGTACGGCTACATCAGCCGATACGCCATGACCAATGCCCAGGAGAGTTTTGCGGAGCACTTCCGCGCGTACATTACTGAGAAGGACAAATTCCTGAATCAAGCCGAGGAGGAACTGACAAAAGGGCACGCGGAGTTGATGCAGAAATACCGGTTCATGGAGAAGCTGATCGACAAGACGCCAACCACGATGCGGCGGCTCTCGCCTGAGTTCCTGGCCCAGGACGCGAGCTGGAGCAAGACCTGTGGACAGATCTCGCGCCTGCGCAGGGCACAGCAACTACTGGGGGAAGATGCACCGAAAGTGGTCGAGCAACTGATGGAAACCAAACTAGCAACGGCGTTCACCGATAGAGCAGCGAGCGAGGAGGCCGCCGAAACCGCCCTCCTGCAGAAGGTCACCGAGGCGGTCGGAGCTGTCGGGGACAAGGAGAAAGCTAATCAGGCCCTCGCCGCGATTCTCGGGATGACGCTCAAGATCGAGGGCGATCGAAGCGCTACGACCGAAAAGCCGTCACTCACCGCGACCGTGCGCGGGGCGGACGAAGGGACGGTGACAGGCCGCCTTAGCTTCGGTACGTGGGTACCCAATCGGTTCGGGCCCTCGCCTGCTCCGACGGACGTCGAGCTGGCCACAGGCACCACCAAACGGGTCATGTGGACACCGGACATCGGGGAAGATTTGGCCACTTTTGTCGCCGTAGCGACGGCAGACCTTGCCTGGGGCGAGCATCGTTTCGTCCTGAAGAGCGAGGTCACATGCCGTCCCTCGATACCGGTGTGGAACATCATCGGCCCCTTCGACAATCCAGGCGGCGCCACCAGCGACATCCAGCACCCGCCCGAAACGAAGGTGGATCTGTCGGCGACCTACACGGGACAGAAGGGCGAGCAGATTAGCTGGAAACAGGTGCGGCGCCCGGCGGAAACGAAACTCGATGCCGAGTTCGTCATGGACCTCAGGAACCTGCTCGGCCAAGCTGAGAACGTAGCCGCCTACGCGGTGGTGTGGGCCCACGCACCAGAGGCAACCGACGCGCTGTTCGCCTTCGGTTCCGCCGACGGAGCGGTTGTCTGGGTGAACGGCGAGCGGAAATTCGCCTGGCTGAAGGGCCGGCGGGACTACCAGCGGAGGACGAACAGCGTGCCGATTCGGTTGAAGGAGGACGCCAACGAGATCCTGGTCAAGGTGACCCTGACCGCAAAGGGGTGGATGTTCGGCGCTCAAGTCACCGACCCCGACCACAGGCCGATCGCTGGGATCAGCTACACTCTGAAGCGATAGGGGCCCATCCTTAGGCTCAAACGACTCTGCCCGGTTCGCAGCCAAGAACTTCATTGTTCCTGCCGCACGGCCCAGAGGTAGCCGCGAGACGCCAAGTAAAGCACGCCGTTGGCTGCCACCGGCGTGCTGTAGGCCGGCGAGCCGAGTAGTATCTTGTTCAGCAACTGCAATTCGCTTCCCTCAGTAAATGCGAAAAAGTACTTCTTATTGACCAGGAAAAGCTTGCCGTCGGCCACCAGCACGCCGCCCCAGGTTTCGGCCTTGGTGTCGTAGGTCCAGCGACGCTCGCCGGTCTCCGCGTCCAGGCAGTAGAGCATGCCGGCCAGATCAGGAACGTAAACCAGTCCGTCAGCAACGGCCGTGGTGGCCATGGTCCGCTCGATACCATCATACGCCCAAAGACGACCCTCTTCGGTAATGTCGCCCTCCAAAGTGGCGTCGATGCAGTGCAACATGCCTCGACCGCGGCCGTGGGCAGGGTCCTGACCGATGGCCACATACACGCGGCCGTTGTCGAATGCCGGCGTGGCAATCACCTGGCTGGGGCCGACGTACGTCCCGTCGTCCTTGTTCGGGCTGTTGTTGTGGCGTTTGTCACCATCGTAGTAGGGGATGGGCTTGCCGTCGCGATATCGGTATTCCGGCGGATTGCAGTCGTACGACCAAACCAGCTTTAGATGAACGGGGTGTTTCTCGGCCTTGGCAATGGCCTCGAAAGCGTAGCACCAACCGTCACCACCGCCGAAGAAGATCAAGGTCCTGTCGCCGACCTTTCCCAGCGAGGGTGATGACCATTGGCAATGATAGATTCTCCGGCTGATGCCCGCATCTTCCGTGGCAACCAGTTTGCCGGTGTACTTGTCGAGCGCGATCAATGCCGGGGCCTCCGGGCGAACGACGAAGGAGTGCATGGCGATCCAGTGGCTTCCCTTCGGCCCGCCGACGCCGTTCGAGGTGCCCGTGTACAGTATGTCTCCGTGGATCAGAATGGAGCAACTGGCGGCATCGTGTGGACAGACGTCGAGTTCGTCGAACGGGTCGAAACGCCAGAGGATGTCGGCGTCGCGCTCGTTTAATTCAACCGGCGGATTACCGTGACCGGCGATATACTGCGCCTCGTCCTGAAAGGATCCGTCGTTGCCGTCGGTCAGCCCGTGGGTGTCCAGGCATAAGATGTCGCCGGCGCTGCTGACCACGTAGACGCGATCGCGATCCACGGTAGGCGACGAACACACGCCCAAGTTCTGAAGTCCGAAATGCACTTCGTCGGGCAGCCCGTGCGAACGGTTCGGAACGATCAACTGCCACAGCAGGGTCCCCGTCGCTTCGTCAAAGCACTTTACCAGTCCTTTGTGATGGCGTCCGCGCCGCGGGTCATCGCGAAGCGTCAAGGTGTCCGTACCTACATAGACTCTGCCGTCGGCAATGGTTGGGTTTCCATACGCGGCGGAACCCAGGCGAGCCGTCCAATTCAGGTTGTCGTCCGTCGCCGAATCGATCTGACTGTCGCCGGAGGATAACTTTCGTGGTGTGAACGAATCGGGAAGGCCCGTCTCCGCAGAGACCATGGTGCGACAGTCGCCGCCACCCCATTGCGGCCAGTCGGCAGCGCAAACAACCTCCGCGCACAGCAGAGCGAGTACAGGTCCGAACCACCGTTTGATTTCACGAATGGAAAACACCGCTTCTCCTCTTTCTAACAGGCAAAGGTAAGATGATGCCCGGGCACGATACGCTAGCGATACCGATTTGCAGGCAGCCACTGAACGTAGCCAACCGGCCGCCGCTTGTCAAAACACCGATGTCCGGTTTCTCGATGAAAGCCGCGTCAAGCGTTTAGTCGTGCAAGTGATTCGCGGACGTTGTCTTTCTCGACCTGGCGTCGAGACGATACAATACACAGTTGCCGGAAGGGATGTTCACATTCCAGAGCAGAGAATCCAGAGGGTGCCAGGCATGATCGAGTTACTCAGGTCCCGCCGCAGTATTCGCCAATACGAAGACCGGCCCATCGAGCCAGCGACGGTGGAGATTCTGAAGGAGGCGCTGTTGCGTGCGCCCTCGTCGCGCGGCCTCGAACCCTGGGAGTTTGTGTTCGTGGATGACCGGGAACTGCTCGGCAAGTTGGCTCGCTGCAAGCCGCACGGGGCGTCCTTCCTGCAGCAGGCAGCGCTCGGCATCGTGGTTTGCGGCGACAGCAGCAAGAGCGACACCTGGATTGAGGACTGCTCGATTACATCCATCCTGGTGCAGATGGTGGCCCAATCGATCGGTCTGGGCAGTTGCTGGGTCCAGATCAGGCTCCGACGCCACGACGACGAACACACGGCGGAAAAGTACATTCAAGAACTGCTCCGCATACCAGAGCACGTGCGAGTCGAATCCATCATTAGCATCGGCTATCCCGCTGAGAACAAGGAGCCGATTCCCACAGAGGACCTCAAGCACGGCAAAATCCGGATGGGCCGGTTTGAGTGAATCATATGAAGGAAATCCGCTCTCGCCATTTGATGTCACCCACGCGCTCCGCTCTCACAAGTTTCCGGAGACGATTCCCGTATTGGCTCAGTTGCTAGGCAACGACACTGCGGGCAGCGAAGCCAGGACCTTTCTCTCTGAGATTATGGGAGAAGACCTCGGTGCAGACATCCCAGCGTGGCTCGACTGGTATGCGGCGAGCAGGGATGGCACCAGGGTTCCTTAATGCCTGTTCAGGCGAATTTGTGGGCGAATTCTAGCTGTGGTAGGCTGCCAAGGTTGTGA
>JACKQG010007568.1_pt1 | contig 10868 bp, 10 predicted proteins | sample 8237621 | NCBI WGS metagenome assembly JACKQG01 (sample SAMN15677084, study PRJNA649215) | marine metagenome | biome: marine; feature: Black Sea; material: saline water; isolation source: suspended particulate matter (SPM) from the Black Sea western gyre | collected 2013-06-09/2013-06-10 | depth... | reverse complement strand
CTCCCTTGAAATTCAAGAAGAGCTAAAAGAATCAGCAGATGTGATTTATAAAACAATTGAATCATTAGCAATATAGGAGGCCAAAATGAAAGTAAGTATAATTGGAAGTGGTAAAGTTGGTATAGCAACAGCGCTATACCTTATAGAAAAAAAGGTTGCAGATGTGATTTTAATAGACGTTATTAAGAATTGGGCAGAAGGTATTGCTATGGATATTGTTCAAGCCTCACCCATAAGAAGATATGATGTCTCTATTTGTGGATATTCTGAAGTATCAAAAATACAAGATTCTGATGTTGTGGTTGTAACTGCAGGAAAACCGAGATTGCCCGGTATGTCAAGAGAGGATTTGCTTCGAGATAATATCAAAATTATGAAACAAGTAGCCAAAGATGTTGCTAAATATGCACCCAACACTATTCTTATTACGGTCTCAAATCCGCTTGATATTCTTGCTTATGTTGCTCTGAAGGTGACTGGATTTGCATTAAAAAAGGTTATCGGAATGGCTGGCATTTTAGATTCTTCAAGATTTAGATATTTCATTGCAAGCGAGCTTGGCGTAAGCCCAAAAAATGTAACAGCTTTAGTGCTTGGCGGACATGGCGATCTTATGGTTCCATTGCCGAGATATTCTACTGTGCATGGAATTCCAATTACAGAATTACTCCCAAAATCAACAATTGATAGATTGGTTGAAAGAACCAGAAAAGCAGGCGGAGAAATAGTATCATATCTCAAAACCGGAAGTGCATACTGGTCACCGGGAAGTTCTGTTGCAGAAATGGTGGAATGCATTGTACGAGATAGAAGAAGAATCGTTCCCTGCTCAGCATATCTTCGAGGTGAATATGGCGTTGAAGGCTTGTTTGCTGGAGTTCCAATAAAAATTGGAAGGAATGGAGTTGAAGAAATAATTGAACTGACATTAACCACAGAAGAGAAGCAAGCTTTACATCTTTCTGCTGGAAAAGTGAAAGATGTGATTGAACAACTTGAAACGGAAAATTTGATTTAATGAAAATTAAAATCCCTTATTGGGGAGAAGAATTAACAGTATCTCTTCCTGAGCAAAATGTTGGTGAAATAATCTATCCGAACAGTGTGGAAATCCACTCTGAAAATGAAATCTTGCTTGAAGCAATTGAAAATCCTGTTGGATCGCAAAGCTTTGATGATTTCATAAAAGGTGATGAGACAATCCTCTTTATTGTAAATGATGCGACAAGACCGACACCAACAGCGAGGATAATTGATCTGCTTTGGAAAAAAATCAAGAATAAAGATGTCAAATTCATGGTTGCAACAGGGATGCACAGAGCGCCATCTGAAGATGAATATCTCGAAATATTTGGCGAGCATTATAAAGAATTAAAAGGGAAAATATTCTCTCATAATGCGAAGAATGACAATGAAAATGTTTTGATTGGCAAAACCAAAAATGGCACGAATGTATATTTTGATAAGATGGTGATGGAAACCAAAAAAATTGCCTACATAACTTCTGTGGAACCACATTATTTTGCCGGATATACAGGTGGAGCAAAGTCATTTTTGCCTGGGATTTCTGGATACAAAACAATTACTCAAAATCATGAAATGGCACTTAAATTCACTGCAAAAGCACTTGTCACAAAAGGAAATCCTGTACGAGAAGATATTGAAGAAGCATTTGATTTTATCTCAAAAGATAAAAAAATCTTCTCACTTCAAACTGTGTTGAATAAAAGCCATAAGGTATATTACTGTGTTTGTGGTGAGACACATAAAGCATTCGAACTCGCCTGCGAAAAAGCAAAAGATGTATTTTCTGTGGAGATAAAAGACAAAGCAGACATTGTTGTTGCTGTTGTGCCATATCCGATGGATATTGACCTTTATCAATCCCAAAAGGCAATTGATAATAGCAAATTCGCGCTTAATTCGAATGGAATTCTTATTCTGGTCGCCAGTTGCAGAAAAGGTATCGGTGATGAGACATTTGTGCGATTATTAAGTGAGGTCAGAGATCCAGACGAAGCACTTGAGCGGATTGCAAAAGGTTACAAATTTGGTTATCACAAAGCATCAAAAATGGCGGAAATAATGAAATGGGCATCGATCTGGTCTTATACAAAGCTTGAACCAAATTTGCTGAATGATATTTTCATTAGTGGGTTTACAGATTTGCAGGAAGCCCTAGATCAGGCGATTAAAGAAAAAGGAGATGAAAAAATTCTCTTTCTTATGGATGCAAGTTTAACTGTTCCCCGAATCGCTCCCCGTATTCTGTATAAACGCAGATTTATTCATAGTCCCGCACCGGAAAGTAAAAACTTGGAATACTATAATCCGGATGATTTTTTTGCGGAAGATATGAAGAAAAATGATATAAAAAAGCTTAATAGTTCTTTTAGGATAAACTAAAAAAATATGAAGATAAATAGGAGGAATAAATGGCAAAACCAAAAGTAGCATTTTATTGGTGTGCATCTTGTGGTGGTTGTGAAGAAGCAATTGTAGATCTCAATGAAGATATTCTGAAAGTTGTAGAACTCGTGGATATCGTATTTTGGCCCTGTGCAATGGACTTCAAATATAGCGATGTTCGAGAGATGAAAGATGGTGAGTTGACGGTCGCTTTCATTAATGGAGCAATTCGTACGGATGAGCAGGAAGAGATGGCACATCTTCTTAGAAAAAAAGCACAGATGGTGGTCGCTTTCGGTGCCTGTTCACACATGGGTGGAATTCCGGGATTGGGAAATTTCTGCGATAAGGAGAGCATCTTTGAATCCTCTTACGGAAAGAGCTGTCCTTCTGTTGATAATCCCAACAATGTTGTTCCACAAAAGATTAGCAAAATGCCAGAAGGCGAATTGACTCTGCCAGGTTTTCATAATACTGTGAAAAGTTTGGATCAGGTAATAGATGTAGATTATTATCTGCCTGGTTGTGCACCGCCTAAGCATCTTATTATGACTGCATTGAATGCAATTCTATCGGGAGAATTGCCTGAAAAAGGAAGCGTGATTGCACCAGAAAAATCACTTTGTGATACTTGTGAACGAAACGATTCCAAGCCGGAGAAACTCTCTATTAATGAAATAAAAAGAATTTCTCTCACAGAAGTTGACCCCAAAAAATGTTTTCTTGAAGAGGGAGTTATCTGCCTTGGACCTGTCACTCGTTCTGGTTGTAGTGAAGAGGGTGATGGAAGATGTATCACCGTAAATATGCCGTGTAGAGGTTGTTTCGGACCGCCACCAGAAGTTAAGGATATGGGTGGCAAAATGATTTCTGCACTCGCATCAATCGTGGGCTTGGAAGGTGAAGAGAATATGAGCGAAGAGGACGTGAACAAACTTATGGATCAGATTGTCGATCCTGCCGGAACATTCTACCGCTTCTCTCTGCCAACTTCTCTGCTGCGAAGAAAAAGAATGGATAAAAAGGAGTAATAAAAATGGCTAAAAAAATTACAATTGACCCAATCACAAGATTGGAAGGTCACGGGAAAATAGAGATTTTCCTTGATGATGCTGGAAATGTAAAGAATGCATATTTACAAGTTCCAGAACTGAAAGGATTTGAACAATTCTGCATCGGACGACCTGTGGAAGAAATGCCTCGCATTACTCCTCGTATCTGCGGTGTCTGTCCAACCACTCACCATATGGCGTCTACAAAGGCTGTTGATGCAGTTTATAATGTAAAGCCGACTGAAACTGCTGTGAAAATCCGTCGTTTGATTTACGATGCATTTATGATGGAAGACCACCTTCTACATTTCTTCTTTCTTGGTGGACCTGATTTTGTTGTCGGACCTGATGCTCCGCCTGCGGAACGAAATATTTTGGGTGTGATTGGAAAAGTTGGCGTAGAAATTGGCACGCAAGTTATTGTGGCGCGAAAAAGATTGAGACATATTATTACGACATTGGGTGGAAAGGTTATTCATCCTGTCTGTGGACTGCCGGGCGGAGTTTCCAAAGGCGTCACAAAAGAAGAACGAGAAGAATTTCTAAAAACTGCTAAAGATACAGTTGAATTCGCCAAATTTACGCTTCAAATTTTTGAAGATATCGTTCTGAAAAACAAAGCATATGTCGATCTGATAGTTGGAGATATTTTCAAGCACGAAACATATTATATGGGTCTGGTCGATGCAAACAATAAGGTGGATCTTTATGACGGAAAAGTTCGAGTAGTCGATCCCAATGGAAAAGAATTTGCAAAATTTGAAGGTAAGGATTATTTAGACCACATTGTAGAACATGTTGAACCGTGGAGTTATATCAAATTTCCATATTTGAAAAATGTGGGTTGGAAAGGTTTTGTGGACGGAAAAGATAGCGGTGTATATCGAGTCGCACCTCTTGCAAGATTGAATGCATCTGACGGAATGTCCACTCCGCTCGCTCAAGCGGAATATGAAAAGATGTTTACTACACTTGGCGGAAAACCGTCTCATCACACTTTGGCATTTCATTGGGCAAGATTGGTTGAAGTGATGTATTCTGCTGAACATATGGTTAAATTGTTGGAAGACGAAACCATCACCAATCCGGATATCAGGAATATCCCAACCAAAACTCCGAGCGAAGGCGTAGGAATTGTGGAAGCTCCACGCGGAACATTGATACATCATTACAAGACCGATGAGAATGGCATTTTAACAGCTGCTAACTTGATAGTAGCAACAGTTGGGAATTCTGCTGCAATGTCTATGTCAATTGCAAAAGCTGCAAAAAATCTTATCAAAAATGGTAAAGTGAATGATGGGCTTTTGAATATGGTAGAAATGGCGTTCCGACCATACGATCCTTGTTTGGCTTGTGCAACACATTCTTTGCCAGGGAAAGCACCATTGATAGTAAACATTCATCAGAATAATGAGATTGTAAAAACTGTTCGCAGAGATTAATTAGTTTAAAAGATAAAGAACACAAGGAATTAAGGTGACTGTTTTCAAATCTATCTCTTTGTGTTCTTTGAATATTGGATCTGTTTTTTTTATAAAACAATTAACATTAATTTGTATAGATTTATGTCTACAAAAAATAGATTAAAAACAGCTATTCTCGGACTTGGAAATCCAATTCTTTCTGACGATTCGGTAGGAATAAAAGTTGCAAAAAGAATTGCTAAGCGATTTCCAAATATTCAACTAATTGAAGCTGCAGCTGCTGGTTTTCGCATTATGGATGAGGTTGTCGGATATGATAAAATTATTCTTGTTGATTCAATAAAAACAGGGAAATCTAAACCCGGCACTTTGCACTGTTTTTCGGTAGATGATTTTAGCAAAACCTCACTCAATGCGCCACCACACGATATGAGTTTCTTCGAAGCGCTTGAAATTTATAAACAAAAAGGTGAAGAAGTTCCTGAAAAAATTGTAATCTATGCAATTGAAGTTGAGGAAATTGAAACTTTTTCTGAAAAATGTACCGAAAAAGTTGAAAGTGCAATTCCAAAAATAACTAAGAAAATTATCGCGGAACAATTTTTATCTGAAATAAATAAATAATTTGACATCAAAAAAATAATAATGAAATTGATGAAAATAATAAATTTAAGTTTTAAGAATAAAAAAAACGGAGGATATGATGTCTCAATTAAAAAGAAAACTTAAAGAGAATATTGAGCAATGGCGACCAAGAATAACCAAATTGGTTAAAGAATATGGCGACAAAAAACTTGGTGAAGTCAGCATTGCTCAAGCAATCGGCGGTATGCGTGGCGTGAAATGTTTGGTTACAGATATTTCATATCTTGACCCGTATGAAGGAATTCGATTTCGCGGAAACACCATCCCGGAAACTTTGGAAAAATTACCCAAAGTGCCCGGTTGTGAAATGCCGTATGTCGAAGGAATTGTACATCTTTTATTGACTGGTGAAATTCCAACAGAGAACGAAGTAAACGAACTTGCGGAAGAATTTAAGCAGCGCGCAGAAGTGCCGAAATATGTGTTTGATGTTCTTCACAAAATGCCAAAGGATTCACATCCAATGGCGATGTTTTCGGCAGCTATACTATCTTTGCAGAAGGAAGCAGAATTTGTCAAAGCGTACAGAAAAGGTCTGAACAAAATGGATTATTGGGATCCAACTTATGAAGATGCGATGAATCTCATTGCAAAACTTCCCGTAATTGCAGCGCACATTTTCAGAATGAAATATCGCGACGATAAGATTATTGCCGCAGATCCAAAACTTGATTTTGGTGGAAATTTCGCTCATATGATGGGAATCGACAAGCCGTATGATGATATTGCTCGGCTCTATTTCATCCTGCATTCCGACCATGAGAGTGGAAATGCAAGCGCTCATACTGGGCATTTAATTGCAAGCACACTGTCTGATATTTATTATGCAATCTCCGGAGCACTCAATGCTCTTGCCGGTCCATTGCATGGGCTTGCCAACGAAATGGTGCTTCGCTGGATTCAAGGTGTGATGGATAAAATGGGTGGAAAAACTCCAAATGAAGAAGAGATGAAAAAATTCGTTTGGGACACTCTAAATTCTGGTGGAGTTATTCCCGGATTTGGTCACGCAGTTCTCAGAAAGACAGATCCTCGTTATGCTGCTCAACGAAAATTCTGCTTGAGCCATCTGCCAAATGACCCGATATTCAAATATGTTGATATCCTTTACAAAGTGGTTCCGCCAATTCTGGAAAAACATGGTCATGCCAAAAATCCATGGCCAAATGTTGACGCTCAATCCGGCGTAATTCAATGGCATTATGGAATCAAAGAATATGAATTTTATACCGTTCTCTTTGGCATTGGACGAGCAATAGGAATTTCTTCAAATATAGTTTGGGACAGGGCTCTCGGCTATCCGATAGAGCGACCAAAATCTCTCACAACCGATATGTTGGAGAAGGTGGTCGGAATCAAATAAGTATGAACATAGTTCAGAAAATAATTGCATCTCATCTTATTGAAGGCGAGATGAAAGCCGGTGAAACTGTCGCCATAAAAATCGACCAAACTCTTACTCAAGACGCAACTGGCACAATGGCATATCTCGAATTCGAAGCGATGAATGTGACGGAGATAAGCACCGAACTCTCCGTCAGTTATGTTGACCACAACACAAGCCAAATGGGATTTGAAAATGCTGACGACCATAAATATCTTCAGACAATTGCAGAAAAATTTGGAATTCGCTATTCAAAAGCCGGAAATGGAATCTGCCATCAGGTTCATCTGGAAAGATTTGGACTTCCTGGCAAAACTTTACTCGGTTCTGACAGCCACACTCCAACTGGAGGCGGAATCGGAATGATGGCGATTGGTGCAGGCGGATTGGATGTTGCCTGCGCTCTTGCCGGATTGCCTTTTTACATCACATTTCCAAAAGTTCTAAAAATAAATCTGACTGGAAAACTCCAAAATTGGGTAACCTCAAAAGATGTTATTTTGTATATTTTGGAATTACTCTCAACCAAAGGGAATGTCGGCTGGATGGTTGAATTTGGCGGAGATGGAGTCCAAACTCTTTCTGTTCCAGAACGGGCAACAATTACAAATATGGGTGCCGAATTAGGAGTTACAACTTCAATTTTTCCAAGCGATGAAATCACATTCTCGTTTCTTAAAGCGCAGAATCGTGAAGATGGTTGGACAGAACTAAAAGCCGCCGACAATGCTGAATATGACCGAATAATCGATATCGATTTGGGAACACTTGAACCAAGATTTGCAACGCCACACAGTCCAGGAAATATCTGTTTGGTAAAAGATTTGGTGGGAAAAAAAGTTGACCAAGTTTGCGTTGGAAGCTGCACAAATTCCTCATATAAAGATTTGATGACAGTTGCAAAAATGGTGAAAGGAAAGAAGTTGCCAGCACATCTCAGTTTTGTTGTTGCACCCGGCTCAAAGCAGGTTTTCAGGATGATTTCAGAAAATGGTGCGTTGTCAGATTTGATTGATTTTGGCGCTCGAATTATGGAATCTGCTTGCGGATTTTGTATTGGAAATGGGCAGGCACCTCAAACAGATGCGATTTCAATTCGGACAAATAATCGAAATTTCAAAGGACGCTCAGGAACCGCTTCTGCAAATGTCTATCTCGCAAGTCCTGAAACTGCTGCTGCTTGCGCAATTACTGGAAAAATCACTGACCCGCGAAAATTGGATATGAAAATTCTACAAAAAATTGAAATACCTGAAAAATTCAAGATTGACGATAGTATGGTTTTCCTTCGCAAAAACAGAGATGTTGAAATTTACCGTGGACCGAATATTGGTGACCCACCAAAAGGTGAGAAACTTGCTGAAAATCTCAAAGGTGAAATTGTGCTTAAAGTTGAGGATAAAATCACAACTGACCATATTATGCCAGCTGGAATTCGTCTGAAATATCGCTCCAACATTCCAAAATATTCTGAATTTGTGTTTGAACCTGTCGATAAAACTTTTCCAAATCGATGTTTGAAAAATAAGGGAAAAAATCGTGCAAATTTCATTGTTGCTGGTTTAAGTTATGGTCAAGGTTCATCGCGTGAACATGCTGCAATTTGTCCTGCATATCTCGGCGTAAAGGCGATTATCGCAAAATCAATAGAACGAATTCATCTTGCAAATCTGATAAATTTTGGAATCATTCCGATGATTTTTAAAAGTCCTGATGATTATGATAAAATTGGACAATCTGACGAACTTGCTTTTGAAAAAATTGCAAATGCAATGAAAAATGATGAAATTTATATCATCAAAAATTTATCCAGAAATTTTGAATTCAAAGTAAAATTAAATCTGAACAAAAGAGAGCGTGAAATACTTCTTGCTGGCGGTTTGCTGAATTATATTAGCAAAAAATATCCATAAAATTATATTTTAAAATGAGTTATGCAAAATAATCAATTATATCCTCTTTGTCATTCCCGTGAAAACGAGAATCCAATAGAAATGAAAATTTGTGGATTCCCAATCAGGTTGGAAATGACACCAAAATGTTATTTTGCTGAACTCATAATAAACTAATTTAAAAAGGAAAAAAATGTCTGAAAAATTGAAAAAAGAGGTATGGGGTCATTTCAAACAGACACAAAAGGTTTACCTTGCGACTTTTGGAGAAAATTATCCGCGAGTGCGTCCTGTAACTTTAATTTTTTATGATAAAAACTTCTATATCGCAACCGGCATGGAAGATGCGAAAGTCAAACAGATCAAAAAATATCCAAATGTAGAATTTTGTCTAACGATCAAAGATGACAAAAATGAAGGATATATTCGCAGTTTAGGAATCGCAAAATTGGAAAAAAATATTGAAATAAAACAGAAAATTATGGATATTATTCCTTACATAAAAGAATTTTGGACACAAGCCGATGATCCAAAATATGCTTTATTGAAAATTGATTTGAAGGAAATCGAATATCTAAAAATTGGTGAATGGTTTGCTAAAAAAATCAAATTATAAAAGAGGTGAAAATGAAAAATATTGAATCGAACAATCCAATAATTCCGTTTATCGAAGGTGATGGAATGGGACCAGATATCTGGCGAGTAACCAAAAAAGTTCTTGATGCTGCTGTTGAAAAAAGTTATAATGGAGAGAAAAAAATCGAGTGGCTGGAAATCCATGCTGGACTGTCTGCACTGAAAAAATATGGCAATGATAATATCTTACCAAAGGAATCACTAAATGAAATTCGGAAATATAAAATCGCAATAAAAGGTCCGCTCACAACTCCAGTAGGAAAATTCGATTATGTCTGCCTTGTCTGCTCAAAAGAGCAGGATGGGATTGATGGCAAACGACCGCAAAAATGTATAAAGTGTGGCTCCGAATATGTAACTCCCAGATTTCGCTCTTTGAATGTTGGGTTGCGACAAATTCTTGATTTATATGCCTGTGTTCGTCCGGTCCGTTGGTATAAAGGCGTTCCTTGTCCAGTTAAACATCCTGAAAAATTGGATGTGATTGTTTTCAGAGAGAATACAGAAGATGTTTATGCCGGAATTGAGTTTCAGGAAGGTTCAGCTGATGCGAAAAAAATCATAAATTTTCTAAAAGATGGATTTAATAAAAAGATTCGTCTGGATAGCGGAATTGGCATCAAGCCGATTTCTGTTACCGGCACAAAAAGATTAGTCAGAAAAGCGATAAATTATGCGATTGCTCAGAATCTGCCGAGCGTAACACTCGTTCATAAAGGTAATATTATGAAGTTCACAGAAGGTGCATTTCGCGATTGGGGATATGAACTTGCCAAAGAAGAATATCGCGATAAGATCGTTACTGAACAGGAGTTGTGGGATGATTTTGACGGCAAAATGCCAGAAGGAAAAATCCTGATAAAAGATAGAATTGCAGACCAGATGTTCCAGCAGGTTCTTCTTCGTCCGGATGAATATAGCGTAATTGCCACACCAAACTTAAATGGCGATTATCTTTCCGATGCGTGTGCAGCACAGGTTGGCGGACTTGGTCTTGCTCCAGGCGCAAATATCGGAGATGAAATTGCTCTCTTTGAAGCAACGCACGGAACGGCTCCAAAATATACAGGAATGGATAAGGTAAATCCGAGCTCGTTGATTTTATCTGGCGTGATGATGCTAAAATATATGGGCTGGAATGAAGCCGGTAAAATGATAGAAATTTCACTTGCAAAGACCATTTCCAACAAAACAGTTACATACGACCTTGAGCGTCAGATGGAAGGCGCAACTAAACTTAAGACATCTGAATTTGGTCAGAAGATTATCGAGAATATGTAATTTTTAACTTGAAGAAATTTGTGGGGCTATAGCTCAGTTGGGAGAGCATTTGTCTGGCAGACAAAGGGTCACGGGTTCGAGCCCCGTTAGCTCCACCAGTCTTCGCTTGGAGCGGAGCGACAAACGAAGACTGACACGCCGT
>JACKQG010007567.1_pt1 | contig 10869 bp, 7 predicted proteins | sample 8237621 | NCBI WGS metagenome assembly JACKQG01 (sample SAMN15677084, study PRJNA649215) | marine metagenome | biome: marine; feature: Black Sea; material: saline water; isolation source: suspended particulate matter (SPM) from the Black Sea western gyre | collected 2013-06-09/2013-06-10 | depth... | reverse complement strand
CATTCACTTCGGTGGTCAATGGCTTGGCGAAGGAACAACATGCGAAAACAATCCATGCCCTACTTCATGCCTTGGCGATGTAACAGGCGATGGGCTGGTGAACACCAGTGACATCCTTGTCATCATCTCAGTCTGGGGCGCCTGCCCATAATCAATCACCCCCTGCCTTGACCAACGCTTGTCTTGCCTACTTGATGTGATCTGGAAGTTGATGCCAGTTGGCATTCAATTGAACGAGCACTTTATTCTTTTTTGTCGTCGTCACCGCTAAGAGCGTTGCCGACTGATTCTGCGCCTGATTTAATTGCACTACCAGTTGCCTTCACTGCATTGATTGGACCCTGTGCTGCACCCTCAAGACCAGAGCCAAGACGTTCTGGTGCATTGTCCCAAGTCTTTGGTTCATTGGGTTCTGTTTTTTCACAACCAAGTAGTGAAACGAAAAGTACGGTTGCGAGAGTTGTTGTAATAAATGTTTTCATGAATCTGTTCCTTAAATAAAAATGTGTACACGCACTATATAACAAGTTCAGCTGAGCCATCAGCGTATGTGAATGAATTTGACCAATAATTCGTCCACCGAAGTGCACCATCTTCACACCGTTCGACAATCCACAACTCACCAACTTCACTCACAATTCTCTCACCATTTTTATTAATTGTTGCTTCCCAATGCACAACCCCATTAAATTGTACGCGTTCTGGGTTTTCAGAAAGAACTTGTACCGATGAGTCGCCAACCCATTCATGAACTTCGTCCGACAAATTGCGGTGTAACTCTTGGTGCGGTTCAAGTTCGAGCCAAGCGCCATTCGGAGCAAGTACACCTGGATTGATAAAAAGATGTTCTGCTTTACTGCCATGAACTCCACTTCGAACAATTGACCAAAACTCATGCCCCAACGATTTAACTTCTTTTGCTGTAATCATGTTGCCAGTATAAACGAATTAGCAAGGTCCCCAAGCAGCTATAAGAATCAAAAGATCAAGCACATTGACAACACCATTACCGTCAAGATCTTCGGGGTTAGACCCAGTTACTTCCCATGCAGCAATCAGTGTGAGAAGGTCAAGTACATTCACTTCACTGTTACCATCAAAGTCTTCTTCACAAGATAACGGTGAAGATTCTGCTTGGCGCATGATGACATTACCAGAAGTTCCTCTGTAAGAAGAAGCTTCGCTAACAGAAACTAAATCATCAAAATCATCACCATCTAATCTGCCAGAGGCAACAAGCACTGGATTTGCACCATCATCGTAAGTAGAATCTAATGCAAACATAAAGTTTCCACCATTCAAAGATGTGTCATTTCTATAAATCATCGCTGCACGATTTCCTGATGAAATGCTTGTGGCAACAACTGCGATATCTAAATCACCATCGTTATCAAAGTCCAAAAGTGTAATACTTATTGGTTCATCACCTACATACAATTGAAGAGGATCTGCAAAATCACCGGAGGGTAATCCACGAAGAATACTTAACGTATCTGATTCAGGGGAAACTACGATAACATCTTCAACAGAATCGTCATTGATATCACCTGACACCAATTTCTGTGGGCCAATTGGCACTTGAGAAGAAGCCGTATATTCCCAAGTGCTCCTTGATGCTGAGGATTGGCTCCCCTTGCTTACTGAATTTGACAATTCTAAAGAAACATAGAAGTTAAACCCCTTATCATTATTAACATCGCCAGGGTCAATCTTTCCAGGTGCACCTGGAGAAGGTAATGTCGAATCAGCAACAAAAATTCCCGTAAGCGATGGAACTGAATAAAAGAAGTTTATCTCTCCATCATAGTATGAGTAACCTTTGCAAGCAATTATCACATCTCCGTCAGCGTCAGAATCGTAATCCATAATTATGACATCTGTTGGGTTTGGTCCTGTACTTTCAGCGGAACCAATCGTAAGTAATGAAACATCATTCGATTCGTTAAAAATTGGAATGAATTCATCAGTTGTCGAATTCACAACAACAAGATCATTTGTTCCATCGCCATCAAGATCTCCTGAATCCACTGCTGCAAGCGAAGTAAAACCCGAATCGTAATATGTAACTTGTGAACTTATTCCACCTGATCCATCGCTCAAAAAAATGTGGACTGCGTCGCTTGTTGTAACAACGATGTCATCATAACCATCTGCAGTCCTTGTTGATGAACCAATATCTGTGAGTAACACATCGGTTGCTGTACCTGCCACTTCTTCGCTGTTTGGATTCCCATACCCAAACAAGTTAGACAATTCGTCAACTTCAGCGTAAAGAGTTCCGCCAATATCTCTCGACCCATCAGTTTCAATGTAATTCAACTTGATATATAACCCTTCAGGGAGAGGGTCATTCACGAGTACCATTGAAAATTGACCAGCAGTATCATCAATAAACTCAGATGACATGAGAGGAATAATGTCACCATCTTGTGGTATATACCCTTCTGATAGGTTCAGTTCTAACACGCCATTTACTAAGGGTACACTTCCTGATAACTGAGCTGGTGCAGGTCTGCCTGTTGCCATTTCAATTAGGAAAACACCTCCATCATGTTGTTGAAATGTACCATCAATATAAATCTGCCCCATTACACCGTTGTCATTGCTGACAAGCGAAATTTTCCCTGGCAAATCGTCTTCACCTACATATACCTCGCCAACGACCGAAAGCGTTCCACCACGTAACTTGAATTCAGCATTAAAACCTGGAACACCTTGCAAATTGATAGTTTCGCCACCGTCGCCAAGAGTACGATTCGTTCCATTTAAATCAAATGCGTATGACCCAGGACCAATGAATAACTGTTGGAATGGAAATGCCCCATCAACTTCAATCTCGGTTTGTGACCGCAAAGAAAATGAAACTGAATCAGACGTGGTTGGCATCGTTGGATCCCAATTCGATGCGTTCGAAATGAAACCACCAAGTGGATTGACCCACGCGATGCCTCTTGGCCAAAACTCTTTGATGTTGTCACCTTCGGAGTAATCAATCATTCCAGAAAGATATGCACTGCCATGATGTAAAGCTGCGCTAGCACCAAACCGATCACCGCCCACAGCCCGATCGGACCATAACTTCGCTTGGAACACCCAATCTACACCATCATATTCCCAAATGTACGCCGAGCCTGTTTCAAGCCCAAGGTCACTATCCATTGGAGAGGTAATCAATGCCTTATTTCCATCAAAGTCAACGACATACCCAGCATTGTCAATTCCTGTTACGTCAAATGGCTTAAGTTCTGCTGTTTGTGTCCACACTCCGCTTTCTAATTCAAAAATCTTGGAAACTAAAACACCTGCTACCAAATTGTTGTACACGACGTTGGACATAACTCGCCCACCATCAATATCTGTCGAATGGTGTCTTGCCCAGTCATTTCCCCACATGTTTCTAATCTGTTGTACTTCTGTCGCTGGATTCGTGCTGATGTCATACATCAATAGGGAAGATGTTGAAGAAAGTGCAACAGTATCACCCTCAAGGGCGACAGACATTCCTAGATATTGATCCTCGCCTTCTGGGTAGGGTGGTGTTCCAAACGGCAAGAGTGTTTGTTCAAGTGACCAAGTTCCACCGCTAAACTTGTACACATGAGCACCCCCACCATTATTATTTCCTGTGTCATTGAGTGGCGCATCTCCAATAATCAGCGTATCGCCATCGATGTCAATCGCTCCACCCCAATTGAAACTCCAATATCCCGAGTTGTATCCTTCACTAATTGTTTGTTCGAAATCCCACTCTTCTGACTTGGGGTTATACACAAAAATATCAATAATGAAGCCAACACTCGAACCGTCGTTCGCTTCAGAAGCAAATGCAATGCGTTCCCCATCAGTTGCATACGATGCCACATCATAAAGAGCGAGGCCAGTTGGTGATTCGAGTAATGCTTCTTCAATCCACTGATCAACATCGTATCGATAGACCATTACTGCTGTAACCATGTCCCATGATGCATTTCTTACAGCACCACCTGCAATAAGAATATCACCGCCACTGCTAATCCATTGTGGCGCAAACTCAACTGAACCTAACGCTCCACTCCATTCTATTTCTGAATCGGGAAGTTGAATTGGTTTTTGTTGGTCCGCACAGCCAAGCGCACCATCATCACAAAATACGTAACTCCCAAGGAACAAGCCACCCATGTCCAAACACGTTTGATACGTTGAAGTCGTTTCGCATCCACCATCAACACAACATCCACCCGGACACTCGCCAAGACATGTTGAAAGACCACACGCAAGTGCCTCACAATTTACATCAAGTTCAAAATAACCACCCTCGCCATCATCAATCAAGGAACCATCCCTGCAAGTGCCTCCATCATCTAACTCATCAAACGAAAAACAGTTGCCATTGCAATCAGTAATCCAACCATCTCCGCAACCACATGTTCCAGTTTGGCATAGGGTGTTTGCACCCATAAAATAACCATCTAAATCCCAGCAACCCCCGCGAGTTGTTTCACTACAAACTCCACTGATACAACATGCACCTGTGTCATTCATTCCAGAGTAATCATTGTCTTGATGACAAGGACCTAAGCAATCGCCCAAATCACATCCTCGATTTTGACATGCAAAGACAATCGCTACACCGTTGTATTCTCGCTGGCCATAATCACAGATACCATCACTGACCCAAGAAATAGGTGCGCAGTTCCCGTTGCAATCTGTTACTTCACCTGCAGGGCAACCACCTTCACAACCATCGCAATCTCCGAAGTCGCAGTAATACTCTTCGCATGAAAAGTCAGCGTAATACCCAGAGCCCTCAGGATACTCATGGCCAGTGGCAGGATCGCCGTTGTCACAAATCTCATCTGATATCCAAGCGAGTGGCACACAATGACCATTGCAGTCATCGACTTGTCCTTCTGGGCAGTCAGCAACAGCACACGTCACCGATACCAGAATATAAACTACATTTAAAAGCAGCTGTTTCATGCCGTATCTCCCATTGATTAAGTATGACTGATTAATTTGTAAAAACAAGAAATTAGAGCGAGAATTAATAAAAATATCATTTTTAAGACAAAACCGTCTTACTTAAAATGCTCAGAAATCCAGTGGGTCGATTCCTCTCAGTGATAAGAGGAATTACGCAATATGCGATTCTCATCGGCTTCCTAGGTAATTAAATGCGTAATAACAAGTAAAATCATTGCAATCAAAACCCGTACTCACCATAATGAGAATAGTAGGTATTACACTCACTGAGCAGAAGGAGAATGAATCGTGCAATTACATCAACTTTTTTTATGTGCAGCAACAACCATTGTTTTTTGCGGTACAACTTTCGCTGAAACAACCATTGATGAGAATCTAGTAGACCAAATGAACGCCGTTGGTCCAAAAGCCACAGTTTCGGCTCTTGTCTATTTAGAAAACCAAGTTGACATCAAAACATTATCTGATTCTATTTCCCAAGCAAGCATGCGCTTCGTTGATCGACACAAACTTGTCGTTGAAACATTACAAGCTACCGCACATAGCTCACAAGATTCGATTCTCGCTTCACTACAAACACAAAACGGTGTAGACAAGGTGACACCATTTTGGATTTCCAATGTCATTCGTGTTGATGCCACCCCTGAAGTAATTCGACAACTTTCAAAACGAAATGATGTAGAGCATATTTATTTGAACTATGGCATTGAATTAGTTACCCCAGTGAGCACAGGCCACGTTGTTGATGGCAATTATCGTGGAGGTGTAGAACCGGGCATAAATGCAATCCGTGCAACCGAAGCATGGGCGATGGGGTACACCGGCGAAGGCGTGCTTGTCGCAACTCTTGACACAGGTGTCGACGGTGGGCACGAAGCACTCGCTTCAAGTTGGGCTGGCTTGCGACCTGAATATGCAGGACACCCCGAGTGGGCATTCCTTGATCCATACACTTACAACCATAACTTTCCATTTGATTCTGGCAGCCATGGTACGCATACAATGGGTACGGTTTGTGGCAGTGCGCAAGGAATTGGTGTTGCTCCAGATGCACATTGGATAACATCTGCGGGTATTGATAGAAGCACTATTGGCGAGACCGTCGCTGATGCAATCGAAACATTTCAGTGGTTTGTTGATCCAGATGGAAACCCCGCAACTGCGTGGGATGTACCAAGAGTTTGTTCAAACTCTTGGGGATTAACAACTGGGCACGGTTATCCAAACTGCGATGAAACATTCTGGACCTTCCTCGATGCTCTTGAAACAGCAGGTTGTGTCGTACTCTTTTCAGCGGGCAACGAGGGCTCATCTGGTTTACGACGCCCCGGTGACCGAGCCACCGATGATTACCGAACTTGCGCAGTTGCAGCAATTGACCCATATAGTGGAAGTTACCCCATTGCAAGTTTTTCATCCCGCGGCCCGACAAACTGCACTCCTTCAGGAAGTTCCGCAATTAAACCAGACATTTCAGGACCAGGCGTGGACACCTATTCGAGCGTACCCGGCGGCTACACTTCCATGAGCGGTACCTCCATGGCTTCACCACATGTAAACGGTGCTATTGCACTCATGCTTCAAGCAAACCCAGACCTTGATGTTGAAAGTATTAAAGACATCCTTTATACAACCGCGCTTGACCTTGGCGCGAGTGGGGAAGATAACGATTACGGTCACGGACTCATTGATTGCGTAGAAGCGGTCAACATGGCACTTGAAACTGTTTCTGTAACATGGGCGTTTCCTGCAGGAAGACCAGAATGGATTGAGCCAACTGGTGGCACAGAGTTTCCAATCACAATTTCAAGCAGCCAAACTTCCGCTGACCCTTCGACTGCAATGTTGCACGTACAAGTCGGCGGAATTGCAAGTGACTATCCACTCGCACACGATGGTGGCGATAACTACAGAGCAATATTCCCTTCGTTCGAATGCGGCGTAGCAGTTTCATATTACTTTACTGTGGAAACGACCGAAGGCGATATGTCATTTAACCCACACACAGCGCCTGATTCAATGTATATGGGTGATGCGTGGTCGGGTCACGAAGTTAGTTTTACTGATGACTTTAATTCAGACACTGGCTGGACAGTTGTCGCTGGGGCAGGTACAGGCAACTGGATTCGATTAGTTCCAACGCAAGGTGGCTTCAGGTGCGACCCAGGCGGTGACTCCGATGGTTCTGGTTCTTGTTATGTAACAGGCAATTCGACAGATGAAGATGTCGATGATGGAACAACAATCTTAACTTCACCTACCCTTGATGCTTCTGCTGATGCTGCAGTTCTGTCGTATGATTTTTGGTACAACAATGGCTCAACCTGCAATGGTGCCGATCCATTGAATGATGTATTCGTTGTTGATATTTCAGATGACAACGGCGCAACATGGGAACCACTTGAAACTGTTGGTCCAACTGGCCCAGAAGTAAGTGGAGGATGGTTCACGCACGATTGGGTGGTGGCTGATATTCCAAATATATCTTCAAGTGCGACGATGAAATTGCGTTTCACGGTTGGAGATTTGAACGATCCATCAGTTGTCGAAGCTGCAGTCGATGCAATAAGTATTGGCTACCATTATTGCAACGAAGATGCTTGCGTTGGTGACATCAATGAAGATGGCTTCGTTGGAGTCGGTGATTTACTCGCCGTCATCGACCAATGGGGCACGAATGGCTCCGCAGATATAAATGGTGACGGAATTGTTGATGTGTCAGATGTACTCATGCTTGTTGGCAATTGGGGTGCATGCGAATAGTTTCAATGCTTTATTTTAGAGAAGGATTCCAACAATGAATTCATTATTAGTTTCACCGTTACTATGTTCAATCTTTATTACCTGCGTTTCGTTTGCAGATACAACGGTCACGCAAACATCTCCCCTCTCAAAGGAAGTCGTTCCATTTCGAGTGGAGAGCGGAACACTTCAAAACAGTTCTAAGATTTCTAAAACTATTTTTAGACATCTCGTTGTAATTGAAGATGCCGATTCTTTGCAAATCCAATTTGGTCGTACAAAATTACCAGTTGGAACCATGCTTCGTATGACTTCATTGCTTGATGGCGCAGTACAACACCATCGAAGCAACACATTCAAACAGTGGCGAGGAAAAAGCGCTTGGTTTAATGGTTCGATGGTTATTGTGGAACTTGTAGCCGATGCTGGTGCTCAAAAAGCACACGTTTCAATCGATGCAATCAACGTCTTGCACAATACGGGTGAAGATCGAACCATCTGTGGTTCTACGGATGACCGCATCCCAAGTTACAGCGATCGATGCGCAAGAGCAATTCCAATTGGTTGCACAGCGTGGATTATCGATGATGCAAACCACACCTTTCTCACTGCTGGGCACTGCGCATCTGATGGTATTGCTGATATTGACACAGTAGAATTTAACGTCCCGTTGAGTGATGGTGGAGGTTACATCCAGCATCCAGGACCAGAAGACCAGTATGCAACAGATCCCGCATCATTTCAACATGGGTACAGTGGTATTGGTGACGACTGGGCATATTTTGGATGCTTTCCCAACACAGAAACCGGTCTAACCCCTTATCAAGTGCAAGACGATTATTACGTCCTTTCAAATGTTGCACCTCCAGTTAGCGGTCAACAGATTACCATTACTGGCTACGGCACTGTTTCATCACCAGTAACACCCACTTGGAATCAAGTTCAAAAAACACACACTGGTCCATACGCTCAACAAAGTGGCACTTCGATTGCATACCAAACAGACACAAGTGGTGGAAATAGCGGTTCACCTGTTCTTAACGAAGACACTGGTGAAGCTATCGGTATACACACAAATGGCGGGTGCGATTCTGGCGGTGGCGAAAATTGGGGTTGTGCAATTCACAATAGCGGTCTTCAAAATGCACTTGCAAATCCGCAAGGCGTTTGTATTCCAAATACTATCCTTTTCGAATTTCCAAATGGTATACCAAATGAAATTCTTCCAAACACACCAACGGAATTTGAATTTTCTGTTCTTGCTGGAAATGAAACACCTCTTCCAGATACCGTTGAAGTTCTATTGACTATTGATGGTTCACAACAAAATATAAGCAGTACCCCACAAGGTAATGACTTATATTCCGTCATTATTCCATCCCTTTCTTGCAATGAAGTGGTTTCGTTCTACATTACTGCAACCGGCGATGGCGGTTCAGTAGTTACCTATCCATCGAACGCTCCAAGCGACCAAAACGATGTAGCAATTGGAACTCTCGTTGAAGAGATTATCTTTGTTGAAGATTTTAATGATGGCATTCCGACTAGTTGGGGAACATCTGGACTTTGGAATGGAAGTTCTTCTTGCTCTCCAAGCGGATCGTGCGATGGTGGAAGTGCGGCATACTTTGGCATCACCTCACAATGCACCTTCGACAATGGGTCGGAAGTTACAGGATCTTTAACATCCCCTTCGATATCTCTCGATGGCATGTTTGGTGATGTTGTGCTTACGTACTGCTCCTCTCTAGTAACTGAGAACTTAAGCGGATACGACACTGCCGAGGTACGAGTAAACGGCGTTACGGTTGATGAACCCTCTGAAACGAGTTCTTGGGAAGAACGAACGGTATACATTAATAACAGTGGCGGTGACTCCATCACAATTGAATGGATTTTTGACTCTGTTGACAGCTTATACAATGACTATCGGGGTTGGCACGTTGATGGCATTCGTATTAGTTCGTGGACAACCGATTGTGATGACACTGCAACTTGCGATGGAGACATTAACAGTGATGGCTCGGTCAACGTTGTTGACTTGCTGACAGTCATCGACCAATGGGGCACGAATGGCTCCGCAGATATAAATGGTGACGGAATTGTTGATGTGTCAGATGTACTCATGCTTGTTGGCAATTGGGGTGCATGCGAATAAACATATACGAACCACATTGCCAAAGTTAACAGTTTTGAAATTTCTTTTACAAGTGACTTTCTTTTCCTTGCATCAGGTTTCGTTTACATTAGGATTAGCAGTTGGAGAAAGATAATACAAAGTACTTTATTGGAGAAAAAATGCTTAATAAAACAATCTATATTGCTGCCTCTTTACTCATTACTAGCACCACTTATGCTGGTCTCGATGGTGAGACATTCCACCTTACATCTGAAGCAACGGATTCTCCGCTACTTCCTTGAGGTCAATTCGAAGACCTTGGAAATCTTGTTGTTGGCAATGGGATTAGAATTTGTCTCATTCGTAATCTCCTTGCAGTTACTTTCGCAATAGTATACACAGTACACTTCTCATTTAAGACACTTGAATCATGAACAATTCTCTATTCCATTACATTGTGCGCGGAATTATTCGCGATGAAAAATACTTACTTCTATGCAAACAGAAAGATGGGGACTACACCTTTTTACTTGGTGGGCACATCGATTTTGGTGAAGGTGCGAAGTTTGCGCTTGCTCGGGAAATCAAAGAAGAAATTGGCGCAGATGTCAAAGTTGGCAAATTCCGGGGGGCAATTGAAAATGCTTGGGATGATCACTGTGAAATTTCGCTTGTCTTTGAAGTGGAACACAATTTGAGTAAAGACGAAACTCCTCTGCCAGCTTCCCCAGACGAAGAACACTTAGCATTTTTGTGGGTGCATCAAGACAACCTAACGAAACACAATCTTCTTCCATCACCCATTATTGATTGGTTAACGAATAATTCACTTTGCAATTGGGCAACGACGATTGATTAAGTAGTAACGAAAATGCAATCGATAATTGCATTAAACGTATCACTTGGTCGCATCGCATTTGTTGCAAGGTGAACATCTGGCAAGTAGTACCCGCCAATATTTTGTGGAACGCCTTGGCATTCAATAATCGCCTTGCAAATTGCTTCTTCGTTTGCTTCAAGTTCGTTTGCTACACCAGCAAAATGTT
>JACKQG010007565.1_pt1 | contig 10871 bp, 7 predicted proteins | sample 8237621 | NCBI WGS metagenome assembly JACKQG01 (sample SAMN15677084, study PRJNA649215) | marine metagenome | biome: marine; feature: Black Sea; material: saline water; isolation source: suspended particulate matter (SPM) from the Black Sea western gyre | collected 2013-06-09/2013-06-10 | depth... | reverse complement strand
GATATGGTAGTGGTCATGCGAAATGGGAAGATTGTACAGGTTGGCACACATGAGGAACTACTGGGAAAACCTGACTTGTATAGGAGGATGTATATGCGGCAGATGGGGCTAGAATCACTTGATGAGGCTTTGAGTGGCTCAAAAGAGTCCTAGTGTTTTGTTACTTTTGGTTTGAATGGCGATGAATCGCCTTACTATAAACCAATCATTTCATCAGAAAATATCAATTAGTGCGCTGTCAAATATATATTGAGTTGTTGTAGCCGAATCCCGAATTTTTGCAAATTCGGCTACATTCGGGTCTACGGTTTTCCCGAAGTCTTGCGACTTCGGCTACTAATCATCACTTATTTGACAAAGCATTAGTATCATTGTGATACTCCTTGTGTTAAGCGGCTGCGATTGGCTGACTAACACATCGCAGCCGCCTTCATATATCGTAAAATAATAGCCAAGATAGGAAATACAGTGAAGAGTAAATACTTGCAAGGTAAAAGCATAAAACCTGAACCAATAACCGCTCAAACCAACATTACAGAGCTGGTCGATGGCGCATTTTTAGCTTATAATGCTGCGCGGTTGCGCGAGGCTTGTATGTTGTTCACCAAGAAGATGTTGGCAGATGACGTAACCGTTGCGATGAGTTTAACAGGAGCTTTAACGCCGGCGGGACTTGGCATGTCCGCGATTATTCCGTTGATAGAAAATGGATTTGTCGATTGGATAGTCAGCACAGGTGCGAACCTATATCACGATGCTCACTTCGCTATTGGTTTAAGCCTGCATGCCGGTTCGCCTTACTTAGACGACAGAGAGTTACGTAAAGAGGGCGTTGTGCGCGTCTATGATGTCGTGTTTGATTATCAAGTTTTACTGAAAACAGATGAGTTCTTTCGGAAAGTCATTCAATCTGAAGAGTTCCAAAAGGAGATGAGCACCGCGGAATTTCATCATCTTATCGGTAAATATCTGCGCGAACGTGAAAAAGCATTGGGGTGCGGCAAAGTCAGTTTGCTATCGGCGGCATACGAAGCTGGTGTTCCCATCTATACTCCATCTCCGGGAGACAGTTCCATCGGCATGAACATAGCGGCAATGGCAATGCGCGGCAACAACCTCCGGATAGATATCGCTAAAGATGTCAACGAAACCGCAGCGTTGGTTTGGGATGCAAAACGTCAAGGCAAAAGCGCGGTCTTTATCCTCGGTGGAGGGTCGCCGAAAAATTTTCTGCTTCAGACAGAACCGCAGCTTCAAGAAGTGCTCCAAATTGCAGAAACGGGACACGACTACTTCCTGCAAATTACTGACGCTCGTCCCGATACAGGCGGGCTTTCCGGTGCAACGCCTTCCGAAGCGGTAAGTTGGGGGAAAGTAGACCCAGAGATGTTCGCTTCGCTCACCGACGCCTTCGGCTTACGGTTACCAGATTCGGTCGTCTGCTATACAGATGTGACGCTCGCACTTCCTCTTTTGACCGCTTACGCCCTTGCAAATCACGACAAGCGTTCCCTGCGTCGGCTGTATTATCAGCGAGAAGCACTATACACTCAGTTGCGTGATGAATACATTTCTTCGTAGATGATATTTAGACTTCCGAAGTCTGCGAGACTTCGGAAGTCTGTCTGAACAAAGATGAAAACACTAAACAAAACAGAAAACTTTCTCGGTTTGGATGATGAATGGTCTGATATAGAACGCGCCAAAGTAGTCATCCTCCCTGCGCCCTACGAATTCACTTCCAGTTATGTCAAAGGAACAAAAAATGCTCCGCAGGCTATCCTTTCCGCATCGCAGTATGTCGAACTTTACGACGAAGAATTAGATGATGAACCTTACAAATGGACAGGTGGAATTGCAACCTTATATCCGATGGAATTCGACGAAAACTATAAAAACGCAACGGCAATTGATGCCATTAAAAGGAAAGTGCAATTGCTGGTTTATGCGGGAAAATTTATCGTAACTTTAGGCGGCGAGCATACAATTGCGGTCGGAACAACTAAAGCGCATAGCGTTCGATATAAAGATCTTTCTGTGCTGCAGTTAGACGCGCACGCGGATTTGCGACAACAATACGACAATAATCCTTATAGCCATGCTTCGACAATGGCAAGGATATATGAATTCAATGAGAATATCGTACAAGTAGGCATCCGCAGTTTGTCCGTCGAAGAGAAAGATTTCATCCAACAAAATGAGATTGACACCTTCTACGCCCACAAGATGAAAGAAGGTTTCGATGGTTTCGGTACGCCTTCGGCACTCAACCCGGCGCCGCTTCGCACTCAACCTAAAGGATATTATTGGCACGAGGGTGTGATAAATAGGCTCGGAGAATTTGTCTATCTGACATTGGATTGCGACTACTTTGACCCCGCGGTAATTCCATCACTTGGAACGCCTGAACCGGGGGGATTCGCTTGGGATGAAACATTGATGTTTTTTAGAAAACTTACAGAATCAAAAAAGATAGTCGGATTCGATGTAAGTGAATTATCACCCATTCCCGGACTTGTTCATTCTGAATTTACCATAGCAAAATTGATTTATAAGCTAATAGGTTATATCTTTAATAATTGATGAGGAGAGTTAAAATGTATGTTCCCAGCAAAATTTTTCTGACCAAAGGTGTCGGTAGACACAAAGATAAATTAACCAGTTTTGAGATGGCTCTGCGCGATGCTAAAATCGCATGTTTCAATCTTGTGAAAGTATCCAGTATTTATCCATCCGGTTGTAGACTGGTTCCGCCAAGCAGAGGGCTTCAATTTCTCAACCCAGGGGAGATTGTCCATTGTGTGATGTCGGAAAATTCGACGAATGAACCGAATAGGCTTATCGCGGCATCTATTGGACTTGCCATTCCAGCGGATAAGAATCAGTACGGCTATCTTTCCGAATATCATAGCTTTGGTGAAACCGACGAGCAAACCGGAGATTATGCCGAAGATATAGCAGCATCCATGCTGGCTACTATCCTGGGAATTGAGTTCGATATAGACCAAAGTTACGATGAAAAAGAAGAGATATGGCGGATGTCAGGTAAGATTGTTAAGACCAGGAATATCGCCCAGTCAGCCATTGGTGGAAAAGATCGACAGTGGACGACCGTGGTGGCTGCTGCTATTTTACTAGAATGATTACAAATGAAAAGGAGGGAAAATACAATGCCAGCGCCTACAACAATATATTTTGCTCAAATAGCCGCGGGCTCTTGGGGGGATTGGGTGCGCATCGTAAATATCAGCCAGGAAAGGTCGAAAATTCTGGCTTTAGCGCGAAATCAATATGGCGCTACTGTCTGGTCAAGTGAAGCGGATGCTAACCCTTTTGAAGCCTGGCATCCACCAGTAGAAGGAAAAGCTGACGTGAGAGGAGATATTTCATTAGAAATACGTAGCGATAAACCGATAGCAGGAGAACGACATTGTCACAACGGCAACCAGGTGCTTGATTTTCCAGGTGCCTCAATGGAAAACAGAACTGTTAGTACGCGTCTCATTTTTCCAGAGTTATCCGCCGGTGCCGCAGATTGGGTACGCATATTCAACGTTGGTGCAAACGAAGCGCAAGTTGCCCTGGTTCTGCGAGATATTAATGGCAGAATTCACCGACAGCTAGCAGGCAATATTCAACCTTACGGCTGGTGGACTGTCACAGATGCTAATCTTGGACAGATGAGCGGTACGCTGGAAATCATGAGCACACAACCCGTCGTCGCTGAAAGGCACATGCACTACCAGGGTGGACAAACTGCTGTTGGACAACTGGGGATAGCAATAGACTGAAGTAAGTAATTATGAAAACGATTCTTAAACTTCTGGGTCAAGGCGGTCTTCCGACCTGTCCCGAACATCGGGAGAATCGGTGCTATTCCAATTTTCAATCCGAATTCCGAATTCCGTTTAATCCCTGCCAGTATCGTTGAGGGCTTTCCTGTTATGAGGATAGCCCCTCACAACAAAACAATCCCCCACATCCATTACTTTCTCGCCTTGGTCAGTTGAAGCAGTCAAACAACGATGCTGAGATAACTCAAGATTTTTCCAAAGTCCAAAGTAAAATCTGGCGTTCCCCCTTTCGAAAGTTTTTGCTCTAAAGAAATTAGTTTTTATTGAAATTTTTGAGGAAATGGTTTATACTTTGGGTGAGATAACTTTACATTGTCGAAGAGACTTCTGGCAGAATTTGCCAAAGAAAACAACGTTGATTTCGCCTATACGACTTATCGGATACATCGCGCAGGAGAAGAAGCAAGATAGTTATGCCAAATACACTAATCAAAAAGCTAAGAATAGTCTGGAGAATTTTTCTCTATTTGCTGCCCTTATTCGGTCTGGGAATATTTTGTGCCATCTGTTTTGCAGAAGATGTTACCTTGACAATCCTACACACCAATGACACTTATGGACGACTTTTGCCCTTTCCCAAAGGAGATGTAAAAGTGGGCGGCGTACTTCGGCGGGCGTATCTGATACATCAGATCAAAGAAGAACAGCCAAGTAATGTGATAGTTTTGGATGCTGGAGATGCAATTGGCCCGCATCCTCTCGCGGCTTTTGATTCCGGCGAGACGGTAATCCAACTAATGAATGAGATGGGGTACACTGCGATGACGCTGGGGAATCATGAGTTCAACTACGGAGTGAATACCCTCTTGAAGAGAATTTCACAAGCTCAGTTTGCTATGCTTTCCGCCAATACTTATGTGAAAGATAAAAGCAAATTGTTGACCCAAGGGTATATTCAAAAAGAAGTGGCGGGAGTTAAAGTGGGGATAATCGGCCTAACAACTCCGACAACTCGATACAGAGCATCTCCACAACTTCAAAAGTCGATAACATTCGCGAATCCGATTTCTGCCGCGAAGGATGCTGTAAAGAAATTAAAATCCGCAGGTTGTGATTTTATCATTGCTCTTAGTCAGCTCGGTTATCACGATGATATGGAATTGATAGCGCAAGTAGGTGAAATTAACCTGATCGTAGGCGGCGAAGTCGAATTGCCCGATGAGAAGACTATTGCCGTAATGTCACCGATTGATGATGTCCTCGGCACTACTTTGGTCTATTGTCCATGGCTTGGAGAGTACATTGGACGGGTCGATGTCCAGCTAGAAAAACAGACCGATGGCGGCTATGTCGTCAAAAGCATAAAAACTCGAAAATACCGACTTGATGACAAAACATATCCCGACGAATTGGTTTTCACATCCGTCCCCGATTTAAAAACTAAGCTAGAGCAATTGATTACAAACTATCAAAAAACTTACTGTTGTGTGATAGGACGGGTTGCTGAAAACGAAAAAATTAATTCCTTAGAATTAATTCCCCTTGTAATTCGCAAGCAAACGAAAGCAGAAATCGTATTGTTAAATCGCGGAAGCCTACAAGCAGGAGTATTTGAAGGAGATATACAGCAGATACAGGTTGCGGAATGTATCCGATACTCAAATCAGATTGTCATGTTAAAATTGACTGGCGCTCAATTGAAAGATGCTCTTGCGCACAGTAACAAACAGGTAAGTGAAAGTAGAAAGTTAATGCTCTTAGGATTGGATTCCGCTGGCACTGTGGTCAATGGCCGTCCCATCAATCCCAAGGAATATTATTCCGTGGCGACAAATGATTTCTTAGCTTCAGGCGGCGATGGGTACGACATGCTGACATTGGGGCGTAAAAAATACACTGGGCAAATGCTACGGCAAGTTGTAATTGATTATATTCAAACAACCCAATCGTCTGGACAACTTCTTTCCTTAGCTCCGCTGAAAGCATCCTTGCCTAAGTTCATGGTAAAATCAAAAGTGGGATTAGACTTAACGCTTAAAGGCCTTACGGTATCCGAAAGTGCCAAAAACTATCCTCAGATTAGCTCCTTGCAAAGTAAAAACGTTGGGAATTTTGCACACTGGAGTATCCAAAGCGACCTTTCAACTCTCATTGCATCCCCCAAATATGACTTAGAATTAGGTTTAATTTCAAAATATGGTCGACTCCAGTATCCGAACCTACCGTCAATTGAATTAGACGACAATACAAAAGCCGCCGCTGTATTTAGATTTTTACTATCAAAAAGAAAAATTACTCCCATCACTCGGCTTGAGATTGAAAATATCGAGTTCACATCATCTGAAGAGAATAGCATTGTTGCGCAGCTTTCAGCCGGTGTTGAACGGAAAATACGTTCTGGAGTTGTTATCTCAGGCGGTGTTTTGTTGCGCAGACATCGGCATGAAAAAAAAGCTCAAAATCAGTTAAACTTCGATTTTAGAGCGCAACATCAAACGACAGCCAAAGGTGTTCAGGTCAAATCCGAACTCAAGTTTTTCCCTACAGCCATCGATACCATTTCCAGCGGTTATCCGTTCAAAAATTATATTGCCAGCCTTTCAAGCGCGGCAAAGTTTCCGCTCAATAAATATCTGTTCCTTTCAACCAGCGCAATTCTCTATCGGGAAACTCAAATTGGTCCATGGGCTCATAATGCGCAAATTGCTATTCAACTTCATCGGGCATGGGGAAAGAAACCGTAAGATTCCATGCATATCAACTTAAGGTTTTTAAATGCTGCTTGAGCAACCCATAGCGCCGGTTGAGTAGACTCGGAACGAAGTGGAGATTTGTATCGAAACCAAGCGGAGTTCGTCCATCTGTTAGGTTTGGTCAACCGCCTATTAATGGGGATTCGGATTTCGGTTTTCGCATTGCCAAAGATGTGAGAGATTAATATTACAACGAGACTTTGTTGAAAGCCGAAGGTTGCGTAGGAGTGGGGAAGCAAAATGTCTAAAGGCATACGACTAAGATGAAAATTCAACTATTTTCAATCATAATCGTTATACTTATATTTGGAAATTGCGGAAGAGAAAATCAACAAGCCAAACAAGGACGTTTCCCGCAGATATATCCTCAAGGGATGCCCAAAAAGATTGTTGCGAAAAAAGATAAGGCAGAGATGATACTCATTCCTGCAGGAGAATTCTTGATGGGAAGTACGAAAAAGGAAGCCAGGGATACGGAAGAGAAATGGGGCTTAAAGGAAGGCTTATTGGAATCCGAGACTCCGCAGCATATCGTTTATCTTGACGCCTTTTATATTGATAAATATGAGGTGACTAATGCACAATACCAAAAATTTGTCGATGAGACTGGACATCGGGTTCCTGCTGTACCGACGAAAGAGGAAGTTATTGCGGCGTTTCAAAGTGAACGAAGTGAATTAGGGGAAGAATCAGAAGAGATCTCAGACTTGCAGATTAATGCAACTATTCAAGAGCTTACCAAAACCTTGAGTCCTTGGGCATGGAAGGATGGAACTTATCCACCCGGAAAATCCCATCATCCTGTTGTACTTGTTAATTGGTACGATGCACAAGCCTACGCTAATTGGGCTGGTAAACGTTTGCCAACAGAAGCAGAATGGGAAAAAGCAGCAAGAGGTACTGACGGTCGATTTTATCCTTGGGGGAATGACTGGGATGGAACCCGATGTAACAGCGCTGAACGAATTGCTCAAAAGCCACTGCTGACTTTACAAGCAGCATTGAGATGGTTTGATGATGAATGGAAGACTCTTGCACCTATCAAAAGGTCACAAAACACGACCGTGCCGGTTGGAAGTTATCGCAAGGGCAGAAGTTCGTATGGAGTTCACGACATGGCAGGGAATGTCTTTGAATGGTGCGCTGATTGGTATGACAAAGATTATCATTCACACAGTCCAAAGCAAAATCCACCAGGTCCGAAAAACGGGAATACCCGCGTATTGCGAGGCGGTTCGTGGAATTATCCTGGATTCAAGCTACGCTCTACCTATCGCAATAGGCATGCACCATCAATCGGTGGTTCGCCTAACGGTTTTCGGTGTGTTAGGGATGTCAGTAACATTTCTGAATGAAGCCGCAAATCTCGGAAAACGAAATGAGGTGATAACATGACAAAAAAGATTGCGATAGCCATTTCGGTGACATTCATTGGGATTCTAACCATTGTCGCGGTGGGTATATGGCGCAACAATGCTACTGCTCAACCGCCGTGGGAGCCAGGACCTCGGAATTTTTCTTCCGGGCCAGAGACATCAGCTATCTGCGCTACAAAAGATTATGTATACGTTTTATCCGGTGGTATGCTCTATCAATTTAACGCGGCAAACCTAAAGCTGATAAAGAAGGTGCCTCTTGAAAGGGAACCACGCTTCCGACCAGGGAAACCTGACATAATAGAAGATAGATTCCCGCCCTCAAGAGAAATGCCTGAAACGGAATAAAGGAAACCAGGGATATTCGAGTTTTACAAGGCCAAATTAGAAATTTAGGCTACAATTCCCGAAAACCAAAAGGGGGTAAGATAGCAAAATATGTCGTCAAAAAAGCAACTGAACTTTCAGTATTATCTCCTAATCACGTTGATTGGATTAGCTCTGTTGTGGGTTGAAGTTGCCAATGCGATTCAGATTACGGAGATTATGTATAACCCGAAAGATAAAGATGATTTATTAGATGAGTTTGTCGAACTCTACAACGAAACTGCTGCGCGTCGCGATATTAGTGAATGGAGATTTACAAGTGGAATCGATTTTGTTTTTCCGGAAGGGACAGTTATTGAACCGAGAAGTTACTTTGTCATCGCCCGCAATCCGGAACACCTAAAGAGTAAAGAAATCGATGTACCCATTTTCGGCCCTTTCAAGGGCGCGCTAAACAATCAGAAAGACCGTCTAATTTTGGTCGAGCTTGCTGGTGGTGTCATAGTTGATGTGGAGTATAATAGCAGAGGGCGATGGTCCATAGCGCCCGATGGTACAGGGCATTCACTCTCGAAGATCCGACCTCGCCTGAATCCAAACCAACCGGAGAATTGGCGTGCGAGTATTCAGATGGGAGGAACGCCCGGAAAAGATAATGGCTTAGAGTTGGTCGACCAGAAACTCACGCCGATTGCAATTAATGAAATTCTCGCCTCTACAGATGGACAATTTATCGAGATTTATAACCGTCTATCGGCACCATTTAATCTGAGCAGTTACTGGATTAGCAATAATCCGGATAAATTACAAGGCTACCAAGTACCTGCCGAAACTATCGTCCCACCTCACGGATACAAGCATTTATCTGGTGAAGAACTCGGCTTTAAACTCGATACGAAAAATGTTCGAATTTTCATCACCGTTCCCGACGGGACACAAGTTATCGAAGCCTGCACTTTCAGCAGTAGAGCGGGCAGCCTGCCCGTTCTGAGTTCAGGACGTTATCCAGACGGCTCTAATGAATGGTACGTCATGCCTTCATCACCAGGCGAGACGAACACCGTAGAACTCAACACGGATGTCGTAATCAACGAAATCATGTATCACCCATCGTCTGAATCAAACGATGATGAGTACGTCGAACTCTACAACCGTGGCGAAGAACTGGTTGACCTCTCAAGCTGGTCGATTACAGGCGGAATCTCGTTCAAGTTCTCTCGTGGCAAGACTATTTCGCCCGACAGCTACCTGGTAATCGCCAAAGCGAAATCACATCTCGTTTCCAAATACAACCTTGGCTCAGGACTCGTGCCTGGGGATTTCAAAGGGCGGTTGAATAACGAAGAGGAAACAATCCGATTGCGTGATAACCTCGGCAACAAGGTCGATGAAGTTCACTACCACGAAGGCGGACACTGGCCAAAGTATGCCGATGGCTACGGTTCGAGCCTCGAACTGATTGACCCGAATCAGGATAACAGCAACTATCAGGCATGGAAGCCAAGCGACGAGGCGCAAAAATCCGAATGGACTTACGTCAGTTATTCGGGCGTTTGGAATGGTGATGAAGGCGGCGGTTCCGTCGAATTCCACTTCCACCTGCTCGGCGCTGGCGAAGTGCTAATTGACGATATTCGTCTCACATCTCCGAAAACACCGTTTTTCGCCAGACTCACTCGTCGAAGCGGTGAGTATATCGCCAACGGGTCGTTCGAGCGTGGACTGAAAAACTGGTCGATATTGGGAAATCATGTTCAGAGCCATACCGTCGGCGCAACGCCTCAACATGGGAGAAAATACCTGAAGGTTGTCGCAACTGGAACCGGAAGCACCGGACCAAATCACATCGAAATTCCACTTCAATCTCCTCTGAAGCCCAACGAAACTTACATGATTTCCTTCTGGGCAAAATGGCAGTGGGGAAGCAATCTTTTGGTAACACGCTGTCTGGGCAACCAGATTTCAGAGACTCACCGTATTCCTATTCCAAAGTTGATGGGAACTCCCGGAAAACGGAATTCGGTTTACACGCCAAATCTTGGACCCGTCTTTCGCGATGTACGACATTCACCAATCGTTCCCAAGCCGAGCGATATCGTTCACATCACTGCTCACGCCTACGACCCCGACGGTATCAGTTCCGTCACGCTCTACTACAAGGCAGACAACGGGCAAGCTGCCCGCTCTACGGCAATGTACGACGACGGAAAACACGACGACGGCAGTGCGAATGACGGAACCTACGGCGGTGAGATTCCTCCGCATCACGCCGATCAGACAGTCGCGTTCTACATCAAGGCGAAAGATGGGAAAGGTCAGTCGAATACCTGGCCTCGCGACCTCAATGCACCCGGCTTGTATCGAATTGAAGAAAAAGTGATGGCGTCAGACCTGCCTACATACCGCATCATCATGACGGCTGAAGATGCGCAAGAACTGACACATCGAGTCGGCTTGGGTAATGAACCGCTCAATGCGACTTTCATCTTTAACGAAAGGGACGTTTACTATCAGATTACTTGCCGATACACAGGAAGTCCATACAGGAGAGGCAGAGGCGGATTCAGCGGTTACAAACTCCGCTTCAACATCGATGAAAAACTGCACGGTGTCAAACGGCA